>Ga0181578_10001751_pt1 | contig 20667 bp, 17 predicted proteins | sample 071ome_21_FD_148659 | JGI IMG/M metagenome (GOLD analysis project Ga0181578, IMG submission 148659) | Coastal salt marsh microbial communities from the Groves Creek Marsh, Skidaway Island, Georgia - 071401CT metaG (spades assembly) | ecosystem: Environmental > Aquatic > Marine > Intertidal zone... | reverse complement strand
TCCGGGCCCACGACGTACTCGAAGCGCTGGCTGATCTGTTCATCCGCCACGGTCCGCCTGAGCACCTGCGCTCGGACAACGGACCCGAGTTCACGGCGAAGCTCGTGAGAGGCTGGTTGGCCAGGCTCGGAGTCCAGACGCTCTACATCGAGCCGGGTAGTCCGTGGGAGAACGGCTACAACGAGAGCTTCAACGGCAAGCTCAGAGATGAGTTCTTGAACGCAGAGATCTTCTACACACTGCCCGAGGCGGTCGTCCTCGTCGAGCAGTGGAGACGGCTGTACAATACCGTCAGACCCCACAGCGCCCGGGGCGGACTACCTCCCGCTCCCGAGGCGATCAAGCCATCGCCCTGGTTCCTGGATATGCCTCAACTCCAAGGACCGCCGATGGTTGCAGGTCTAACATAGGAAGTGGTACCGCATCTGGGGGCACGTCATTCTTTGTTCTTGGGTTCAGATACCAACGTTCCATCCAACCCTCTAGGGTTGGGAAAAGAGGTGAATTCAAGAACTCCTCGTTGGGGTCAATCGTCTCTCTGAGTTCAACGAGTCGGATGATACGAGAGGAATCAATCTTCCCATCTCTATAAAGGACTAGTTCTTCGGTCCTTCCTTGGGACCAAAGTTCTTGGAGACAAGTTTTCAGTCGGTCTAGTTGGTCCTTCGTGACTAATCCCGTTCGTTTCCGTATTCTTCCGATTGGTTGGGGAAAAGTCTTATCAATGACCTTTGAACCGACTTCTTTTTTCCGTTTCATTCCGTCTCACATCTCTGAATGTGTGAGAAGTGTGGGAAAAACGGGGTGAAAACGAAGGAAGTGAGAAAAAAAGTCAAGTAAACAAAGGGTTTTTTATGATGTTCAACATTATGGGAGGATGACGGCGATGGCCGACGGCACGATCGATCTCCGTGGGGCGTTCCTTCCCGTTACGACGCCTTTCCACGCCACGACCGGTGACGTGGACGTACCTGCCTTTCGCTCGAATCTGAGCCGCTGGTTCGAGAGTCCGGTGTCCGGAATTCTGATCTCTGGCTCGACTGGGGAGTCGGTGTTCCTGGACGAAGAGGAGCGGGCGACGCTCGTCGAGGCGGCGGCCGATGTCGTCCCTGAGCACGCGAGCGTCATCGCGGGTACCGGGACCGAATCGACGCGACACACGATCCGGCTCACGCAGCAGGCCGCGTCAGCGGGAGCGGATGCCGTGCTCGTGAGTCCTCCGGCGTACTTCAAGGGCGCCATGTCCGACGAGGTGCTGACGACGCACTTCACCGCCGTGGCCGAGGCGTCGCCGGTCCCCGTGCTGATCTATCAGGTCCCGCTTCGACTCAGCACCCTCGAGTTTTCGACCGATCTCATCGGACGGTTGTCCGAGCACCCGAACATTGTCGGGATCAAGGACTCTCGGGGGCAGCTCGATCTTGCGGTCGAACTCGTCGGCGCCACGTCGGACGACTTCCAGGTTCTGGTCGGAAGCGGTGCGATCCTGCACCCTGCCATGCAGGGTGGATGTGTCGGGGGCATTGTGGCCGTCGGGCTGATGGCGTGTTCGGAGGCTGCGGGTATCGCGGTGGCGCACGCCGATGGACGTGACGCAGATGCTGCGGCGCTTCAGGCGCGGATCGCTCCCGTGCACCAGCAGATCGTCGGCGGCATGGGCGTGCCGGGCGTGAAGGCCGCGCTCGATCTCCTCGGCTTCAGCGGAGGGGCTCCGAGACCACCCCTTCAGGCGGCATCATCGGACCGGATCGAGACGATTCGGGGCATTCTCGAAGACGCCGATTTGCTCGCGCCTGCGGGGGTCTGAGCTCAGCGAATTCGCGTTGACACTCCTGTGAGCGACGGGTAGCTTTTTCCAGAGGATATACCAGTCACGGGCCCATTCCCCGCCGGGGACGGGCCCGTTTCTTTTTGTCGGTTACAGAGGACATCATGCCGGATCAGGGCTCCTGCACTGTCATCGTCGGTTGTCAGTGGGGCGACGAGGGGAAGGGCAAGATCGTCGACGTGCTCGCCGAGCGGGTCGACATCGTGGCCCGCTACCAGGGTGGCGCGAACGCAGGCCACACGGTGCACGTCGGAGAGGATGAATTCGTCCTCCACCAGATTCCCTCGGGCATCCTGCACGAGGGACGTCGCTGTCTGCTGGGCAACGGGGTGGTTCTCGACGTGCAGCAGTTTTTCGAGGAGTACGATGCAATCCTCGAACGCGGTATCGACATCGAGGGGCGCGTAGGTGTCAGCTACCGGGCGCAGCTGCTGATGCCCTACCACCGTTTCCTCGACAAGGCGGTCGAACTCGCGGCCGATACGAAGATCGGCACGACGGGTCGCGGCATCGGTCCCGCGTATGAAGACAAGGCTGGCCGTCGGGGTGTGCGCGCAGCCGATCTCCTGAACCCGGACCGCCTCGCGAAGCGGATCGAGGCAGCCAAGTCGCGCGTCGTGGCTCGCCTCGAAGAGCTGGGGGCCGGCACCGAAGAGCTGGACCGCGCCATGGACGAGACGCTGGCCCTGAGCGAGCGCCTTCTCGGTATCGCGACGGACGTCGGTCCGGAGATCAGCACGGCTCTGCGGGCGGGGCGGCACGTTCTCCTCGAGGGAGCCCAGGGGACTGCGCTCGACCTCGACCACGGTACCTACCCCTTCGTGACGTCGTCCAACACGACCGCGGGTGCCGCGGCGACCGGGAGCGGCATCGGGCCAACCCAGATCACCGACGTCATCGGGATTGTGAAGGCGTATACCACGAGGGTCGGCGAAGGCCCGCTGCCGAGCGCGATGTCACCGGAAATGGACGAGCACGTGCGCACGCTCGGTGGCGAGTTCGGTGCGACGACCGGCAGACCTCGTCGGTGTGGCTGGTTCGACTCGGTGCTCACGCGGTTCGCGTCCCAGGTGAACGGACTCACCGGGATCGCGGTCACGAAGCTGGATGTGCTCGATACGCTCGACGAGGTGAAGATCGCGACCGCGTACCGGATGCCGGACGGGAAGACACGCGAGTTCTTTCCGGCGGACACGTGGGCGCTGTCCGAAGTCGAGCCGATCTACGAGACGATGCCGGGGTGGAATTCGTCGACCTGCGACGTACGTCGGATCGAGGATCTGCCGCCGAATGCGCGGGCCTACCTGGATCGGATCGAGGAGCTGACGAACGCGCCGGTGAAGTTCGTGTCGGTCGGGACGAAGCGGAGTCAGATCATCCCGGTCGACTGACGGCGTCGGCTCAGCCGATACCGTTCCCGAAGATCGCGAAGAAGGTCCGCACGATCATCGAGATGGTCATGACCATTCCGGGCAGCAGCGCGAGACCCAGGGAAAAGGTGAGGCCCATTCGGTACAGAGCCGGACCGATCGGCAGGAGTTCGCGACCCCAGATCTTGTGAACGATGATCTCGATTGCAGGGCCGAGGGTGTAGCAGACGTTGGCCAGTAATCCGAACACGACGACGCCCTGCCAGGGTGCCACGGCAGCCACGCTCCCACCGGTCATGATGAACTCTCCGGTGAAGATCCAGCCGACGGAGGCGGCGCCGCAGAGCCCGACGGCGATGTTGTAGGGGATCCGCCGTTTCTCCCACCATCCCAGGATTGCCCCCACGTTGCGCTGGGCCGGCGCGGGGAAGAGGAACTCGGTGAGCGCGCCCACCGGTCTGGGTTGATCAAGGTGCTCCACATCAAGCTCCCATGTGGGATGTGCACGGCGACGGCGGGGTTCCCCGTCGAGGCCCACTGACAAATCTACTTTGTGGTGCAAAGTGAGTGCCAGAGTCCCGGTCGCGGCGAGACTCGTGAGTGCCGACATCCACTCTGACTTACCCGGAGACCCCCGGGGCGCGGCCTCCACACCCCGGAGCCCCTGCACTACTTTTCGGTCCGCGAAGCTCGCGCCGGTCGGCGCATGTCAGCAACGGGTGGTCGGGAGGCCAGAGAGGGATGTTCGACGAACTCGGCTCAAAACTCGACGGGGCGCTCAAGAAGCTTCGGCAGCGAGGTGTGCTCACCGAGCCGATGATCAAGGAAGGCCTGCGCGAAGTCCGGCGGGTCCTCCTTGAAGCCGACGTCAACTTCAAGGTCACCCGCGAGTTTCTGGGGCGCGTTCAGGAACGGGCTCTCGGCGAGCAGGTCCTGAAGGCGGTCTCCCCCGGCCAGCAGATCGTGAAGATCGTCCACGACGAGCTGGCGAACCTGTTCGGTGAAGAGCGGGCCACGCTGGAGAAGGCGACGAGCGGCCCAACGGTGATCCTGATGGTTGGATTGCAGGGCGCGGGTAAGACCACCACGGCGGCCAAGCTCGCGCGACGGCTCGGGCGAACGGGGCAGATGCCCATGCTCGCGGCGTGCGACCTGCAACGACCGGCCGCGATCGAGCAGCTTCAGACGCTCGGTCAGCAGATCGGCGCGGAGGTCTTCTCCGGAGAGTTCGGTGGCGATCCGGTGGCGACGGCGCTCGCGGCCAGACAGCGGGCGATCGAGTCGAAGCATTCGGCGCTCATCGTCGATACCGCAGGTCGTCTTCAGATCGATGAAGCGCTCATGGAGGAGCTGACGCGCGTGCGCGACGCGGTGCAGCCTCACGAGATCCTGCTCGTCGCCGATGCGATGACCGGTCAGGAGGCCGTCACGATCGCGCAGGGCTTCGAGGAGGCACTCGGGCTGACGGGCGTGGTGATGACGAAGATGGATGGCGACGCCCGCGGCGGTGCAGCGCTCTCCATCCGTGGGGTCACCGGGCGGCCCATCAAGTATCTCGGTGTCGGCGAAGGTATCGACGATCTCGACTCCGCCGATCCACAGCGATTGGCGGGCCGCATCCTCCAGATGGGCGACGTCGTCGGGCTGGTCGAGCGAGCCCAGGTCGCCGTGGACGAGGAGGAGCAGGAGCGCCTTCAGAAGCAGATGATGTCCGGGCGCTTCACGCTCGAAGACTTCCTCGTCGCGATGCGCCAGATCCAGAAGATGGGGCCCCTCGATCAGCTCCTGAAGCTGATCCCGGGTGCGAACCGGATGAAGATCCCGGCCGCAAACATGGATCCGAAACGCTTCAAGCACGTCGAGGCGATCATCCTCTCGATGACGCTGGAAGAGCGGCAGAATCCGAAGATTCTCAACGGCTCTCGCCGCGCGCGCATCGCGAAGGGGAGTGGCCGTCCCGTGTCGGAAGTGAACCGTCTCCTGAAGCAGTTCAAGGAGATGCAGAAGTTCATGAAGCAGATGCGGGGGATGATGGGCGGCATGGGCGGCGGCGGTCTGCCGGGTATGCCCGGAATGCCGTTCGGCCGGTAACTACCGCTCCGGCCCGGCGGCCGAGCCCCACCGCCACCTCGGGTCGGCGACACCCTCGAAGGCTCCCGTCGTGCGATCGATCGCGATGGCGTTGAGGCGCGAGAACCAGACGTCAAAGGGCCGCTCGACGACCTCGTGACCGAGTGCCTCGGCGAGCTCTGCTCCGGCGGGCCGGCTTCCGGTCGAGCCTTCGGCCTGTTCGAACGTCCAGGTCGACGACGGGTGGAGCCGTGGCGCGGCCATCGCCTCGGCGAGGGACGCTCCGTCCAGTTCGACGCGGAGCAGCGTGTTGACGAGGCCGGAAATGATCCGTCGGCTGCCTGCCCCTCCGATGACGAAGACGGGACGTCCGTCCCGTAGGCCAATCAGTGGAGACTGGGACGACCAGGGCCGGTCCCCGGGCTCGACCCGGCCCAGATACCCTCCGAGGGTCGCCGCGTACAGAAAGCCGAGGCCGGGTGTCGCAACTCGTGATCCACCGCTCGGGCCGAGAGACTGTGTCATCGAGACGGCGTTGCCCTGGTCGTCCACGACCGAGAGATGTGTGGTGAAGGGGGACTCGGCCGATGTCTCCCGAGACGACAACGCGGTCGCCGTGCCGTGGGGCTCCGGCCGCTCGGCCGTCTGGTGGACAGCGGCGCCCAGCGCGGCACGGATCTCTGCTGCGCGCTCCCGGGCCCGCTCGACCGACGTGACCCAGGCTGCGTCCTCTTCACCGGGTCGAGCGTCGGCCAGCGCCGATTCGCGGTCCTCGAAGGCAGCCAGAAGCGAGAGCGCGGTCGCTACGGCACGCTCGTCGGATGAGAGCGTATCCACGCCGACCAGCGCGGCGATCTGCAGCGCTTCGATGGTCGTCCCACCGGATGCCGGCAGGTACGTCCCCAGTAGCTCGAGGTCTCCGATCCGGCCGCGCGTCAGGATGGACGGAACGGGTTGATACGCGGCGAGGTCGACCCGGTCGACGTAACCGTTCTGCTCGAGATCTTGTGCGATGACCTCTGCGATCCGGCCCCGATAGAAGGCTTCAGCCCCCTCATCTCCGAGGATTCGGAGGACGTCGGCGAGGGCGGGCTGGCGCAGTAGATCACCCTCGGCATGCGGCGTGCCATCGGATCGGAGGAATGCGGCTCGGGCTCCGTCTGACTCCCGAAGTCGATCGGCGATCGACGCGAGGCGACCTGCTTCTCCGCCCGTGAGCGTCACGCCGCCGTCTGCGAGGGCGAGTGCAGGCGCGATGACGTCCGACCACGCCATCGAACCGCCGCGCTGCAAGACGGCCGCAAGGGCTGCCACGGTGCCGGGGACACCGATCACCGCATACCCGTCGTCGGCCTGTTCGGCGGTGTCGGGGTCGTAGTCGGCGGGCACGGACGTGGTGCCGTCGAAACCGAACGCCGTTCCGTCGGCGAGATAGACCAGTGCCTGCGTCCGACCGCCCAGGCCAGATTGTGTCGGTTCCGCCACCGCCAGCGCCAGAGCGGTGGCCACGGCCGCATCGATTGCATTTCCTCCGGCTTCCAGGATCGTGACGCCCGCGGCGGTAGCGTCTGGTGAGCCGGTGACGACCATCCCATGGGTGGAGTGGGACGAGAGCCTCGAGAGGGCGTTCGAGGATGGAGCAGACGAGGTCGTGTCCGAAACCGGGGAGCACGCGGTTACCGTGACGACGAGGATGGGGCCGAGGATGCGCATGTCGACAAAGTCGTGCGTGAAGTGCGACAGGGCGAGTCGATGCCGGAGTCCCCGGAGGTTCACGGGCCCGTCATCGCTGTACAGCGCATCCGCACTCGTTTATTCTTTGCGTCTGCCCTTTTTCCGGGTTTCCCCCGGGCAGGGGCGCCGGTCGACCGGCGTTCGAACGCAAGAAACACCACAGACTCAGAAGAATGCCTGCACGTATTCGTCTCCGGCGCATGGGCCGGAAGAAGAAGCCCCACTACCGCGTCGTCGTCGCCGACAGCGCATCACCGCGCGACGGTCGTTTCGTCGAGACCCTCGGGTACTACAAGCCGCTTGCGAGTCCTGCGCGACTCGTGATCGACCTCGAGCGTGTCGACCACTGGATCAGCGAGGGCGCGAGCCCGTCCGGCACCGTGAAATCGCTCATCTCGAAGGCTCGCCGCGGCGGTGACGACACCGTGGCCGTGGGGGTCGAGGATCCGGAAGAGGCAAAGGCGAAGCGCGCCGAGCAGCTCGCCGCCAAGCGTGCCGCAGAGACCAAGGCCGCGACCGAGAAGGCTGCTGCGGAAGAGGCTGCTGCGAAGGCGGCTGAGGAAGCTGCGGCTGCCGAGAAGGCTGCGGAGGAAGAAGCTGCGCAGGCCGAAGCGGAGGAAGCCCCGGCTGCCGAGGCGGCTGAGGAAGCTGCCGAGGCCGAAGAAGAGGCTGCCGATGATGAGCCGGCTGCCGAGGCCGAGGAGGCTCCGGCTGCCGAGGCTGAAGAGGCCGAGGGCGCTGACGAGGAAGAGGAGAAGTCCGAGTAACCCTCGGGCGACACTCCACCATGGGTCGGCAGGACCCGACTCACCTCGTCGTCGGCCACCTCACCCGGCCGCACGGCACCCGCGGCGAGTTCCTCTGCGGGATTCTCACGGACCACCCCGAGAGCGTGTTCGCTCCCGGGGTGGTTTTGTCGTTGGGAGGACCGAAGGACGACGCCCCCGACCCGGACATGCCCCCCCTGCGGATCGAATCTGTACGCAGCTCGCCGAAGGGGGTGCTCGTCACGTTCGGTGGGGTCGCGGATCGGACCCAGGCCGAGGCGCTTCAGGGGCGCTATCTCTTCCTGCCCATGGAGGAGCTCGAGCCGCTCGGGGAGGGCGAGGTCTTCTATCACCAGCTGCTGGGTCTGAATGTCGAGACCGTGGGTGGGGAAGAGGTGGGTGAGGTCAAGGAGGTCTTCGAGACGGGCCCGGTCGACCTGCTCGAGGTCCGGGGCAGCAACGGCGTGCTCATGATCCCGTTTCGAACGGAGATCGTCGTCGAGATCGATGTCGAGACGGGTCGACTGGTGATCGATCCGCCCGACGGCCTGTTGGAGTTGTGAGTATGCGGATCAACATCGTCTCGATCTTCCCGGGCTTCTTCGAGGGGCCACTCGGGCTGTCCATTCCGGCGCGCGCGGCTCAGGCCGGACTCGTCGAATACCGACTGGTCGACCTCCGCGACTACACGCACGACCGACATCGGACCGTGGACGATCTTCCCTATGGCGGGGGCGCGGGGATGGTCATGAAGCCGGAGCCCTTCTTCGAGGCGGTCGATGACCTCACGCCCAGGGGTCCGATCGTGCTTCTTTCTGCCCGTGGTCGCCCGTTCCGGCACGCGGATGCGGTGCGTTTCAGCGTTGAACCCGAGCTCACGCTTCTCTGCGGCCACTACAAGGACGTCGACCAGCGGGTCGCCGATCATCTGGCTACCGAGGAGATCTCGTTGGGTGACTTCGTCGTATCAGGAGGAGAGATCGGGGCTCTGGCCGTGACGGACGCCGTGGTACGTCTCCTCCCTGGTGCGATCGGTGACCACGACGCGGCGGCCACCGACTCGTTCTATGACGGGCGCAGCCTCTCCGCACCCTCCTACACGAGACCGCCGGAATACCGGGGACATACCGTACCCGAGATTCTGCGCTCTGGTGACCATGGCCGGATCGAGGCGTGGCGGGAGGCCGAGGCTGAACGCCTCATGAAGCAACGCCGTGAGGGTAGCACGGACGACGTGAGCTAGCGGCGCTTCCGTCGGCGAGCCCTAGAAGTTGTCCAGCCCCTCCCGACCCCCTTCTTTCCAGTCCGGTCTCGGGCCGTTGGCGAGGAACAGAACGGCTTCCACGGCCGCGTCCACCAACACGGCCATGTGATCGAAGTCGACAAGCTCGACCTCGTCGGACGGCTGGTGGTAGTCGGTGTGCAGTCCGAACGACGACATCGTGTGCGCCGGAATCCCGAGTACCGCGAAGGCGATATTGTCGCTGCGGAAGAAGAAGTTCTGCTCCAGGCGTGGGTCCGGGACGATCGGGGACCCGGCCGCGGCCAGCTGGTCACCCATCGTCGTCCGCTCGAACCCTGTCAGCCACGCCTTGCCGAAGCCGCCGACTGCCTCGTCGGGACGCCCGATCATTTCGATCTGCAGGTCCGCGACGGTCTGATGCATCGGGATGACGGGGTTTGAGATGTAGTAGCGCGTGCCCAGTAACCCCATTTCCTCACCGGTGCTCAAGAGGATCACGACCGTGCGACGCGGCGCTTCGCGCTGAATCAGATCGCGGGCGATCTCGAGGACCGCGACGGTGCCCGAACCGTCGTCGTCGGCGCCGTTGTAGATCGAATCGGGCACACCTGCTTCATCGGGCACCGAAGCGCCGATCCCCACATGGTCGAAGTGGGCGCCGACGACGATCGCCTCGTTGGCGACGTTCGGGTCCGAGCCCCGAATCACCCCGATGACGTTCGACTCGGTCAGGATGATCGACTCGGCTGGGAGATCGTCCCATCCCTCGTAGTCGATCTCCATCACCATGCGCTCGCGGGGGCCGTTGTCCGTCTCTTCGGAGATCCGGGCCATCGGAACGGTTTGCAGATAGCTGCCCTCGTCTCCGGCTGGCTCGATTCCGTATCGCTCGAGTTCCGCCGCGAGGAACGTGGCGGCCCGGTGGGCCCCGGGGGTGCCCGTGCGTCGCCCCTCCATCGAGTCGGCTGCGAGCGTGGAGAGCAGGGCTTCGAGACGTTGCGCGCGGGGCCAGTCCGCGTCGGCCAGCGCGGCCTCCGTGACGCCGTCGGACGCGGGGTCACCGCCACCACAGGCACCGAGACTCACCAACATCAGAGCGGTCAGGAGGGCCCGGGATGGGACGATCCGGGACGACGAGCGGAGCGACGAACGCGGGTCAGCACTCGCGTGAGATTCAGACGGCTTCATGAGGGCCCGGCGGTGACGGGGTCGGGGCCGGACGGCCCCGGGCAGACCGCGCAAATTGGTGGTCTTCGGGGTTCACGTCCATGACGGACCTCATTATCTTGGACGTCTGTTTTGGAACACCTGCGACCGTGTCGTTGGAGTCGATCATGTCCGACATCATCAAAGAACTCGAAAAAGAGCAACTGCGGGACGACGTCCCCGAGTTCGCTCCGGGCGACACCGTTCGTGTGCTCTACCTCGTTCGCGAAGGGGCCAAGGAGCGCATTCAGGCGTTCGAGGGTGTCTGCATCGGACGCAAGGGCGGTGGTGTGGACGAGACCTTCACGGTCCGCAAGATCTCCAGCGGTATCGGTGTCGAGCGGATCTTCCCGCTCCACGCTCCGACCGTGAGTGGCATCGAGGTCGTGCGTCGTGGTCGTGTTCGCCGAGCAAAGCTCTACTACCTGCGTGGCCGCCGCGGTAAGGCCGCCCGCATCGCGGAGAAGCGCACCGCTCGCTGACCATCGCCCGGCGTTGAAGCCGGTGGAGTCAGGGTCGCCGCGGCCCCAGGACCTGCTCGAATACGAGCGACGGTTCTGGGGCCGCGGCCGTTTGGTCGCGGGCGTGGACGAAGCAGGGCGGGGCCCCCTGGCGGGGCCGGTCGTAGCGGCGGCCGTCGTGCTCCCAGAGGGCGTGCACGTTGAGGGCGCCGATGACTCCAAGCAGCTGTCCAGGGAGACACGGGATGAGCTGTACCACGCGATCACGGCATCGGCTCTGGCCTTTGGGGTCGGTGCAGCGTCGGTGCGAGAGATCGACCGTCGGAATATCCTCCAGGCGACGACCGCTGCCATGCAGCGGGCGCTCGATCGTCTGACCACGTCGGACTGCGCGATCGTCGTCGATGGCCTGCCGGTAAAGTGGCTCGGGCGCGAGCACGACGCCGTCGTGGGTGGAGATGCCCTCGTTCACTCGATTGGATGTGCGTCGATTCTCGCGAAGGTCGTGCGTGACCGGCTGATGCTGCGCCTGGCGGAACGGTATCCGGGTTACGGTTGGGACCGGAACATGGGGTACGGGACCGCGGAGCACCGGAACGCGATTGAGGAGCTCGGGCTGACTCCGCACCACCGGCTGACGTTCACCGGGCTGCAATACGGCCTCGACCTCTAGTCGCCCGGTCTTCGTGAGACTTCCGGACAGACTCCGGGTATGACAGCCGCTCCCCTGATCGGTAGCTTGGCGCGCCGATCACCTGCCCCCTGGCCTCGTGCACCATGAACCGTCATTCCTCGTTCCTAGCGGTCGTTACCGGTGTCTCCGCCTTCTTGTTCACGGTGCCTCTCGCGGCCCAGGCTCCATCGGAAGTAGCGCGGCCCGTCTTCGAAGATGGTCAGGCTCAGATCGTCGACGCATTCAATGATGCGGAGATGTGGCTTCGGCATGACCTGTGGGTCGAGACGGACTTCGACTCCGACGGCGATGGTCGACTCGACCGCGTCCACGTCGACGTCACTCGTCCGGCGCAGACGGACAGCGAAGGGCTTCGCGTCCCCGTCGTGTATGAAACGTCTCCCTATTACTCAGGGGTTGGAACGCTGGATGAGCAGTACTTTTGGAACGTCCGGCACGAGATCGGCGCTGAGCCGCCTGTCCGAGGCGAGATGCCCCCGATCGCGCAGCAGAGCCGCCGCCCGACGATCTCCAACACCCATGTCGGCACGTGGCTCCCGAGGGGCTTTGCCGTCGTGCATTCGCAGTCGCCGGGCACGGGCCTGTCCCAGGGATGCCCGACCGTCGGTGGACCGAATGAGTCGCTTGCGCCGAAGGCGGTCATCGACTGGCTGAACGGTCGGGCCCGGGGCTTCAGCGAGCCGGTCGGCGGGGAGGAAGTCGAGGCGTACTGGGCGACCGGAAAGGTCGGGATGACCGGCACCTCCTACAACGGCACCCTGCCGCTCGCCGCCGCCACCACGGGCGTCGAAGGACTGGAGGCCATCATCCCTGTCGCCCCGAACACGTCGTACTACCACTACTACCGCTCGAACGGGCTGGTTCGCGCTCCCGGCGGCTATCTGGGGGAAGACGTCGACGTCCTCTACGACTTCATCAATTCGGGGGATCCCGAGCGTCGCGCCTGGTGCAATGAACACGTCCGAGACACGGAGATGGCGGAGGGTAAGGACCGGGTCACAGGTGACTACAACGACTTCTGGTTCGGCCGTGATTATCTGAACGCGATCGACGGGGTCCAGGCCGCGACGCTCATGGCGCACGCGTTCAACGACTGGAACGTGATGCCGGAGCACAGCTACCGGATCACGGAGGCGCTGAAGGAGCGCGGGGTGCCCGTGCAGATCTACTACCACCAGGGGGGGCACGGCGGCCCGCCGCCGCTGGAGCGGATGAACCGCTGGTTCACGCGCTACCTCTATGACGTGGAAAACGGCGTCGAGGACGATCCGAAGGCGTGGATCGTCCGGGAGGGGGTTCAGGGGAACGACCCGACACCGTATGACGACTATCCGAACCCGGAGGCGGAGGGCGTGACGCTGTACCCGAGCGGTCCCGGAAACGAGGTCGGATCGCTCTCACTCATCGCGTCGGACAACGGAGGCGTCGAGCGGCTGATCGACGATGTCGGCCTCGATGGCGCGAATCACGCCGGTGCGGCTAGGTCTCAGAGCCGGCTCCTCTACGCCACGCCCGAACTCACGCAGGACGTACACCTCTCGGGGGTCGCGACCCTCACGATCCGGGTCGCCGCAAACGCGGACGCGGCGAACCTGTCGGTGTGGCTCGTCTCTCTGCCGTGGACGGATCAGGGGACGATCAACGACAACCTGATCACGCGCGGGTGGGCCGATCCTCAGAACGAGACGTCGCTGCGCGAGAGCACACCCCTTACTCCGGGGGAGTTCCGCACGTTGACCTTCGAGCTGCAGCCGGACGATCAGATCATCCCGGCGGGGCAACGGATCGGACTCATGATCTTCTCGAGTGATCCCGAGTTCACGCTGTGGCCCGAGCCCGGTACCGAGTTGCAGGTCGATCTGGCGGGTACGTCGATCACGCTTCCCGTGGTCGGTGGAGCTGCCGGACTGGGGCGGATCATCAGCGAGTAGCGAGCGCCTGCGGGCGCGCGCGGATCTGTGTACTCGGACCAGGAGGTCCGCGGCTAGAAGAGGTCGCGCGCTTCGAGACCGAGGCGGAACTGACGCTCGATGACGGCCTGCCACCCGTCCGGGCGAGCATCGAACAGGTTAGTGACGCCGAAGACGAGATGGAGACCTCGCGGCAGCTGGAGCGTTCCCTGCGCGTCGAAAGAGACGAATCGTTCCTGCGTGCCGAGCACGTCACGCTGCCCGAATTCGTCGATCGCTACGATCGGAGCCCCGCCGGTCAGCACCGTGGTCACGTGCGCGCGAAGCCCCTCGAGCACCGGGAAGGTCCGCCCCAGTCGGACGCGGCCGGAATGCCTGGCCCGACGATCGAGCGGCAGGTCGTCCTCGAGTGACGACGCGTCCAGGAGAACGTACTCGGCCAGCGCGTCCCACGTCCCGACACGGCCGGAGGCGGACACCTCGAAGCCCCGGGTCCGGGCTTCGGACAGGTTGCTCGGGGAGAAGATCAGGAGACCAGACGGGTTGTTCCCGATGAAGCTGGTCTCGATGAGGTTGGAGATGCGGTTCGTATATGCTTCGAGGCCGAGCGTGAAGCGGGCAGAGGCGGCCCAGTCGATCCCTGCGGTCATGTTCCACGAACTCTCGGGCTCGAGGTCCGGGGAGCCCTGCACGGTGTAACCCGCGCCGATGTTGGCGAAGTCCCACGCGAGTTCCTTGAAGGACGGCGCGCGGAACCCGCGGCCGACCAGCGCGCGCAGACGAAGGGTCGACCCGGTCAGCGTCGTGACGCCGAGCGTGGGAGACACGGCGTTGCCCCAACGATCGTTGAACGTCCCTCGGATCCCACCGGTCACTGTCGTGGCGCCGACCGTCCACGCGTCCTGACCGAAGACTTCGAACTGGTCGTCCGCCGCCGTGTCTTCGAGGATCTTGTCGGGTGACTCGATGGAGCGACGGGAACCCTCGACGCCGACGTCGATCTGGTGCCCCCCGAACGATCGTGAGTGGAGGAGGGTCGCCTTCCAGAGATCCTCGACCTGCTTCTCGTCCTCGTTTCCCGAGATCGGCGCGGTCCCGCGCGCGCGCCGGAAGAGGTGCTCGTACCCCTGGGCCAGAACGCGGGCAGTCCACTCGCCGCCCAGTCCCGGGAGGGTCGCCTCGCCCCAGCCGGTCAGACCCTCGTTGTCATTGAAGCCCGAGAAGCCCCCGCCGACGGGCCAGCGCTGGCGCTCTCTCAGGTAGGAGATGTCGGCTCGGGCGCGAAGACCTCCGGAGTCTCCCGCACGGATGGTGGAGCGGAAGTCCCAGACGCGCGCGAATGCGTCCGCAGTCCCGTCGAGCCCGGGCACCTGTTCCTGCTGTCGCCAGCTTCCCGTCGCGCGCACGACCACGGGCCCGCCCCCCGACACCGTGACGTGTCCCTCGTATCGTCCGCTCGAGCCGGACAGGGCACGAGCTTCGGCCTGAAGACCTTCCTCGGGTGTGCGGGTGATCACGTTGATCACGCCGCCGAGGGCGTCGGAGCCGTACAGGGTCGAGAGCGGACCTTTTACGACCTCCACACGCTCCACCCCGGAAAGCGAGATGCGGCTCAGGTCACGGTTCTCGAGCAGAGCACCATTCGCGGGCTGACCGTCGATCAACACGAGCACCCGCGCGTCCCCGATTCCGCGGATCTGGATGGTAGACCCGACCGGTGCCTTCGGCGTTGATTGCAGGCCCGGCAGCTCGTCGAGAAGCTGGTCCGCGGATGCGGCGCCCGAGATCTGAATCTCCTCCGCCGTCACCTCTGCGATCGGAATCGCGATCTCGGAGCGTCTCCGTGCTCGAGCTCCGGCCGTCACGAGCACGGACGCGAGTTCCAGCGGGTCTGCGTCGAGCGCGAGGCTCCAACCCAGGGATGCCGCCTCCTCGTACGAGATCAGGAGTGGCTGGTGCCCGAGCGACCGAATCTCGATCCACCCGGGCGACCGCCACCCGTCGGGCAGCGAGAAGCCACCACTGAGGTTCGTTTCGATCCTGGCCACCGGGTCAGCGTCGGGTCGTCCGGGACGCCAATAGATCTCGGCAAACGCGATGCCGGCCCCGGAAAGCGGGTCTACGACCCGCCCGTCCTGGGCCGACACCGGCCCGGCGAGGAGCAGTCCGGCCGCGACAGCGGCCAGAATGCGGACCATCACTGGATCTGCTCGAACCTCAGCGTCGGGAAGCCCGACTCACCCGTCGCGCTGTAGTAGTCGACGACCTGGACCTTGTAGATCGCCGCATCGACGCGAACGAGGAAGACATTGTGCGTGGGCCAGAGACGTTGATTGCCTTCGATGTTGTACCAGAACACGCCACCGGCCCCCTCGATCGAACCGGGGAAGGCGCCGCTGATCGCCGACAGGAAGCCAGCATACTCCGGCGCATCATTGGCGGTGGTCAGAGCGTTGAAGTCGTCGGTCGGGTCAAGCGGGAACGTCCCGGCGCCGCAGGCATCATTGAACTCGATCGTGAAGAATGGCGACAGCGAGAGGTCCCAATCGCAGGCGGTCGGGGCCACGACCGATCCCGAGCCGAGATCGACGAAGCCGGGACCCATCGTCAGGTCGACCACCACGGTGCCAGCGGCTCCCAGAGTCCCTTCCGCGTCCTGATGGCGGTACTCGACCGTGATGCTCGTCGGCGTCTGGCCGCCCATGACGAGGTCGGAGATGCGGAAAAGGGAGAAGCCGCCATCCGCTTCCTGAACCTTCCACGCGGCTCCCGGATTCGCCACAAGGTTGTTAGAGAGAAAGTCGAATCGGAACCAGGGGCCGGTGACGTCCTCGACCAGGCCGTCCTCGACGAAGCTGGCCCCCGAAATATCGGTCGCCGTGACGGCCGCGAATGCCGCTTCTGCATCGGCCGGCGTGAACGACACGACCTCAGTGTCCGTCGCTGCCGAGTTGTTCGCCAGATTTGCACCCGCCACGCTGCCTGGGCCGGCGACGCCACCGTTCAACGTCACGCCGAAGCGGCGGAACGCCATGTCCCATTCCTCGGACGTGGCCGGGTCCGTGATGGAGACGAGTGATCCACCGTCGGAAAACGTGAAATACGAGAACGTGACGGCCGAGGACGCATCGATGGTGAGTTGTCCTTCAATGAACTGGTCTTCGGGGTTCGTGACCTCGTCCTCGCACGCCACGAGCGCGGCGGTTGCGAGAGTCAGGGCACAAAAACGAAGGGCGCGATTCCGCTGCATGAAACGAACAATCCGGCGATGAGGTCGGGGAGGAAACAGCACGACGTCCGGACGATCGAAGAGACCTTCGCCCGGGACAATTCGGTTCATTACGGGGGCTGCGTCCGTGCTTGTACGGAGGGGATTGCGAGACACTCCGGACTGCCCGTAGGGTGCGGTGAGAATCCACCATCGGAGACGCCGACATGAGCGAGCATCCAGGTACCGCGGCCAAGGCCGGCACCCTCTTCCTCTGGATCGTCACGATCGCGGCGGGGGCCGGCATGGCGCTCGCCGGTGTGACCAAGTTCACGTCGTCCGAGATGTGGACGGGGCTGTTCGCGGGATGGGGATACCCGGCAGCGTTCGCGTACGTGATCGGACTCCTCGAGGTCACCGGAGCCGTTGCCTTTCTGGTCCCCCGTTTCGCCACCTACGCCGGGACGCTGATTGCGCTGATCATGGGGGGTGCCGTGATCACGATCCTGGTCAATCAGGCCGACATGCCGCTCCTCGTACCGGCGACGAATCTGGTCATTTTCGGGACCGTCGCCTTCCTGCGGCGTGATCTGCGGTGGACCCCCGGTGGAGCGCCGCAGGACTGAGGAGTAGCGCCGCTACGTGCCGTGCACCGGCCGTAGTCTGCGGAAGGCCACCGTGGCGCCCCAACCGACCAGCCCGAAGCCTGCGACGGATGCGAATACGTGCTGGTGACCAAGGATGCCGGGTGACCCGTCGAGGAGCACACCCATGAGTGGACCCATGAAGACATCCGGCGTAAAGCCGATGAAGGAGACCACGCCGATTGCGCTTCCCGTGTACGCCATGGGCACGGCCCCTTCGGCGAGCAGCGCGAAGTAGACGCCGCGCAGCGCGTATACGCCGACGCTGGTCGTGACGATCGTGGCGATAAGCATCCATGCGACCCCGGGAACGAGGAGGCCCGAAGCGATGAGCAGACTGCCGGCGGTCATGAGCGCGAAGCCCCAGAGGATCACACGCGACGAGTCGATGCGGTCGGCCAGATACCCGGCCGTGATGGCGGTCACTGCGCGCATCCAGAAGGACAGTGTGCCGATCGCACCCGCCTGAACGTCGTTGTACCCGAGCGCGTCCCGGGCCAGGAGTGAGAAGTCGTCCGTAGCCTTGTAGCCCACGTACGCGCATACGACGATCACCGCGTGCAGCCATACGGTAGACATGCGCATGGACGCTCGTACGCCATCCATCGAGAGCCGCGGGCGCCCGGTTGCGTCTGCGTTCGCGGTCGGCGCGTGCGCTGGGACGACGACGAAGACCAGTGCCGCGACGAGCAGTGTAACTCCCGTGAAGACCCAGATGACGCCGGAGAACGCCGCTGACCGTTGCTCGAGCGTCGCGACGTCCGGGGCCACCGGCAGGAGTACCGCAAAGACGAGTACCGTGGCCGACGCGATGAGCGCGGCGAGGAGTCCTCGTCCTCCGTCGAGCAGGCCATACGCACGGCCCTGAGCGTGATCCCCACCCCACTCGCGTGTCGCACGCAGCATGGCCGACCAGAAGAGCAGGATGGTCGTGGCTCCCCACCCCCCCCAGAGCACGTTCATGACGTCGGTCGACGGAATCGTGGTCAGCACCACGCCGCCGAGCCCTGTGGCGACCAGTGCGGTAGCCATCAGCGAGCGTGCCGAGTACCGGTCGGCGAGCGGCCCTCCGGCGAAGTACGCGATCATCGCGACGACACCGTACACCGAGAAGGCGACTCCGAGCTCGAGGTTGGTGATCCCGAATACGTCCAGAAGGGTGGGTCGGAAGACCCGAGCCAGGACGAACGGCAGGAGGAAGACGGATTCGCCGGCGGCCATCAATGCGATGATGATCGCAGTGCGGCGGAGGGTGGATTGGTCGGACGCGGTCAGAGCCAAGGTCGCGCGGGTGGCAGGAGCCGGCGCGACCAAGGTAGGGTGGGGACGTGTGGCTCGCGAAGGCGCTCGCGGGCTCGGTGCACCCCGCGGTGCCTTTTGTTCACTGCACGTGCACCCCGCTGCCTCCGCGCAGGACGTACTTCTGGATCTTGCCGGTTGCGGTCTTCGGAAGTTCCTCGAGCACGGTCATTCCCTTCGGAACCTTGAACCCAGCCAGCCGCTCTTTGGCGAAGGCCCGCAACTCGTCGAAATCGAGCATCGTGTCGGGGTGGAGGAGGCAGAACGCGTGCGGGGCCTCACCCCATTTTTCGTGCGGCAGCCCGACGACGGCGACTTCCTGAATCGCGGGATGCTCAAGGAGGACACCCTCCACCTCGACAGACGAAATGTTCTCACCACCGCTGATGATCACGTCTTTGATTCGATCCTGGATCAGCATGTAGCCATCCGATTCGACCACGGCGGCGTCCCCGGTGTGGAAGAAACCTCCCTCGAAGGCTTTTGCGGTCGCCTCGGGATCCCTGTAGTAGCCCTTCATCACGACGTTGCCGCGAACCACGATCTCGCCGACCGTCTCTCCGTCCCAGGGCACGTCATTGCCCGCCTCGTCGACGACGCGCAACTCACCGGACGTCGCCATCTCCACACCCTGTCGGGCCTTATGCCGTGCCCGCTCCTCGGTGGAAAGTGCCGTGTGTTCCGGGCGCATCTCACAGATGCTGATGAGGGGCGAGGTCTCCGTGAGTCCGTACACGTGTGTCACAGTCCAACCGAGATCGTCCTCGACGCGCCCGATCGTGTGAGCAGCTGGCGCGGCGCCCGCGGTGAGGACCCGGACGCCCGTCGGGGCCGTAGCCCTCAGCTCCTCCGGGGCGTTCGCGATCATGATGAGCACGGTCGGGGCTGCGCACAGCATGGTAATGCCTTCTTGCTTCGCGAGACCGAACACGGTCTCCGGAGCCACGTTTGGCGTACATACGTGCCGGCCCCCGATCGCCGTGACGATCCAGACGAAGGTCCACCCGTTCGCGTGAAACATCGGGAGTGTCCAGAGATACCGATCCGCTGATGTCATCGGGTGGTGCAACAGCGTGCCCACGACGTTCACCCACGCGTTCCGGTGTGTGATCATCACGCCCTTGGGGTCGGACGTGGTGCCGCTCGTGTAGTTGATCGCCAGAAGATCGTCTTCCGCGATCTCCACCGGAGGAACGTCGGGTTGTGTCGCAGTCACGAGTTCCTCGTAGCTCAGCCAGCCTTCTCTCGGCCCGTCGAGCGAAATGAAATACTCGACGTTCGGCAGCTGATCCCGCACACCCTCGATCTGCTCCACGTAGTCTTCGTGGACGCAGAGGACCTTGGTCCCCGAGTGGTTCAGCATGTAGACCCAGTCGGACGGGAGGAGCCGATAATTCAGCGGGACGATGACCGCGCCGAGCTGGGGGACAGCGTAGTACCCCTCGAGGTGCCGGTGCGTGTTCGGAGCGATGTACGCGACCCGGTCACCCTGCTCCACGCCCAAGCCGGCCAGAGCAGTCGACCAGCGATCGCAGCGATCGAAGAACTCGGAGAATGTCCAACGTCCGTGTCCATCGACGACCGCTTCCTGCGACCCGTACAAGGTGCGCGCGCGACGAGCGAATTCCATCGGGGTCTGAGGTGTGTTCATGGTTATCCTGACGGATTCGCGTGGACGTGTGATGCTACCTGTGCGACGAAGATGGGGGACGATTCAACGCCCCGCGAGAGACCTCCGCGGGTGTGCAGTAGGTAGCCGGCTTGAGCGCTCATCGCCGTCCTTTGGTCAACCGCGGGCTCCCGTGTGTTCTTCGGATGCGCGATGTCGCTAGAACGGTCGATGAGAACGGGTTAGGATAATCGCGACCCGGTAGCTCAGTTGGCAGAGCAACTGACTTTTAATCAGTAGGTCGTGGGTTCGAGCCCCACCCGGGTCATTGTTGCGGCTCAATGACTTACGGGAACGGCTGGCCCTTCTTGGGCTGGTCGTTGTTCGTTGTAGTCCCCTTATAGTCCTCTCGGCTTGGCTGCATACAGGGATCTTCACGGGGACGAGCAGCGGCGTATTCGCCCGACCTCACCCCATCCATATCATCCGGTCGGAGACACAGGAAATCGCCCTAGATGATTGGAGTGACCCTCTTCGTTCTCGTCCTACTGGTAGTCCTGTTGGGAGGAACCCAGACCAATTCACGAGTGACCCGTGAGATGAAGAGGATGTGGATGGGTGGGG
>Ga0181578_10001743_pt1 | contig 20716 bp, 18 predicted proteins | sample 071ome_21_FD_148659 | JGI IMG/M metagenome (GOLD analysis project Ga0181578, IMG submission 148659) | Coastal salt marsh microbial communities from the Groves Creek Marsh, Skidaway Island, Georgia - 071401CT metaG (spades assembly) | ecosystem: Environmental > Aquatic > Marine > Intertidal zone... | reverse complement strand
GGATGGGCAATGTCGTCTGAAGCGAGAATGGCCATGGCGCTGGCAACGCCGATGCCATTGTCCGCGCCCAGCGTGGTGCCGCGCGCCCTGACCCAGTCACCCTCCACGAACATGTCGATGCCCTGGGTTTCAAAATCGAAATCGGTGTCGGCATTTTTCTGGTGCACCATGTCCAGATGACCCTGCAGAACAACACCGACCCTGCCCTCCATGCCAGGACTGGCCGGCTTGCGCAGGATCACATTACCCAGCTCGTCCACGAGGGTCTCCAACCCGAGTGATTCGCCAAACCCGCGCATGAAATCCACGGCCCGCTGCTCACGCTTGGACGGACGGGGTACGGCGTTCAGCCGGGCAAAACCGGACCAGAGACTGCGCGGCTCAAGTTGCTCTACACTTGCATTCATCCATTCAACCTCAAACGACTTGGCATTCTCACCGGGACGGAACACTATAGGCGGCGGCCCGTAACCACCAGCTAACCCAGATCATGAAAGCACTCACCCGGAATATGTTTCGCCTGATTGGATTCGGGTTTCTCAGCCTGGGCATTGTGGGGGTTTTCCTGCCACTGCTGCCCACAACGCCATTCATCCTGGTCGCGACCGCCTGTTTCGCGCGCTCCAGCGAACGCTGGCACCGCTGGATCCTGGCCAACCCGACGTTCGGGCCCATGGTGCGTAACTGGGAAGAGAATCGCTGCGTCAGCCGACGCGTCAAGCTGATCGCCTATCTCTCCATGGCCATCGTGGGCGGCTACTCCATCGCGTTCGCGGTGGAACCTGCCTGGGCGAAGATCACCGGCGGGATTCTGATCCTGGTCGGTATGGTCACACTGGCCCGCCTGAAGACCTGCGCCCCAACCGGGGAAAAAGAAGGGCCTTAAGATTCTTTCCGGGTATTGATGCCCAACCAGCCGTACAGCCCGCAAAAGTTGAAAACCCCCGTGGCCAGCGGCAAAACACCCAGCCAGGCCCAGGCCGAACCACCCAGGATGGCCCACAGGATCAGCGCCATGCCCACCACGATCCGGAGAAACTTGTCGATACCACCTACATTGGCTTTCATGAACGCTCCTCACCCTGAACGGACCACGCGCCAGCCAATGCCCGGCGCGAGAGCGGCTGATTGTACCCCGTTGCCTGCTGGACTGCAGGTAAAATAATGCGGGCGCGGCCGGGTCGCGCGGCAACCGCTTTGTCTCACTTCGAAAGCAGGTATTTCCATGAAAGTTCTGATTGATCTGACCATCGTTCCCATCGGCGTCGGTACTTCTCTCTCCGCCTATATTGCCGCTTGCGAACAGGTGCTCGACCGGCCCGGTCTGACGGTTCGTTTGCACGCCAATGGCACCAATATCGAGGGCGATTGGGACGCGGTTTTTGCGGCCGTAAAGGCCTGCCATGAGCGCGTCCACGCCATGGGCGCTCCGCGCATTCACACCCAGATCAAGCTGGGTACGCGGACGGACCGGGATCAGGGACTCGACGACAAGGTCGCCAGCGTGCAAGCGCTCCTGGAAGACCCCGCGCGTTGAGCCTGTCCAAACGATGCATGGCAGCCGGGCTCCGATACCCGGGCTTCCATGCAGACACTTGCGGGCCTGTCGACCACACCGGCCAGGGGCCGGCACAACGCCGGCACAACCTATACTAGGCAGTAAAACACCATCACGGCCGGCGCGATGTGGCGCCTGCCGGGTTTTCGCACGGAGTAAGGGCAAATGAGCGGGATTGAGATTCTGGGCTATGTGGCATCGGTCGTGGTGGCGCTTTCTTTGTCAATGAGTTCCATCGTGCGGCTGCGCTGGCTGAACATGGGCGGCGCGGCGCTGTTCTCCACCTACGGCTTTCTCATCGGCGCCATGCCGGTCGCGCTGCTCAACGGTTATATCGTGCTGGCCAACGTTTTTTACCTGTTCAGTATTTATACCCGCTCCGATCGGTTCCAGATGGTCGAGGCCAGAACCGATGACCCTCTCGTGCGCTACTGGCTGGATGAAAACAAAGCTGAAATTGACCGGTTCTTTCCGGATTTCGATGTCCAGCGGCTGGCGGATCCCGTCTGCAGCCTCATGCTGCGCAACAACAACCCGGTCGGGCTATTGGTCGGCCGGCAGCAGGGTGACACTTTCGAGGTGGTCATGGATTACGTCTTCACACCCTACCGCGACTACCGCACCGGCCAATTTCTGTACCGGGACTCAGGGTACTTCCGCCACCGTAGCGTCCGTCAAATCACCGCGCGCTCCCAGTCAAAAAACTACCAGTCATACTTAAGACGCATGGGCTTCCAGCCGCTGCCAGCATCCCCCGACCGGTTCGAGTTCAAGGTCAAAGCCTGAGCATCCGGCATCCGGGGGCCGCTATCCGATCACCAGCCAGACAGACCCGACTGGACGAATGCCTCCAGTGCACGCGCTTTGCTATGCTTATGGTCTTGCAACAGCGGTAATACCCCTATGTTTCTGCACCGATCGCTGAGCCGCTCCCGGCAGGCCACGCTCATGTTCATGCTGACCGCCCTCTGCCTGGCGGGCGGAAGCGTGATGGCCCAATCCACAGTCAAGCCCGTGTTGCACGGCAAACACTGGGTTGCGGTGACCGGAAAGCCCCTGGCGGCGAGCGCGGGCGCCATGACATTTACCCGCGGCGGCAACGCGGTGGACGCGGCCTGCGCCATGCTGGCGGCCACCTCCACCATGTGGGACACGCTGGGTTGGGGCGGCGAGACACAAGCCCTGATCCACAACCCGAAAACCGGAAAGATCAAGGGCATCAACGCGCTGGGCGTGGCCCCCTCAGGCGCCACGCCGGAATACTTCCGTGAACAGGGCATGGTCTATCCGCCCGAGTACGGCCCGCTGGCCGCGGTGACCCCGGGAACACCCGGCGGGCTGATGGTCATGCTGGCCGAATACGGCCGCCTCAGCCTGGCTGAGGTGCTTGCGCCCGCCATGCAAATGGCTGAGGGCTACCCCATCGAAGCATCCCAGGCGGACAACATGGAAAAGCGCCGCGAGGTCATTGAACGCTGGCCGGATTCCATCGCTGTTTTCCTGCCGCATCATGATCCGGACCAGCCTGATCAGCGGGCCGCTCCGCTGGCCGGAGAAATTTTCCGCCAGCACGACCTGCTGGCTACCCTGCAAAAACTGGTTGAAGCCGAAGCACAAGCCCTGCGGGCGGGCAAAACACGCAAGGAGGCCATTTACGCGGCCTATGACCGTTTCTATCGGGGCGATATCGCGCAGGAGATCGTCCGCAGCAACCGGGAGCACGGAGGCCTGTTCACACTGGAGGATCTCGACCGGTGGCAGGTGCATATCGAGGATCCCGTCAGCACGAACTACAAGGGCATTGACGTCTATAAACTGACCACCTGGGTGCAGGGACCGGTCATGCTGCAGGCCCTGAACATGCTGGAGGAGCTCGATCTGAAGGCCATGGGATACCAGACCTCGCGCTACATCCACGCGCTCTACCAGGTGATGAACCACAGCTTTGCCGACCGTGATTTTTATTACGGCGACCCCTATCTGCCCCCGGTTGAGCCCGTGGCAGGCCTGCTGTCAAAAGAGTACGCCCGACATCGGCTCAGCCAGATTGATTGGGAACGCAACAACCCCGAGGTCAAGCCGGGCGACCCCTACCCGTTCCAGGGAGAACAAAACCCCTACCTGGACCTGCTGGAGCGCTGGACCCCCATACCGCCAGATGCAGAAGCCGAGGGCGAGGAAGGATTCCAGCAGTCATCCATATTTTCCGCTGCCGAGCAGTTCCTCGCCGGCACCACCTCGATCCAGGCCGCCGATGCCGAAGGCTGGGTGGTCTCTATCACGCCGAGTGGCGGGTGGGTCCCTGCCTTCATCGCCGGTCATACGGGTGTTGGCCTGAGCCAGCGGATGCAGAGTTTCGTGTTGGACCGGGCGCTGAACCCGTTCAACGTGGTGCAGCCCGGGCAACGTCCACGCGCCACGCTGACCCCCAGCATCGCCATGAAGGACGGCAAACCCATGCTGGCGTTCTCCGTGCAGGGCGGGGATACGCAAGACCAGAACCTGACCCAGTTTTTCATCAACATGATGGAATTCGAAATGAACGTTCAGCAGGCCGCCGAAGCGCACAACATCACCAGCTTTCAGATGCAAAGCTCTTTCGGCGCGCACCAGTCTGAACCGGGCAGGATGGAAGTCACATCCAAGGTGCCGGAGTGGGTCCGCGCTGAACTCGAGCGCATGGGATACACGGTGGACGTGGTTGAGCGAACCTACAGCCCGATCACGGCCATCTGGTTCGACCGCGAAAATGGCACCATGCAAGGCGCGGCCAGCGACTACGGCGAGGACTACGGCATCGCCTGGTAAAAGCCGCCAGGGATGGGTTATGGCGTATCCCGGATTAAGCACCCCTGCCGTGGGCCGGTATCTCGCTGTGTCACAGTAAGATAAGACAGCTTTTCAAAGCATCAAGCCGGCCTGGCTCAGGGCCGGTTATGCGTCAAAAGAACCGGCATTTGTTATCAGCGTTCGATGTCCAGATGATGCATGTCAAATACACGTACCCGGGATATCATTAGCGTGATGCCAGTTGCAGACAAATGAAGCAGAACACGCATGCAAATCATCCAAACTGATGTGGTCATCGTTGGCGCCGGTGGCGGCGGGCTGCGTGCAGCGATTGCGGTGGCCGAGGGTAACCCGGATCTCAGCGTTGCGCTCATCTCCAAGGTTTACCCCATGCGCAGCCACACCTGCGCGGCCGAAGGCGGTGCGGCAGGCGTCAAGGGCGCGGAAGATTCGCTCGAATTGCATTTCAACGACACGGTCGGCGGTGGTGACTGGCTCTGCGACCAGGACGTGGTGGAACACTTCGTTGAGCAGGCGCCCCGTGAGCTGATCCAGCTCGAGCATTGGGGCTGCCCCTGGAGCCGCGAGGACGACGGCTCGGTGGCCGTCAGGCCTTTTGGGGGCATGAAGAAAAAGCGCACCTGGTATGCCGCGGACAAAAGCGGTTTTCACATACTGCACACTTTGTTCCAGACCTCCCTCCAGTTTTCCGGCATTCAGCGCTACGACGAATTTTTTGCTTTGGACCTGCTGCACAAAGACAACCAATGCCGCGGCGTGGTGGCGATGGAAATGCGCAGCGGACGCTTCTTTCAATTCAACGCACCCGTGGTGATCATGGCCACGGGCGGTGGCGGGCAGGTGTTCCCGTTCACCACCAACGGGGCGATCAAGACCGGCGACGGGATGGCCATGGCCTATCGCGCCGGTGTGCCCCTGAAAGACATGGAATTCGTGCAATACCACCCAACCGGTCTGCCTGGCACGGGCATCCTGCTTACCGAAGGCTGTCGCGGCGAGGGCGGCATTTTGGTCAACAAGGACGGGTACCGCTACTTGCAGGATTACGGCATGGGCCCCGAGACGCCCATCGGGTCGCCTGTGCTCAAGACCATGGAACTCGGCCCGCGCGATCGCCTTAGCCAGGCGTTCTGGCATGAGCAAAAGAAGGGGAACACGGTTGAAACACCCTGGGGTGACTGCGTGCTGCTCGATATGCGCCATCTTGGCGAGCAGAAGATCAATGAGCGATTGCCGCTGGTGCGAGAGTTGGCGGCCTCTTATGTCGGACACGACCCAGTTACCGACCCCGTGCCGGTCCGCCCGGTTATCCATTTCATGATGGGCGGCATCGACACGAACCTCGCGGGCGAAACGGCCATGCCTGGCCTGTACGCCCTGGGCGAGACATCCTGCTCCGGACTGCACGGCGCCAACCGGCTGGGCTCGAACTCCCTGACCGAATTGCTGGTCTCCGGCAAGAAGACCGCGGAAACCGCCTGCCGCTTCGCCAGCGAAGCCGGCGGGATGCCGAACGACCCAGAGACAGAAGCGCAGGCGCAGTCCATTGTTGCCGGTATCAGGGAGCTGCTTGCGCGATCCGGCGGCGAGGAGACCGTGGCTGGTGTCCGAAGGGAGATGAAAAACGCGCTGGAGGAAGGCGCGGGTATTTACCGCGAAGAAGCGGGCACGCTGGCCTGCTGCGAAAAAATCGCCGAGCTGCGGCAGAGGTACCAGGGAATCGAGGTCAACGACAAGAGCAACGTGTTCAACACCGACCTGCAGCAGGCGCTTGAACTCAAAAACATGCTCGAGGTTGCGGAAACAGTCGCCGAGGCTGCGCTGGAAAGGCGCGAGTCGCGCGGGGCGCATCAGCGCCTGGACTTCACCGAGCGAGATGACGAGGGCTTTCTCAAGCACTCGCTGTGCTACCGGCAGGATCATGCCAGGCCCAGGGTGGACTGGTCTGACGTAACCATCACCCGATCACAACCCGGTGTGCGCGATTATTCAGGGGGCAAGGAAAAATGAGCACCCGTCAACTCGAACTGGAGATCCTGCGCTACGACCCTGAGAAAGACGAGGAGCCGTATTTCCAAAACTACTCGGTGCCCTGCCAGGATGACTGGGCCATCCTGGACGCGGTGAATTACGTCAAGGAAAATCTCGATACGACGCTCGCTTACCGATGGTCCTGTCACATGATGGTCTGCGGCAGCTGCGGCATGATGATCAACGGTGACCCCAAGCTGACCTGCAAAACCTTTGTCCGGGACCTGCCGGACAAGGTTCGCATCGAGCCTCTGGAAAATTTCCCCATTGAGCGCGACCTCGTTGTCGTGCTGGATGACGTGATTGAGAAACTGCACCGGGTCAAGCCTTACATCATCCGCAAGGATCCAGCGCCGGAGAACGAGGAATTCAATCAGCCGCGCAGCGCACTGATGAAGTTCAAGCAGTACACGATGTGCATCAACTGCATGTGCTGCTACTCGGCCTGCCCCCAATACGGACTCAACCCTGAATTCATCGGGCCGGCCGCCCTGGCCCTGGCCCATCGCTACAACATCGACTCGCGCGATCAGGGCAAATCCGAACGCCTCGACATCCTGGCCGACCATGACGGCGTCTGGGATTGCTCCTTCGTCGGCGCCTGCTCCGAGGTCTGCCCCAAGAGCGTTGATCCCGCGGCGGCACTGCAACAAATGAAGGTCGACGGCGCCATGGAGTGGTGGAAACGCAAGATGGGGTTCCCCGGAGGTGACTCATGAGCCGTAATCCCTATGTCCGCCCGATATCGAAGACCACCTGGTATCTTCGCAACGGGCGATTCCGCATATACGCCTTGCGCGAAGTCACCTGTTTGCTGGTTGGGTTTTACTCCTTTCTGAGCATCTTCGCCCTCCGCGCCCTGTGGCAGGGTGCAGATTCATGGAACGCGTTTCTGGCCAGCCAGCAATCCACCCCGATGGTGCTATTCCATGCCTTCGCGCTGGTGTATTTCTTCATTTACCAAACCGTTGGCTGGTTCCAACTGGCGCCAAAGGCCATGCCTTTGATGATGGGCGAAAAGAAGGTGGCTGCAAGCACGATTGTGCTTGGCCACTACCTGGTTTGGGCGCTGGTGAGCCTGTTTCTTCTCTGGTTCGTGGGGGTGATCTGATGGCCATTGCAAAGAAAGCGCTGGTCTGGGGCCTGTTCGCTGCCGGCGGCACGGTATCCTCATTCCTGTTTCCTTTCCTGATCGCGCTGTTTCTGCTTGTCGCGCTCGGCGCGACGCCGGAAGGCCTGCAATACGAGACCATCCGGGGCTTCGCTTCAAGCTGGCTGGGCAAATTGACCGTTTTCGGCGTCCTGTTCCTGTCGCTCTGGCACGCCGCCCATCGGCTGCGCGTGGTCTGTCATGACTTCGGCATCAGGGCCGACGGGGCCGTGGCGGTGATCGTCTATTCGCTGGCCACCGTGGGAACCCTGCTGGCGGCCTGGTACCTGCTCGCGATAAGCTGACTGCCGAATATTCGGCAGTCAGGCCATGTCAGGGACCAAACACCAGAACTCCGCCGTCATGATCCTGTCGCGGGACGCGCAAGCGTACCGGGATTTGCTGCGCGAGGAACCCGGCTTTGATGCGCCTGTACATACCTTTACCGAGTCGGAACAGGCCGTGGCTGAGTATCGGGGTGAGCGTGTTGTGTTGGGCGAACCGGGACTTATCGCGGACATCATCGACCGCTTGTCCGGCGTCGAGTGGGTCCAGTCCACCTGGGCCGGTGTCACCCCGCTGGTTCGTTCCCGGCGACGCGACTATCAGCTGACCGGCGTCAAGGGGATTTTCGGAGCGCCGATGACCGAATACGTGTTGGCCTACCTGCTGGCCAACGAGATCAGGCTGGTGGAACGTCTCCGGGCGCAGCAGCAAGGTATCTGGCTGGATCAGGCCTCAGGAAGGTTGGCGGGTCGGCATATCGGCATCATGGGTACGGGTTCGATCGGCAGACACATGGCCCGCGTCCTGACCGGTCTCAATGCCCGGGTCAGGGGCCTGAGCCGGAGCGGAACGCATCGCGAGCCATTCGACTCGGTGCAGTCGGTCGACCGGCTTCCTGCATTCCTGGAAGGGCTCGATTACCTGATTCTCACCCTGCCAGATACGCCGGAAACCACCGGCTTGCTCGATGCCTCGGCCCTCAGCGCCCTGCCCCCACACGCGGTTGTGATCAATGTGGGCCGCGGCAATGCGATCGACCGTGACGCACTGGTCGAAGCCCTGAACCAGGGTCGCATTGGCGGGGCCGTGCTGGACGTGTTCGAAGAGGAGCCGCTACCCGTAAAGAGCCCGCTATGGACGGCTCGCAACCTGAAGATCACAGCGCACGTGGCGGCCCTGACCTCTCCGGCCGAGATGCTGCCTGTCTTCATCGACAACCACGCGAGATTCACCAGGCGCGAGCCGCTCAGATTCGAGATTGATTTCGATCGCGGCTACTGAGCCCGAGAGGCATCCGGCCCCATGCCGGGGTCAATCGTCAAAAGCAACCGGCAGTTCCGAGGGGCTGCCCAGCAATTTCTCGGCACCGGCGCCGATCAGTTCTGCCTCATCGCCATAGCCCCAGAGCACGCCGACCGCCTCAGCGCCCGCCAGCCTGGCAGCCTCCATATCCCCCGCGCGATCTCCAATCATCACCATGCGTCGATCGGGCTCGGCGGCGCGAATCTCCTGCAGCAATTCATGCTTTTTTCGCCTGAGACCGCAGCCAAGGACATCCTCGAAATGCTCGGTCAGGTTGAAATGCTCAATCACGCGATGGGCGATATCCTGGCGTTTGGCCGTGGCCACATACAGGCTGAACCCGTTGCCTGACAGCCGGTCCAGGGCATCGACGATGCCGTCATACAGGCGATTTTTGCGATAGCCGTCGCGGTAGTAGACATCCCGGTACGCCGCGATGGCGGTTTGAATATGATCCGGCGCGGGATCGCCCAGCAATTCCAGGTAGATATGATCCAGTGACGGGCCAATGAATCGTTCGAGGCTCCCAGGGTCCCTCGGAGGTTCACCGCAGGCCTGCAAACCGTGGTTAAGGGCCGCGGTCAGGCCCTCAGCAGGGTCGCTGATGGTCCCGTCGAGGTCAAATACCAATACCGTCATTGTCGTTTTGCCCGTCCCAATCGAGTCAGAAATTAGCGCAGCTGCGTCCAGAGATGGGTGTAGGCCAGCGCCAGACGGTAGGCCAACTGGTCGTTGGTGCTCGATCCACCGTGCCCACCTTCCAGGTTTTCGTAGTACCAGACCTCCTGGCCGAAGGCCTCCATCCTGGCCGCCATCTTGCGCGCATGACCCGGATGCACCCGGTCATCCCGGGTGGAGGTATAGAAAAACGTCGCTGGATATTCCACACCCGACTTCAGATTCTGATAGGGCGAATAGCGGCTGATATAAGCCCATTCTTCCGGCTTGTCAGGATCGCCGTACTCGGCCATCCAGCTCGCTCCCGCCAGCAGCTTGTGATAGCGCTTCATATCCGCCAGGGGGACGCCGCAAATGACCGCGCCATAAAGGTCCGGTCGTCGAATCATGGTGGCGGTCACCAGCAACCCGCCATTGGAACGGCCTTCGATCCCGAGGTGCTCGGGCGCCGTAATCCCACGCTTGACCAGGTCCGCCGCAATGGCTTCGAAGTCCTCAAAAGCGCGCTCCCTGTTTTCCTTTAGCGCCGCCGCGTGCCAGGCCGGGCCAAATTCACCCCCACCCCTGATGTTCGCCAGCACAAAAACGCCGCCGCGCTCCAGCCACAGCTTGCCGTAAGCCCCGTAAAGGGCCTCATACGAGCCAGAATAGGAGGGCCTCATAGCATTGCGAAACCCGCCGTAGGAAAAAATATGCGTCGGGTTCTTACCATCGAACGCCGTGTCCCGGGCCATCACCACGAAATAAGGTACACGGGTGCCATCTTCAGATATGGCAAAGAACTGCTCGGTCTTGAATCGCCCACCATCGAAGCTGGGCGCCTGCGACTTCACCGCCTGCGGCGACCAGTCCCCGCTGGCCACGTGGTACAGCGTCGGCGGCGTCGTGAACGACTCGTAGCGCGCGAAAAAATCACCGCTCTCGTCATCGGTACTGGTGACCCGGATGGAACCGTTATCAGGAAAAGCGATCAGCGATCGTTCGAAGGTACCCTCCGGGCCGGGCGTGAACCGGTAGACGCGGCTGATCACATTCTCCAGCACCGTCACCAGCAGGTCATTGTCGGTGGTTCTGACGGCTTCCACCGTGGTCTTTTCATCCGGCTTGATGACCACGTCGATGACCCCCGTATCCTCCCCACGCAATACGGAGAGGTCTGCGAGCAGTACCGCGCCTTGCGGATAGGTTATGCCCTCTCGCGTCCAATCCTTTTTCAGTGACAGCACCAGCCGGCCCTGGAACACGCCGCCATAGGTGGCGGTCGGGGGCAGATCGAGACGGACCTTTCCGTCTTCGCGCAACTGATACAAGGTAGAGGTCCAGAACGTCTCTCCCTCCCGAACCAGGTCCACATCGCCTCCTGCCGACCGGCCACGAAACGCGACGACGGCGACCGAGGACGAGTCGCCCTCGTGAATGACCTCGGCGGCCGACAACGGTGTTCCTCTCTGCCAGCGTTTGGTGACGCGCGGGTAGCCCGAATCGGTCATCGATCCCGGCCCAAAATCCGTCGCGACGAAAACCGTGTCTTCGTCGATCCAGCTCAGACCGCCCTTGGCCAGCGGCAACTCGAAGCCGCCGGCTACAAACTGGCTGGTGACCGAGTTGAATTCCCGGGTGACGGTGGCGTCCCCTCCGCCCGGGGACAGGCTGACCAGGCAATGCTCCGGCTGCTTTGGCAGGCAGTTCATCCCCTTATAAACCCATTGCTTGCCGTCGCGCTCGCTCATGGCGTCGATGTCGAGCACGGTTTCCCACGCGGGAGATGGCCCGGCGAACGCCTCCAGCGTCGTGCGCCTGAGCAGGCCTCGCGGGTTCTCCGGGCCGCGCCAGAAGTTGTACAGCCAGTCGCCCTGCTGCCAGACCTGCGGTAAACGCTGATCTGAATTCAGCACGGTCCTCGCCTGGGCATACAGTTCGTCAAACAGGGGATCGCTCTTCAGGCGCTGAGCAGTCGCCTCATTCTGCGCGCGCACCCAGTCCAGGGAGCGGTCTGCGTCGACCTCCTCCAGCCAGAGAAAGGGATCCTCATCGGCGAAAGCGATATGGGCAGCACTCAACACGCTGACGAGAAACAGACTCCGATATCTCTGCATTTCATAGCCTCTTAGATTCATTGTCCGGCGGCTTGGACCCGCAGCCCGGCACAAAACAGCGGGATTCTCTCATATCCTGAGCGCCGGGACAGCGCCTGTTCCGCCGGCATCGCTCGCGCCTGGACATTCGCCACCCAAGCGATGCCACACAAAAATGGGCGCATGGCGGCGCCCATTTTCGATGGCGTCAGATCGTAAGCCCGTCAGTGCCTGTGGCGCACCCTGAACGTCACCATGCAGATGCTGCGAACCCAAATGCCGGTGTCATCCGTACCCCAGGCCTTATACCCATCGCACTGGGGGTTGGAGGAAACGAGTTCCACGCGAGCGGTACAGACATGTAAGACCGCTGCGGCATTTCATCAATGGCATCTAGGGTCGGCGCCGAATCCATGGAAACACCTTCGAAGTCAGCCACGAATCACTCTGATCGCCGCTCAGTCGAGCAAAACCCCGGGGTCACCGATACGGCGGAAAACCCACTTGACCTCTGAGAGATCCCGAATTTCGCGCCTCATTTCGTCCGCCGCAGGCCGAGCATGGGGGTTTCCGGCTTCACCCACCTTGAAGCTGAAAACATAACCACCCTCAAACCCCATCCTGAGGTCAGTCACGACGATATCCTCGCCATCGCGGCTGACGCGATAAAAACCCTTGGTAAACCAGCGCAGCCGTTGCACCGGCCAGTGATCCTCCAGCCCCCTCAGCCAGCGGGTTTCAGAAGGATAAGACGTAAAGCGAACCTTATCGTCGGGATCCAGCAGGGAGTACCAGCCGACCAGGTAAGATTCATCCTGCATGGCCACGATCCGCCACAACAGGGTATTGAAGGGCGCCGCAAGCACGACAATGTCACGATACTCCAGGTCCTGCATGGCCAACGAGCGCTCCGCGACCCGCTGGGCGTATTGCTTCGCCGAGAAACCCCAGACCAGGTAAACGATACTGAACGCGAGCGCCACGCTGTTGATGACATGCCCTCTTCCAGGCGGGTGTTTGAGCAACAAGACCGCGATCAGGCCCGCGGTGAGCGGCAGTGTGAAGACAGGATCAATAATGAACACGGAACCCCAGGTGACCGGGTAATCGCTGAGCGGCCAGAACATCTGGGTGCCATAAATAGTGCAACTGTCGAGCAGGGCATGGGTGGCCAAAGCCAGGTAGACCAGCGCGTACCAACCTTTGCGGTAGCAGGCTTCGGCAGGGTGCAGTTTTTGAATGAGCCACGCGATGATGGGCGTTGCCAGCGCCATCACGAGCAGAGAGTGGCTGAAAGATCGATGATAAGTGAAGTCGGCGACGGGTCCGCCGAATGGAATCAGGACGTCCAGATCCGGCAAAGTGCCGCAGAGTGCTCCCCAGAACGCCGCTTTGCGCCCCACCTTACGCCCCAGTACGGCCTCCCCCACCGCCGCACCCAAAACGACTTGCGTGACGGTATCCATCATATCCTCGCGATGACCAGGCGCGCAGTATACCCCTGCACGCGGGCAGGTCAGCCTCGCGCGGAAGCAAGACAGGTCGTAGACTTGCACCCTGACGGAAGGAGTTTCACAGGTATGGAACTATGACGACGACACGCGACGGGGGCTATTCAATGTGGGCAGCGATTGCCCTGGCTGCCGTCTCCATGCTGGTCTGGATCGCCTTTGCGCCAGGGCTGGACAATCAGCTCATGCAGACATGGGACACCTACGACTATGTCATTGTGAACCCCCATATCCGCGAACTGACCCGGGAAAACCTGCTGTGGATGCTGTCCGCCTTCTACATGTCGAACTGGCACCCGTTAACCTGGCTGTCCCACGCCATCGATTACTCGCTATTTGGCACCGAGCCATTCGGTCACCACCTGGTGAGCGTGGTGATTCACTGGATGAATTCCCTGCTGGTTTTTCTGCTGACCTGGGTGTTGCTCAAACACACGCATGATGCACAAAACCCGGATCAGTCCCGTCGACATCTGATGGCGGCGGCAACTGCGGCCGCATTGTTTGCCGTTCACCCGCAGCACGTGGAATCCGTGGTCTGGGTGGCGGAGCGTAAAGACGTATTGTGCGCCTTCTTCAGCCTTCTTACCTTGCTGGGACATGTCCGGTTTGTGCACGCCCAGGGCCAGTCAAGAGCCGCATGGTACCTGGCCACGCTGCTGAGTTTTTTGCTGGCCATCATGGCCAAACCCATGGCCGTGACGCTTCCCGTCGCTCTTTTGCTGCTGGATATTTATCCGCTTGGCCGACACAAGCCCAAATCGCGCGGTACGCTGTATAAACCAGTCACCGGTCTGCTGGTCGAAAAACTTCCGTTATTTGCCATTGCCGGAATCGCCTCGCTGGCTACCCTGTGGGCGCAGCACAGTGCCGGTTCGGTATCCAGTCTGGCGGCATATTCGCTGGATATGCGCGTTCTCAACGCCTTCAACAGTCTCATTTTCTACCTGTCAAAGCTGCTCATTCCTGTTGGACTGTCGCCGTTTTATGCCTACCCGGACGCAGCAGATGGGTCCACCATCCTGTGGTTGCTGGCTTCCCTGGCCGCGGCCATGGCCATCACGGTGTTGGCGGCAGTGGCCTGGCGTCGCGGGCATCGGTATTGGCTGATCGCGTGGCTGTTTTACGGAGTGACACTCGCGCCGGTTCTGGGCATCATCCAGGTGGGCAGCCAGGCGGCAGCGGACCGATACACCTACCTGGCCACCCTGCCCTTCATGATACTGGCAGGCGCCGGCTTCGCGGGGTGGTTCTATCGTGCCCGAGGCGCCGCAAACGCGAGGTGGCTGGCCGCTTCAGGGCTTGCCGCTGTCATCCTGCTGTTGACCTATCAGACACGCCAACAGTCGGATGTATGGCAGTCGGACATATCGCTTTGGCGCCACGTCGTGCAGATGGACCCCGGCAACGCCTACGGGCGCTTTCGGCTGGGCGATGCTTTCATGCTCTTCGGCATGCCCGGGCCTGCGGTGAATGCTTACCGGTCAGCGCAGGCGCTGGATCCTGGGCGCCTGTGGTACGGGGTCAACCTGCCGGGAGCACTGCTCGCCATTGGGCGCTATCCCGAGGCCCTGGAGCAGGTCGAAGTGCTGCTGACCCACGATGTCACCGGCGGGCGCGGAATAGATACCCTGCTGGTTCAAAAGGCCGAGGCCCTTATTGGAATGGGCCGTACGGAAGACGCGCGAGGCGCGCTGCGCGAGGCGCTTTCCATTAACCCGAACAACGCGACGGCGCTGGCCTTGAGCGATTCCATCTAACCGACGGACCGTAACACCCACCGGCCGCAGAGCACAGGCTGGTCATCCTCGAAAAAAACATCCTCGATGGGTTTACTCACTGCGAGCTGATGATTCCAACGATATTCGAGTAATCGTCGGTCCACGGCTTAGCGGTGCTTTGAATGGGCCACCAGTTGCCAGGCGGTGGCCGGTCACCAGGCCTCATCAGCAACATCCATCGTGACGGCACCGCGCCGGTGACCTGCTCTTCCGCTTTGGGGTGATATTCCCATATCCAGGCATCCATACCCGCCGAGCGGGCGGTCGCAGCCACTACATGCGCGAGGTCAAGGTGACGGTTGCTGATGTGAATGAGCACCTGCCCCGCACCGACGACCGCGCCGTACAGCTGCATCGCCTCTTGGGTCAGAAGATGCACGGGTATGGCATCTCCGCTGAACGCGTCGATAACCAGCAGGTCATGCCTGGCCTGCGTCCTGATCAGGCTCAGCCGGCCGTCACCGATCACTGTGCTGACTTCTGCCTTGCTCTCAGCCAGATAGGTAAAACGTGCAGGATCCGAAGCCACCCTGGCGACCATGGGGTCAATTTCATAAAACGTCAGCGTATCGCCCGCTTCGAGCGTTGCCGCGAGCGCTCCGACACCCAGCCCCACAATGCCCACGGAGAGCGTTGGCTGCAGTGCCGCCAGATGCGTCAGGGTAGCACCGGCCGGGCCCGCGGGATGAAAGTAACCCTGCGGGGTGCCCGGAATCCGGCGATCCTGGCTGCCATGCAAGGTAGAGCCGTGAACCATCGTCGCCCTGACGCCGATTTCCTGCACCCGTAACACCCCGAAAAATGACCGGTCCTGCAGAACCGTCCCCACGGGCCGAACCACGACGCCCGCGAGCAACAGGGCGCTGATGGCCAGCGCGAACTGCCTGGGACGATCCAGCATCAGGTAAGCAATCACCCCGGCCACGCCGGTCAGAATACGCGCGTCCACAGCGGTCGAATCGATCAGGTCGCTGCCCGAGACCATCCAGCCAACGACCACGGCCAGACCTAAAACAACCATCATCGTCACGCCCCGTGCGGCGGCCATGCCTCTCAGTCGCGCGATCAGGAAAGGCGCCCCGGTATCCCCGGGCAAGGCCAGCAGCGCCAGGGCGATGGCCAGCGGGTATTCATAGACGGCATCGAATACCAATGGGGCGATCAATGCGACGAAAACCCCACCGAGCGCCCCGCCCAGTGAGAGAAATACGTAAAATTCGGTCAAGTCACGACGGTCCGGCCGCGACTCATATAGTTTTTGATGCAGCACCAGCGCGAGTGCGGAAAAAAGCGCCAAGTGAACCACGACCACCAGTATCAGCGGGACCGGAATCCGAAACATCGACAGAAGCGCGGGAATGATTAATAGCCTGGCGACACGGCCTGCCACGGGCAAAATCCGCGCGCCCCGACCGCTGAAGGTCACGATAAAGGTCAGCAGGTAGAGCGTGAGCGGCACCACCCACAGCAAGGGGAAAGACGCAATCTCGTCGGCGATATGGCGGGTCACGCCCAAAAGCAGGGTGGAAGGTACAGCGGCATAAAACATCCAGCGCCAGCGGCGTGCCCACCCTGCTCTGGGCGCGGGTGCCGCCTCGCGCGCCTCAACGGGCTGGCGCGCCAGCAGGGCGCAGACAACCAGCGTGATGACAAAAACCAGGTACCCGCCCGCCCAGCCCCAGGCCTGGGCCCTCAGACCGAAGAACGGCTCCACGACCAGAGGGTATCCGAGCAAAGCGAGCACGGACCCGGCATTGCCCGCCGCGTACAAAGCATAGGGCTCCGCCCGGGTTGCCCCCGCTGTGCTGGCAAACCAGACCTGCAAGGTAGGGCTGACCGTGGCGAGGGCGAAAAAAGGGCCGCCCACCATGACGGCAAGCGCTGAAAGCGTCCACAGCGTAGGATCCGAGGTGGCCGGTGGATTCCAACCTGCAGGAAAAGCCACCGGCAGCACCATCAAAGGCCAGAGCATCACCAGCAGATACAAGCCGCGATGCCCCGCCCGATTCAGCCAGCGAAGCGACCAGTGGGCGTAACAATACCCCGCCAGCAACAAGAGCTGAAAAAAAACCATGCCCGCGTTCCAGACCGCCGGTGAACCACCCAGACTGGGCAGAAGCATTCGAACCGCGATGGGCTGGATGGCGAACAGCAGGGCTGAGCCCAAAAAGGCGCAAGAGACGAAGATCGCCTGGGTGCCGCCTCGGGGGGCGAATATACCGGGCTGGCTCATATTCAGCGCTCCGACTTCAGCACTCGGCTGCCATTCAACTGGACCTGACCGGGAACTTCTCGCCCAGGTCTCTCAACCCGAACTCGATCAACTCCGCCAGCACATCCAGATCGATGTCAGCCAGCTTGTTGATGTAGAGGCAGGACTTACCGAGCTTGTGCTTGCCGATTCGCTCGAGGATCGGACCATAATCGCCGTAACCCGGCATGATGTAGATCGTCAAGTTTGCCTTGCGTGGCGAGAAACCCGTGGCCAGGTAATCGCCTTCACGGCCGCTGTCATAGCGGTAGTGATACTCACCGTACCCAACGATGCCGGGGCCCCACATGCGCGGCTGCCAACCGGTCACCTTTCGGAATAACTGGTCCAGGGCCTGCGCATCTTCGCGCTTGCGCTCCGGCTCCAGGCCCGCCAGAAACTGCTCCACGCTGGCCGTAGTGGCGTGCGTCTTATTGCTGGCTTTACTCATAGGCTCAACAGTCCGTGCCAATTTACGCCCCACCGACGGTTACCCAGGTGGATCGCATGATGCGACCCGCCCTGGCCCGGGGCGACTGGTATCAGGTTGCAGACGACAAGGCTTGGTCCAGATCGGCAATGATGTCCTCGATGTCCTCGATACCGATGCACAAGCGGATCATATCCGGAGTCACCCCTGCCATTTTGAGTTCTTCTTCGGTCAATTGCCTATGCGTCGTAGATGCGGGGTGCGCTGCCAAAGACTTGGCATCACCGATATTCACCAAGCGCTTGAACATCTGTAGCGCGTCATAAAATTTAACGCCAGCGTCGAAGCCCCCCTTAATACCGAACGTCAGCAATGCCGAAGGCTTTCCTCCGGTGTACTTTTGAGCAAGATCATAATAAGGAGAGTCTGGCAAACCGGCAAAACTGACCCAATCAACCGCAGAATGGGCCTGCAGGTATCTGGCCACAGCCAGCGCGTTGTCGCAGTGGCGCTCCATCCTTAACGCCAGCGTCTCGATCCCCTGCAAGATGAGGAAAGCATTCATCGGGCTAATGGATGAACCTGTGTTTCGCAGTGGTACTGTTCGGGCACGCCCGATGAAGGCAGCTGGGCCCAACGCCTCGGTATAAACCACACCGTGGTACGAAGCCTCGGGCTCGGTCAGCAAAGGAAAGCGGTCTGCGTGATCGGCCCATGGGAAGCTACCGCCGTCGACAATGAGACCGCCCAGCGAATTTCCATGACCGCCCATGTACTTGGTGAGCGAATGCACCACGATATCGGCACCATAGTCGATGCATCGGGTCAGCACCGGCGTAGCCACCGTATTGTCGACAATCAGTGGCACGCCGTGGCTATGAGCCATGTCCGCGATGGCCTCCAGATCAGCGACATTGCCGGCTGGATTGCCGATGGACTCGGCAAACACGGCTGAGGTCTTGTCATCGATCAGTTTTTCCAATTCCTCGGGACTGTCGTCTTTCGCGAAACGGACCTCTATGCCCTGACGCGGAAACTGGTGTGCAAACAGTGTGTACGTACCGCCGTACAACATGGGAACGGTAACGATGTTGTTGCCGGCCTGGGCCAGGGTCAGGATTGAGTAATTGATGGCCGCGCTACCCGCGCTGACAGCCAGACCAGCAACGCCTCCCTCCAGTTCAGCAACGCGCTTCTCCAGGACGTCCGCCGTTGGATTCATTATCCTGGTGTAGATATTTCCCGGCACTGCGAGGTTGAACAAGTCCGCCCCGTGCTGGGCGTCATCGAACTCATAAGCCACTGTTTGATAAATGGGTACCGCCACTGAACGGGTCGTGGGGTCGGTTTCGTAACCGGCGTGGATGGCAATGGTCGCGGGTTTCATTTTTGGGTCCTTCCATTCAGTTGTAGATGTGGGAAAGTATAGAACAGCATCTGCGTTGCATGGCTCACTGGCTCAACGGTTACTCTCCAGTCTGCGCATGACGTATTCGGCGTGTTGCTTGAGCTGATACAGTTCGTCCGAAAACGAGAGCGGTACCTCGACGGTGCTCAGCTCATCCGACAGCGCGCGGAGCTTGCGACGCTCCTCCTTCAGATCACTGACACCACCCTCAACAATTTTTCTGTCTGTTTCCAGCAAAAACCGGTACCAGCGGTAAATACGCGCCCGCATGCGCCATCGGTAAACCGGCCCGGCCAGCTTGACCAGGGGCAGGATAATGACCACCAGGGGCACGATAAAAATGACCAGTCGATCCACCAGGGAAGCCGCCCAGAATGGCAGGTACCTGAGCAAAAAGGGCGGACCCGATTCGAAAAAGTGCCTCGCCTCAGGCGTCAAGTCAAAATCGGTGTGCAGGCGGGAGGGAAACTCACCCGGTTTCTCCAGCATGCCACCGCGCCGCAGGGAGCGCGTAAGCGCCTCCAGCACCAGCGGTGTGAAAGCCGGATGGAAACCATCATTGACCACCAGTGTGGCGGCAGATGCCAGCGTTCGGTGGTCTTCCGGCGGCAGGTTGCGCTCGAGGTCCAGCAGCCCCTCGGAGATCGTGACCGGAGAGAGGAAGGGGTGATGGGCGGCATAAGCCGGGCTGCGCCTGATATCGAGAAAACCAACGTCATCCAGGGCGATCAGGCTGCGGATGGTCTCACTGCTGGGCGACACCGTGAAAAACGCGGCATCCACCGCTCCAGAGCCCAGGGCCGCAACGGCCTCCTCACCGCCGAGATTCAGCAGGGTTGCCTGCTCGCTGGCGTTCAGCCCGTTTTCCCCCATCAGGTATAGGGCCACCGCGCGCGTGCCGCTGCCGGGTTCGCCGATGGCTACCCGCTTCCCTTTGAGACCGTTGATCCTGCCGATCGCGAGATCGCTCCGGTAGAACAGCCAGAGCGGCTCATAGTAGAGGCTGCCGAGACTGTGCAGCTCCGCAGCCCCAGTATCAACGGCACGATCCATTCCGCTTTGTACCAGCGCAATGGAAACATCGCTTCCCGGGTCAGTCAGGCGGGTCAGGTTCTCTCCTGACCCTGCCGTTTCGAGGATCTGCAATTCAATCCCCTGCCTGGCCAGCTCCGTCTTCAGGTAATGGCCCACCTCGAAGTAGCGGCCCTCGGCCGAACCCGTGGCCATGACGATGGTCCGGGGCGGCGCCGGGTCAACAAACTGGTACAGCACCACGGCCACGGCGATGATAACCAGCGGCAGCCAGACATTGCTTCGAATAAAACTGACCAGTGATTTCACGCCGACTAGATTAATGGATTGCGGGCAGAGCACAAGCCTGCCCGCCCATGTCACCCCTAAAGCAGGCCGGCGTCAATGAGCCGCTGCCGACATGACTCGATCGGAAGAGCAGCGCCGTCGTCGAAGCACCAAACGTGCCTGAATCCACCGCCATCATCCCCTGTCCGCACGGGTGATTGGGCACGGCGAGTCACATTCGAGCACATACCCATATCCGAACCTGCGACGCGCAGTGACGGATCGCCGGCGCAATGATGAATTTCAAATCCGTCCTGCCGACCGCGGATCCAACTCCGCTGGAAGGACAGGCCGCCGGTGGACACATAACTGCGCTCAACGCCGTGTTCCTGTCCATAGGCATATGGCTTCTCTGATTTCAGCTG
>Ga0181578_10001733_pt1 | contig 20774 bp, 13 predicted proteins | sample 071ome_21_FD_148659 | JGI IMG/M metagenome (GOLD analysis project Ga0181578, IMG submission 148659) | Coastal salt marsh microbial communities from the Groves Creek Marsh, Skidaway Island, Georgia - 071401CT metaG (spades assembly) | ecosystem: Environmental > Aquatic > Marine > Intertidal zone... | reverse complement strand
TGCGCCAGCAACGGCACCGCCAATGCTAATACCTGCGCCAATGTTTCTGGTCATTGTAGGAACGGCGAGCCCGAGTTGCCCGCAGGTTTGACACATACCGTAGGCTTTACCGTGAGCGCAGTGTGAACTTCCCATCGTTCCGGGGCAATGAGGACAGCCTCGGCCTCCACAGTAAGTACATTGATTTGTCATCAGCGAAGCCTCCTTGCGCCGCTTAATCCAGCGAAGAGTCCAGTGCCGACCAAGTCCACGAGGTTTTGGTCTGGCTTCTTGTCGCCGCTAATTGCACCATCTGAAAGTTTCGAGCCGGTGGAACGGCCGATGAATCCGGATTCTGATGGGGTGTATGGTTTGTAATTCGACCTCATCATATGGCGGGTGTCCTTGTACATGTCTGCGCCAGCATCTGCGCCGATACGGGAAACGGGTGTCAAGTGCGAAGTATCTCGGTAAAACTCGCCCTTGAGGATACCACTATTGGGGTCTGGGACGCCAATTGTAGCATTTTTGTTGGTCAAGGTTCCGAACAAATCGAATCCGTCGGTTTCTCCAAACAAGGACGAATCGTCCGTGGATGCGATACTACCGAGTTTGTAATCTCCGTACTTTGCTGTACGGATTCCGCCTTGGAATACCTTGGCAACAATATCGATTGCAATGGGTACGACGAAGAAGGCCAGCAAAGGTCGTCGATGAGCAAAGTCAAGAAGTCCATTCTTGAATTTCTTCCGTGGAACGTATCTTTCCTCGTCGCTCATCTTGAATTTTGCCATACTCATCACCCGTCGAAGGATACCTTCTTTGACCTCTTGACTTCAATCTGCTTTATCAATACTTTGGGGTTCGTATCGGCTTGCGAGGTTACAATGCCCCAGCAGTTCTCATCGGTTGTAGGTGTGTATCCGTTCGCAAATCCTCCAGTGGAAAGGTAAGGTGTAGAAATGTTCCCGGTTGCTACGCTTTGTGGTAATTCGTTCACTGGAATTGGGTTGAAATCAATTGGAACATTTGTTACGCCCGGTTCAAATTCAATGATGTATGACCATGCCGTTTGCGGAATAAAATCGAAATCGGTTCCGGCGGCAATTCCACCGGCACCGTCTGGAAGACCACTTTTGAGGCCTGTACCTCCGGCGGTGGTGTAGGTTGGTGAAGTACCAACAATAATGCCATCAGCGAGTGAATTCCATTCTGGGAAGTATGGTGTTACGACATACGTAGGATTTGTTCCGTCATCATATACTCCAGTAGTTTGCAATGCATCTTCTGTACTGTCTGCATCGCTGTCGAGGTAAAATCCAACACCAGCAGTTGGAGACACTGAAAGCGCGTTGGCCCCTGCCGCCGTGTACACATTTGATGTTGGTGCTAATACTTTTGTAATACTCTTGATTACTCCGGGGAAATACACTGTGCCTCCACGTCGGAAAAAGAACCGCTTGCCAATGTAGGTTTCTGCCGCACTAAGGGTTCCCCCTGTAAGCGATGTTCCTCCCGTGAATGGAGTATAAGTCGAAGTACCGGGCCAAGTATCGTTGAATGGTCCCTTGGATTGCAAATCCGAAGTACGAATCAAGTCTTTGGTGTGCCATGGTGTACTCCCAAGTCCACCTGCCCGTGTGTTCAGTTGAGATAATGCCTCGGGGGCATAGATGGCATCGAAGGTAATTGCGACTTTCATTGAACTTGGTGTTGCTGATGTACCGGGGAATGCGTCTGTTTCATCGATTACTGAAAGTCGGAATCTTCCATATTGTCCTTCAAATGTTGAAGTATTTTCCAAAGCATCACTAAGAGCCGCAACTTCGAAGTAGTTTTCACTTGAAGAGTCTTTCTGGAAAAATGGTTGCCCTGCAATTCCTTGATACGGATGGTCGGAACCCAATTCCAAGTCATTGAAGATGGTTGCTTCATTGTACACTTGGTTGGAAGAATATCCTTCAACGCCGACAGGCTTTGTCATTGCTTTTGCGACTTGTCCCATCGAAGCAGAACGAAGCGCAGGATGACTGAATGTGCCGCCAGCCATGTGTGCTGGAACTGCTGGTGAAACCAGCGTTCCTTGGCTGGTGTAGGACAATTCCATACCATAGACGCCCGTTGTACGCTTGATTTGGTTTCGCAAGACCAATGAAATGCGACCCTTGTAATCTTCGGGGACATCGGGTCGGTATTCCATGACGTATCCTTTACCGGAACCTTGACCGTCAATGACCTTGAAACCACGATTTGCGGTGTCGGAATTACCGTTGTAAATCAACTCGGCGGCGGATTGTCCACCACCGGGCTTGTTCACGTAGTCATCCAGCCGCAACTCGACTTGCAAATACGGATTGTCCGTTACGATACGAATCGATTGCAAAGCACCCGATTCTGCTTCGTTGAGGACAATGTATTCGTTGCCAGAGTCAAGTTCGATGTTCTCCTGCGTGGTTAAGATAAACCGGCCATCGACTCGCGTCTTGTTGCTTGGCGCATTGTCGGCAATGTTGCCGATTACTCTTGTTGGGGTTTCCGCCATCTCATATCACCACCGGTTTAATCATTGAGGGAAGTATTCGCTCAACATTGTACCGGCAGTGGGGAGACCAGCAGGGTTGATGACCTTGAAGACAAGGCGTCCACCACTGCGCTCACGGATTGTACGGAGTTGCGACATTGTCAGTTCAACGATTCTGTACTTCCATCCTTGGAGACGAATACGTCCATCGAGGATGTATTCCTCACAGTCAACGACTGCGCGGAATGCCGGAAGGTTGTTCTCACCATGCTCAATCCACATCGAGTACGACCAGTCTGGGTCTTCGATGGGGCTGATTTGTGCGTCAATGAACCCAGAGAGACCGAGTAGGTTTCCACTGGTGGTGCTACCGGATTCGGATTCGGGACTTTCGTCGAGAACGAATTTGGGCACACCAGCAGGGTGCTTGATGTACAATTTTGGAGACACTGCACCGACAGGAGTAAAGGCGGTAGGCTTGTTGGTATCACCTACGCCACCAACTGCGGCAGGGAATCCGATGGGGATACCTGTGTTGTTGGTACTACTGCTGGGAAGGATACCATCACGGGATACGGTGTCGCCCAGACCACCCATAAATTTGGGTTGTGCTGGTAGCGAAGGACACAAGTGGTACAAGTGTCCCTTGAATGGCTCAAGGTCGTTGAAAACCGTGTAGCCACTGTCGTAATCCGGTGAAAGCACCGTGGTACGGTACGAATCCGATGAGTTGGATTTCGAGTTGAGAAGTGCGCCCATTGTTGCCTTACCATAGACGGCGACTTTTGCAGACTCATTGGTGGATGCGCCTGTACCAGCCGGGTCAATAGTTGGGTCAGATGAACTGGTTCCCGTTACCGTAATGCTGTCGTTGAAGAAAAGGTCAATGCTCAATCCTTCAACCGCTTCAACAAGTGCGAACCTGTCGCGAATCTTGATGATGTATCCCGGTTTAAGGACCACATTTTCCCAGTCGTTTCCAGTGAATCCGTCGCCTGAAAGACGGCCGAATACACTTCCTGCTCTTGTTCCTTGGTTTATATTTGCCATGTTTTGTTCACCCCATTTCTATATCTGTACTGGGCGTACAATCCATCTGATGAAGCGTTCGGTATTAACACTGTCGGATACGGATATCCATTCCTCCCCTAAAGAGGGCTGACCTTGCTCACGCTATGTGAACATGGCCAGCCCTCATAGAGAGGGCGTTTTACCAACGCTTCAGCCTCAGAGGACCTTCGCAATGCTGACAACCGACATGATACCGGTAGCCTGACCAACCGTGCTTGCGGTGCTGGTTGCACTGAGCAAGTTGGTGAAGGTAGCGGCGTTGCTGGTGGTCGAACCTGCTTGGGCACGGCCGGAGGTTGCGTGGTTCGTGAGAACCGTAGCGAGGTTTCCGCCGATGTTGACAGCAGTCAAATCCTCGAGCATATCGTTTGCGAGTGCGCCGAGGTTGAGCAAGCCAACTTGGCCTTCTGGGTGTCCAGCGACGTTGTAGTCTGCGGCGGCATCCATGTTACTGACTGCCGTGGCAAGAGCCGCGCTGTACACACCAGATGGGCTGGTTGCACCAATGGTAAATTCAGCAATGACTTCCGTGTCGGTTGGAGTACCGTCCACACCTTCGGTCCCTGCCGCGTTTTCTTCACCAATGTTGAAAGCACTGATTCCAGAGGTGGCCGTACCGATGGAGTTGCTCAAAAGAGCGGCTCCGACGTTGAGGACAGCCTCAAGAACGAGGTTGCTTCCTTGAGTGGTTCCGAGTGCGGTTGCGGTTGCGGCTTGGTCGCTCAAGGTGGTTCCGATTGCTGGCAATTCTGCGCTTGCACCACTTGAAGCACCACGGGCGAGTGGGACTTGTCGTGCGTCACGGAGAAGAGGGCCTTTGGCAACAAGAGTCGAATCGACTGCGCCATTACCGGAGGTGTCCACTTGGAAAGCCGTAGTTGCAAGAGAAGGCGTGTCAGCACTGCTCATTGCAAGTACAAAGTCGGGCGCAAGCATCGTGTGGCTTAGACCTTGGTCCAGAAGGTCCGAAATGGAACGCATCTGGGCTTCGGTTGGTGCCGTCGTAACAGTCTGCACAAGTGCAACGTTGGTACGAACGATTTGATGTCGTGCGCCGTAAGATACATCGAGTCCGCCAATTCCTGACATACTTGATTCCTCCTACGTTCAATACCCAAAGGGTATCAGGACAACTCCCCAATACTCTGTCGCTGTTGAATCAACTCATGGTGCTGGCCGACAACGGACCCAATCACACGCCACTTTTCTGCGCCACTGATTGTACCGTTACCGAAGGAAGCGGCTCCGCCAACCACACGGTGGGCGCAGACCACGGTCTTCTCTGGCTCAATCACGATTGGTTCTTCGTACCACACAAATGGTTCTTCCAATACTTCAAAGATTTGTTGGTCGATTACGGGCGTTTCGATACCGCTAATGCGCCATTGGTGTTCCGTGATTAGGAGTGGCGTAACGGGGTACTGAATTCCCATTAGCAGGTAATAGAATTCCTCGAGGGTCTTGAAATCCAAAGTACGCTGGGTCCATCCGAAGGTGTCTACCGTAGTACTGTTGGGGTTACCACTACTTCCCGACGAGGGGATGAGCCATTGACCGTATGAACCGAGGATACTGAATTGGTCTGCACGAAGCACGCCTTTTCCGTATTCTCCCTTTGGCCATACGCCTTTGTTCTCATAGCCCCAGTGTGGGTAGTTTGCCTTAATTTTCGTATCGATACGAGCAAGGTAATCCGCGAGGATTGCCGTTGGTCGGTCGTAATATGGTCGTAGTTCCATGCTATTCACTTTCCTTTTTGTTTTTTGTCGCTTCCCCTTGTTGGGTCGCTGGTTCACCGTATTGGGGTTCTGTATATGAAGGACGCGCTTAGTTTGTCATACGTTGTATTCTTTATGTCCAATTTTGTATTATAGTAGCGAATCTTCATAGCCGAGTCATGGGGTGGTTTATGCATGGCCAAGAAACCGAACAAGGTCCCTGTGACAATTCGGATTGACCCTGAAGTGCTGGAACTTCTCAAGGAAGAAGCCGAGCGAAGAGGAGAAACTGTCAGCAACTACATACGTAGTAGTGCAGTTATGAGATTCACTGGAGAATTGATTCCCGCAAACAAAGACGGGACGAGAGAAGCGTACCTTCGTGCCCGTGGATTACGATAATTTGTTATTGGTGTATCTATTGGGAATGTATGAGGAATCCCTATGGTAAAGTGTCCTGATTGTTTGTCACCGATGGTGACTTACAAGCATATTTCTTTTGTGCAAAATATCTGTCCCGAATGTACAGGAAACAACACAAAACTACCGGATAGTAGCACTTTTTCGAGAAGGTACTAAATACCACCCTTTCGTAAAAGATACCAAGGGAACATCATGATTACCCTTGGTAAAGTGCGAGAATGTCAATGCGGTTCAACCGACTTCATTGACTATCATGAATCGGGCACACTATGGAATGCCCAATGTCTTGGTTGCGGTAAAACAACCAAGTCGTATCATTGATAGTCAATCGAAACAGCGTTGCGCCGAATCTTGAAGGCGAAGCCTTCGCTCACTGAATTCTTCTGTCGATTCTTTGGAGAGTCTGGAGTGCTGTCGATACATCGCCTTGCAACGTATTGATTGTCGGGGTAATCGACTTCAATTGGTTGACCAAGTCTGGTGCATTCTGAAGGATAGCATTTGCTTCTGTACGGATTTTTCCGTACTCGCGTTCTGCCATTCTTCCAGCGCGGTATAAACCGTATCCAATCCCACCAATAATCAACAGTTGAATCCCGGAGAGACTCAACAGTATCCGATTGATGCTCATGCTACCACTACGTCCTCATTTGCCCCCGAGTCCGGGGGGACGAGCCGAAGCCCATCCCCCCAGAGGAGGTTTGAGGTTTTTATGGCTGGTATGGACTTCAGTAGAAGTTCATCTGGCGGGTGCCACCGAACATTTGGTCCATGTTGGCTTCACCGTACATGGTCCCGTAGGTAGGAGCCGCGCCAAAGTTGTTCAAGTCCATCTCGTCCATCGTGTAGGCGTTACCGATGTAACCGTATGCGCCACCGAGACCGAGTTTGCTCTGGATGGTGCTGAAGACGCCCATGTCGGAAGCCAAGCGGAACACTTGGTAACCGGCGGCACCGAAAGCAATCATCGAGGCAGTACCGGAGGAAACACCCAGAAGGCTGTAAGCCAAGAAGCCACCAAGAGCACCGACGGCGGCACCCGAGATGTATGGGGTGTAAGTACCGGAGGTCATCCACGTAGCGTTGTAGCCGGTAACCTTGCGGATAGCGGACTGAGCAAGGCCGGGGAGTGCGCCACCAAGGAACATACCACCAGCGAGAGCAACGAGGCTCTCCCAAGCGGTAAGGTGGTTGGTAACCCACTTGTAGGCGTTTCGCAGGGACAACTTCTTGCTGACACCGGCCTTCTTGCGACGGACGGTGCGGCGGCGGGAGGTTGCCTTACGACGACGTGCTGGACGGCGGCGAGTGGTGGAACGGCGGCGCACAGTGCGGCGGCGAGCAGGCTTGCGGCGGCGGGTGGTGCGGCGACGACGGGAGGGGGAACGACGACGCGTGGTGCGGCGACGGCGGGTCGACTTACGACGGGCCGGCTTGCGACGACGGGTCGTGCGGCGGCGACGAGCCGGCGACTTGCGACGGGTCGTCTTGCGGCGACGGGTCGTGCGGCGTCGTGCAGGGGACTTGCGACGAGCCGTGCGACGACGGCGGGTCGTAGTCTTGCGACGACGAGCGGGCGACTTGCGCCGGGTGGTCTTGCGACGACGCGTGGTCGTCTTACGACGTGCTGGCGACTTGCGTCGGGCCGTCGTCTTTCTTCGTGCGGTTGTTTTTCTTCGAGCCATAGTATTACCTCTTTTTGTTGTTTTGGACCTCGCGGTCTTCTTACGACGGTTAGTCTTTCCTTTTCGGGGTGGATTTACCATCACAAGTTCCGCGAGGGCCATGATACTCCGAAGTACGCTGTACATATAAAGTACGCTCTCATTACATCGTATATTATATGATACCTATAAGTTATCGACTACAAGAAGAATATTAACGAGGTACACTCTCGCAAGATTAATGTCGAGGCGTAGGCATGAACAGGACCAATCAAAAAAGGTCCCAATTTCTGTTACTATCGACAAAGAGTTATTCGACTTTATTGAACTTGGAATACGCAATAGATGGTGGCAGTCTCGAAGTCATGCTATCAACATGATGGTATTTACCTTCATGCAAAATCAGCAACGGCTCTTGCGAGAGCAGACGCCATCAATGGGTATTCCTCCACACTTTGGTCATTTACCTCAATCAGAACGGAAGGTACGTTGAAAAGAATTGATGCTACAAGTGTGATGTAGTTGTCAACAGTACTGTCCACATCGGTTACATCGAAATCGACTTCCATTTCATCGAGGATGTTATTGATTAATTTCCTGTCACTGACCTTTTCAGTTTCAAGGATTACCATGTCGTGAACAGACCATGCTCGTAAGTCATCCCCAAGAGAAGTGAGTGCTTCTTCATCTGGGGCGTCTTCCGGTGTAAATGGAAATGAGTGTAGGTCGATGTGCATTGTTGCATGTTTCAATAATGCTCTCAACTCTTGATGATACTCTGTTGAATATGCTTCTTTTCTGTTCAAGTCGACCAATTCTCTGTGGTTTTGTCCGACGTGCGAAACGAATTGTATTCCTTTTTCTTCTAACGCAGATTCGAGATACGGGAGAAACTCAATTGCACCTGCATCGAAACCGAACGAACTTTCATTCTTTTTTCCGTGAGGTAATGTGATGACCAACATGCTACCACCTTTTCAATCCCATGAATCGCTGGGTTTTGAGGTTGCCTATTGGTTTGCCTTTTGATTTTGATGGAGGTTTTATTGTTGGGGGTGTTCCTACATTGCTACTTATGGAGTCTGAAACTGGTTCCCTTACTTTCCATTTACCGTCTCCTGTTGTAGCGTAGTAGTAGTATCTGTTTTTTGAATCCAGAAAGAAATCTCTCTGGTCGGAGTAATGGTCGAGATTTCTGCTACGTAGGTATTCGGGTCGGTCGTCTGTTTTGAACAGAATCTTGTTTTCAGACTGCGACCAGCATGTTTCGTTGAGTAATTGAACACGTTGGGTGATTGCAATGCCAACGATTCCCATGCCTGCCCCAATTGTCCAAAGCATCTCGACGCCGTCATTTGTTCCTTTCTTTACCATGAGTTGAATCTCGTCGATTGCTACGATTCTTCGCATTCGTTTGAAACCCGGCTTTTTTCCGAGGGAGAACATCATCTCAATGATGCGGCTTAATTCATCTGCACGCTCGTCTTTCTTTGGACTTGGGCGATACACAATACGCGGTACTTTCTTCAAAAGTTTCGCATAGAATTCAACGGGAGTTGTACACACTTCTCCGAGGTCTGCATAGTCATCGTCGTGCTTCGGGTCAAAGAAAACCGTGTGGTATCCTTGTGATTGCAGATTTTTCAAGACGTGCTTTGTAAAGTAGGTTTTACCCGACCTCGTCATACCGACAATGACAGAATGCCGCTTGCCCATGCTTTCCAGAAACTTTCCGGTTACTTTCAGGACAACCACCCATACAACACCAGACCTGCCGCAACAAGTCCCGGTATTGCACGCTTTCTTTCGGATGGAACAAGTACCTTGTGATAATATTCACCAAAATTAGACTCGAATCGCGAAGATATCCCACGGTGGTCGGTCACTCTAAGTGAATCCACTGGATTCATTATGTCAGATGATGCTGGTGCTGTATGCCCATAACCGAGGATATGTCCGTATTCGTGAATCAATAACGACTCGTCTTTTTCTGCGCCCTTCACGACATAGATGGTTTTTGATTGCGAAATAGCAACCCCTTGAGGAAAGTACCCTACATTCAAATGTTCTTTCATCCACATCATTGAGTCGTTGAGGTACCATTCATTTGCAGTTCCTTGTTGCTTTGCATCAAGGATGAATTTTTTCCATATTTCTGTTGGAACGGTTTTGATTTTGGTTCCATCCAGTCCTTGGGTAACCAATGTTGAATTTTCTTCAAGCATGCTATCACCAATACTCGATTAGATTTGTACCCAGTCGCTTCAACTCATTGTACACATTTGTGATACGCTCAACCTTTCGTATGGGCTTTGTCACTTCAATTATTCGTTCCATTGGTGGGAATTCGGGATGCTCTCTGAATCCCACTTCATCGACATGGTAAATGTAAGCGGCCTTCTTGAGTAAATCAAATGCGCCTTCGTATTGTTCTTCAATTGTGAATTCTCCATTGATATAGCCAATTTCAAGGTCGTCGTTGCTGGATGGGACTGACATCGCAAGAGCGTATTCGTAATTGGGTGTGGCGAAAACCACTTCACGCCCAAGTGTTTCGTTGTAATGTGGTCGCAAGATTTTCAAATTGTTTGCTGAAGAACCATGGTAAAGTATTCCCTTCGGTCGGCCAATAGATGGATTGCTTTTGACTTCGGGATATTTGTACTGTGTAGTACCGTACATTCGCTTTTCTGTTCGACCAATCCAAGGCACATCTGGACACTTGGGCATAGTCTTACGCTTCTCAATCTTGCGTGCATACCGCCATGGGTCGTGTCCCCATACCCAAAGTGCAGTGAGTTTGCGAGTCGGCCTTCCTTTGCTATCTGTGTATGGTCCAGATTGTCCGCGTGCGCGTGAATTGAAACTCACTTGTTTTCTGCACCAATTCCAGTCTGCCTCTGACCACTTCTTTTGTGCGAGTTCGTAGTAGTTGCGAATAATCATTGGACCGGCTTTGATGTAGTCCTTCGGGCCGGTAAGCCCGAGTTTCTTGCGCATAATGAGGATACGACTTGCGGAGAAACGCCCACGACTGATTCCTTCTTCCTTTGCCTTTTCTTTGTTGATGCCTGCTTCCTTGCCCCATGGGTCCGATTCAAGGAATTCAATCAGTTCCTTGTTCTTCATGTTGACAAGTTCGACCCATGCGGTGAACTTCTCCAACCAATCGAATGATGCTTTTGGTTGTTTTGATGGATTTGGTAGTGGTCCGTATAGTGGAGGGTTGACTCTTGCTTCATCGGGGGGAACGTAAATCGAATCCTGATGTTTCTGAGCCCTGTCTGCGATAATCGCACCGTGTTTTTTCATGAACAAATTGATGTTGTTCTTGGTAAGAGTCTTGCCACCCCATTGAGCGGCAGGATTCGGAATCAATTCAGTCAGAGCGATACCGGCGTAGAACATCGAACGGTGGCCCCACCTTGATGAAAACTTCGACTCAAACTTCTTGGATGGGAATGCGGGTTTGGTAATCGGCTCTCCCGTCATGAAATTGAACATTTTTTCTTCGCTGGGCTTGACATACCATCCTGCGTCGTAGCCGAGCATGTTCATCCACATGAGAGGGGCGAAATCCTTACCACGCGGGTCTCCCCATTCTTTCCACGCGATATTGTGGAGGAATGGGCCCTCTGCAATAGTGTCATATCGCGTCAACCTTTCTCCCTTGTATTTGTACTGATTTAGCAGGGCATCTGCAAATACTCTTCCAAGGCTCTCGGAGCCTGTGCCTGTGCGGGAGTAGAACAGAAGTCGAGTTGTTCCAACTTGATGCACTTTCGTGCTATGTTTTTCCATCACAGGGATTTCATACACGACCATGTATCGGCCTCCTGTGTCTTTTGCTACTTCAGAAATTCGTCTCATTTTCGACTTGACGTAGTCGATGTAATGTCGGTCTACGTCATTGAGGTAGTGGCTTATCGGCGGATTTTTTCGAACACCTGCTTCGATTGCAAGTTTATTGTCGGGCTTTCCTTTGCCCGTTGATGATTCGGCGGCGACGGCGAACGCATAGACTCGACCTGCGGCCCATTGGTGTTGTTGCACACCGGGGCGATGGCCCACGCGCCATGCGGCAAGTCCTTTGTTGTAAATCTCTTCAAGGTACTTCTTTTTGATGCCGGTTTCTTTGGTAATCCGGTTGAGGAACTTGTCCTTCTGGGTTTTGCCTGACGGCTTGTAGTCTGGGTCGATGTTCTCACGGTACATCTTGTAATACTTCAGACGATGCTTTGAAGGCCCGATTTTCATTCCGCGTGCCTTCGCTTTGATATCGGATTTCCAAAACTTGTATGCCTTGGGGTCGTCTTCGTCGTATTCGTATCCTTTGTCGATTTCGTCTTCTGCAATCATTTTCTCAAGAGGCGTAAGACCCTTCAGATATTTGTCTGGAAACTTCTTTCCACCGGGCGTGCGAGGATTTTTGAGCGTCGTTCTGGTTTTTATCGCATCTCCAGTAACGACGATGACGGCTGGAATTGTTTTATTGAACTCAACAACTGGCAATCCAAGACTACCGCCAGTTTCAACCGTGAAGCCAATGACACCATTACCTCCCCGGTTCTTTACTTCTTGAGTAATCTCGTCAACAGCAAATGCAATTGCAAGTGCTACTCGCTTGTCGGTTTTCTTTTCATAGTCTTGAATCAGACCATAGAAAATGTCCTTTACGTTTCCTACAAGTTCCTTTGGAATATTTCGGTCTACTTCAATTTCGGCAGAAACCGCACCGAGGTTCTTGTACTTCACTTGAGGAATTGTAGCATAGAAGTCAACCCCTTCGATATCGAATTGCGGGTTGTTCAATACTGGTGGGTTGATGAGCGTGATTGCCGCTTTCTTGTAATCGTTATCCTGTACGTTTACGACTTTGTCAAAATTGTGTCGAGAATTGCGTAACGTATGTTTGCGCTTTGCTGTGGCTTTGGCCATGTTGTATGTTACACCGTTACGTCGTACTAAGCGATTAGTATGTCGCTTTACTGAATCTTTGTTATCAAGGAATACGATAGTAATGTTGGGCATTGATTCTTTCATCTTCATAGCCATTTGAGGTGTTGTATACATTACGGATTTTGGATGTTGTAGTTGTTCTTGGGTATATCCATATTTGTGTCCGTCTGCACCAATCGTCCAATATCTCATATTGCCTGTCGTTACTTCATTGTTGAACGAGTTATGAGAATGATTTACTGCATCACGATTTGGTTGTCTTCCCGGTTTTCTTGGTTCGGTGGTGTGCATCGGGCAAAGCATGAACCCTCCCATGTTATGCAATTCCTTAGCAATTTCACGACGACCAGAACCGTGTGCGCCGGCAAGAACGATTGTTACGCCGTTTGGACGTGGGTTAGTAAGTGGTTGTAATGCAGAATCTTCATCAGATGCAGGAACTATATCGAATGTTTCTGGTTGTAATGGTTTACCTTCTTCGTATTGTACTTCTATTTCATATGCTTGTTCTAGTACTTGTCCTACACGCTCATATACTTCTCTAGCACCTGACATACCGAAGTCATCGCGAACAGGAACACCAGTAATGTTTAGATTGCCGGGATACTTGAATCCAAGAGTAGCAGACGCAACATATCCATCTGAAAGAACCATTTTCAGATACAGTCCTTGTCTGTAAGTCATCATGAATGACCCACTAGTTTTCCCATCATTGCCGGGTACTTTACGTGGGTCATATTCTTCGAACAAGAATTCTGCCGTATCTGGGTCTATCGCAACCCCATATGACGCAGAATACGTAACAGTCGTTGGAACTTTAGGCGGGGGGTTTTGCAACGCTTTGTTGCGAAAATATTGAACCAATTCTAGAATGTCGTGTTTGTTAGCCATCTCGATATATGCATCACCATATTCACCGGTCTTGAGTACACCTTCGCGTCGAGCCATCCTTGCCGCGATAGTATACATGTACGGATGATGTGCGGTTCTGTCGGCCATGTGGAACATCTTTGCTACTGGATACAAGTCCCCTGCAATTGTTTGAAACTGTTCTTCGGTAATGTTTTTCCTACCTACATCTGATTGTAACATCAAGTATAGTCGTTCTGTTAGGTTTGTTGGTAGTTTAAGTTCTGGTGCAATTTCTTCCTTGAACATATCTGCGCCCAAAATGGAATGGTGAATCTTCTGTTCTTTTTCACGCTTCTTTGCAATGTCGTGGAACAGGCCAAGCATTAGCAAACAGTCTGCATTTGTCCATCCATCTTCCACTTCTTGTTGTAAATATGTGCGTACTTTATCACGAGTGTCCCCATCCAGTCCTTTCTTTTCCCATAGCCACAGCCTATCAGTATTGTCTGCCTTTGGTAAGAAGTGGTACTTCAACCACCAATAGACATACATTGTGTGGCTAAACTCATCTCCGCCGTAGTGAATCCAATCGTAGTCAATGCCTTTCAATTCATTCAGTGCGATGGATAAATACTTGTCGTTCACTTTGATTCTGGACGTGTGGGGAAAAGGGGTATCACTTCCCGGGTTCGGGATTGGTCCCTTTGGTAGTTTAGGTGCGCCGGGTCTTAGGTGCGGGTGGTATTTAATTTCGACAAGATGGCTAAACTTGTTGTTGATTTCTTTTACCCAAGCACGCGTTACTTTTTCGCAGAATTCGTAATCATTTAGGTTATCACGGTCTTTGTATTCTTTTTCGCATTTGTCTAGCAAATTACTGAGGTCATCAACAAACTTCCCTTCGTCCATTTTTAGATACCGCTTACGTCCTGTATCGCCTTTTACAATGAATTCGAAGTGGTCTAATCGGTCTTTCATAATCGTATAGAAATGGCGGATTCCCCACTTGTATGCCGCGTCCATGTACCATTGAATATCATCTGGGCTAGTAAGTGACGGTTCGTCTTTAGATGGATGCGTGTGGTAAGAAACTACTGACCCCTCGATGTGTTTGTTGATTTTAACATAAGGCATAACAAGTGAACCCTTGCGGTGATAGATTTCTCCATTCGCTACCCATCCGTATGATTCCCCTCGTCGTGTAACGAATTTGAACAATTGGTCGCGGAATTTCTTAGAATGAAGTTCACCTGCTGGATATATACGGAAGTGTTTCTTTGGATTGGATACTGTCATCTTATCCATGTCAGCATCAAAGTCTTCTTGTGACATTGGATTTTGGAATGCGCCATTTACCGTATAAGAACCGGTAACGCGAGTTTGTACTGCTCCCGGTGGATTATCCCTTATTGTTTCAACATTGACTGGTTTGGTTGGGAATTCAACACTAAAGTCCATGTTATCTATTGCGAAAATTGCCTGCTTACCAACAAAAGTACGAAGTGCTTCGATTGCATACTTTTTGGGTACTTCTTCTGCAAAAGTCACTGACCAATTTTGTGTGGATGGGTCAATTTTCGAGTCCAGTACATCGAATGTGCCGTATACTTCTCCTCGGCGGGGGAACCCGAAGACCATCTCAATTGTCTTCTGCGTTGGTTCCATCAAATTCATCCTCCTCGTCATCAAGGTCATCAAACCGGAGTCCCGGTCCATACAGGTCTGAAAAAGCCGACGTCAATGATGGACTTATGCCCTTCGGTTGATATCCTGATTGTATAGCGCTAATTTCTGATGGCGTATAACCATATTCTTCTTCTGCAATTAATAGCATACGGGCTTTTTGTAGTGCATTGAATTCCCATTCGGGATACTTAGTGCGCAACCTATCATCTGGATGACTCGCAATCCCGGCTTCGTACTCTCGTAAGGCTTCTTCGTATTCTGCGACAAAACCCTCGATGCGCTCATCCCATAGACTTGTGATGTACTGTGGGTTGTTCATGATTTCTTCTTCTAGTACTTCTGCTAGAATCTTCTTTTCATCTTTTGGAAGTCCTTTCTTTTTGCTGACATCCTTGAGGACCGCCCCAGATTCGTCAATCATTTCAAACCATTTTTTGAAGTATTCATCTTTGTTTTCAGATTTGAGCATGTCCTTGGGTCGGGACATATCAAAGAATACTTTTGCTTGTAATTTCAAATCTCTTGCATTTTGTTCGGCGTCGTTGTGGTACATTCCTCGTTCCATGTCATACATTGACCTAGGCACTTCAATTCCTTCCTTATCCGGTTGATACTTAGGAAGAATCTTTGCCGCGTCTTGCCCTTCCATTAGGTCGTCATCAATTGCTGTTGCGAATATTCCTTGGTCGAGATTGCTAACATCAAGGTAAATACTGCGTCCACGAACTTTGATAGGTGCAGGGGATTGGGGCCCTGATGATGTACCTGTAAGGTACATTTTATCTGTACCGGGTGGCTTATCAAATGCATAGGCACGGTCATATGCATTTCGGAATTCATCTTCAATTTTCAATCCCCATACTTCTTCGCCGGGATATCCTACATACTCAACGTTACGTGTTGGTTCAAATCCATAGAACGACATTGGATTTTCAAGGACTTCCAGTTGTGGGTATTGTCCTTTGAAGGAAACTTGGTACAACGGTAGCGGCATTACTTGGTATTTTACCACGAAGTTCTCTGATTTTTCTGCATACTCATTGATAGTAGCGGCGCTGATATCGAATGGTGTGAACGCAATTTCGTTTTTGACTAGCCATGATACTAATTTGTTGCGAACCGATGTTTTCTTGCTAAACTCACCATGAATCATCTTTGCTTCTTTGGTAATAATGCTACTGATTTCTTTGGTATATTTCTTGATGGTAGCGGGGGTTTTTGCCTTGTTGATTGCTTTAATTGCTTTGGCAAGTTTACTGTCTTTCTTAATATTCATCGTCACTACATCGAACCCATAGGTTTCGCTTACTACATGATTCATTACTCCGTAGCCAATACGGGCAATCATAGATACTACAATGTCTTGTGGACTAATGAAACCAAGTTCCCGACCTAGTAGTGGATGGTATGGGTGGGTGTGGAACATGAAATCACAACCACTGAATTCTTCGGTGAATTCTGGAATAACTTCACCTCTTCGGTGTGAAGACCCGTAGTACATGGTATTGTTCTTGACATACCCTGCGAATTCTCGGTTCCTGTCCATTAGTTTGTGAAGTTTCCTCCACAGGTCAATGGATGCATCAACGCCTTCAGGTCCGGAAATTACTTCTCCCACGAAAGAGCGTTGTACCAATTCGTCGTCGCGGAATACAACTGGCACTTCCTTTTTCTTCGCGCTTTCAAGGGACCATGTGATTCGGTTGAACTCTTTGATTAGCGAACTGATTGTCGGAAAACTAAACAGTGGATTGGGCTTTGCTCCGATTTGAAATCCGCCAGATGTGTCGCCCTGTGCAGAATCAATGTCGAGTTTCTTCAACGGATTTTTGTCATCTCGGATTCCTACAATGCGTGGACTACGCATACGACGAGAATACATTACATCAGCGAAGGTGAAGTTTACACTTGCAGTGCGTCCCCTACCCATGCGCTGTTGACGATACATTGCAAACGATGGTTCACGACCTTCGTTAAGTTTTTCATATACAACTTCAACAACAGTAGTAGGTTCAACAAGAACTACATTTTCGAGTCCCATTGTATCTTCTGTTTGTCCTAGTGCTTTACTAAGTGGGATTACAAATTCGTTATCTTCGCCAAGTACGCGCTCGGTTAATTCCATTCTTTGTGCGTCTGTTAGTCCTGTTGTTCCTACTCTTCCAAGTGAAACATACATTGGTCCAAACTTTGGTCTGTTGTGCATTACTGCTACATATGCTGAACCGATTCCTTTTCCATCAATCCATCGTTTGCTTGTTGCATCGATGCCAATGATTACAGCATCTAATGTATTATGACGCTTGACTTTGAAGCGGTTTCCGTCTGCATAAACAACAAATCCTTCGTGCCCATCAGTAACTGTAACTTGTGTCCAAAGTGCGTCGAACCGTTCAATAAATGGTTGCTCAAGGCGGAAGTACGGTGTTAAGTCAATTCGGAATGAAGTAAATTGTTTGAGAAGGTCATGCTTTGCATCGTACGGGTCGTCGATGTTCCACTGTTTGCCGTCGATTTTGATAAGGTCTGTTAACGTGAAGCGCAGATTATTGAATAGGCGTTCGTTTTGTGTAGTATTCCCATCTTTTTGTTCTTTGCGATTGAGGATAGCGGTTACGCCTTGAGGACCGGCTACCTTTCCATACTCGTTGTAGGTTACTAGTTCTCCAGTTAAAATTGCTTCTCGGATACCTAAGCGTTCACAAGTTCGCTGGAATTCGCGTGTAATGTGATTATCCCACATTACGATTCCGCCACGTGTAACTAGTACACATTGTACTTCTTCGGTCATAACTACATTGCCTGTTTTTGTGGAACGTTCTTTCTGGTTAACTAATCGCTTTTTGTTGAGAATAAAGTTCCCAGTGCTTCGATAATGAATAACACCAAGCCATCCATCAAACTTAGGCGTAATGAGTAGTTCTTGATATTGCGATGCTTCAGCGCGCCCATCTTCAAAGTTGAATTCGGGGAATCCTTTCTTTCCTTTTTTCCATTCTTCGGCAAACTTGACTGTTGAAAATTCTGGTTCGTTATCGTCGCTACGGAAACATTCCGGTGGCGTTTCGATGTTTCCTTTTCCTCCAAATCCTTGCCCTATGCCTACTTCATCAAACCACTGGTCTACTTGTAATGACAACGCGTTGAAGTTTTTCATCACATATTCTGGGTGTGCTTCTATTGTAGGGTCAAATGTTGTTAGTTGTTTTAGTGGAACTGGTACTCGGACATATCCTGTACCGGGGTCGTCTGTTGGGGATTTCTGCGGTTTGTAATGCATACCAAAGAACATACCCAATGGTTTGTTTTTCGTATTAACTGACTTGTCAATCAACGGAACTGCGCGTTTAATTGCTTCATTCCGTTCTGCTTCGGTTACTGATGATTTTGCACTTACTAGCGCGTCAACGCCTTTTAGCAATTGTTCAATATAGCGGTTTGCTTCATACTGATTGTCGATGTTTATTGCTTCGGTGCCAAACCAAATTTGGTATGACTTACCTGTAAACATGATAATGTATGGTACTTCTTGCGCTTCTAATTTCTTTGCTACGTTTCGTACTGCGGTTTTCATCTTAGTATCTTTTGCGGCCATGCTTGGGTTATCAAAGTCAATGCAAGCCATCTTGATATTTTGTCCAGTGGTTGAAGGTACAAACCAAAGGCCACGAAACGCATCGTTACCCATAGAAAGAATGTCATCGTATTCTCGCTCGGTCATGAATTTTTGAATATCATCTTCAGAATCGACCGACACTTCTCCGTCACGCTTTCTAGCGAGGAATGTTGAATTGCGTCCATCTAATGCAGACGCTGAGAATGAAAAATAGATACTCATAATTGGATGGTGCATTGTTTTGCGGAGCATGAATGGTCCTACGGTTTGGAAATATTCACTACAACGGTTCTTGACGTAAATTGAATCAGCAACTGCTTTTTGGTATGCTACTGTTTGTTGACGTTCTAATGGTTCCATGCGGCCCCATTCTTCCTCGCTGATATTTTCCATTAAAGCGTATTCAAAAGCACGGTCGTCGACAGAAAATGGATTTGGTGCCCAACTACGGGCCCGTTCTTCGTTTCCTGTTACACCGTACATTTCTTCGACGCGGTCAATCAATTTCTGCCGCATTTCATTGAATAGTTCTTGATTTTCTATTCCATCGGAACGGTCTAAAATAGCATCTGTTGTAAGTTGGTCCCGTGCAAGAGTTCCGTAAATCATTACAGATTTGATTCCTCCGCGAGTAGGTGGATAATACCAAAACTTCTTTGTAATCATTTCTTTACAAAAGAATTCGATGCTGTTGATTGATGGTGGATAAATACCTTCGGCTTCTAGAATACGAACGTACTTATCGAATTCACGATAAACATACTTGTAGTCCCTATCCATTTAATCACCTCAGAACCCGGGTGGGCGATATACCTGTCCTTCGCGCATAAATCTTGGGCTTACATCCTCAATTTGTCCATAAACGGGTTCTCGCAATTGTGTTCCCATTTCGCTTGCTTGTTGACGCATTTGTTGAATGGCGTCTTCATCGAACCGCGACGCAGTATATTCTCCGCGCAATTCTGGAGGGATGTCTGCAAAAGTCCGCATAATATAGATAAGGGACTGGTATCCATTCCAATATGCGCGGTCAAGGAATCTTGACTTTGTATCTTCATGAATCCGTTCGACGAAGTATCGCTTTAACGCATCAAGGTCGCTAATCATTTCAATACGTGCAATGTCTAGTGATGTTACAATTTCCGCAATCATGTTGAATGATTGATAATATGTACTTTCAAGGAACTGCATGTATTCTGTTAGTAGTGCTGATTGTTCTTCCATGTCGACTGTTTCACCGGTTAGTTCTGGGTCTTTGCGGAGTGTTGCTACGGTAAAAGTTTGAGCCCAATGTTCTGGAATCATTGGGTATTGCATGTTTTGGTTTTGTCGATACCGTTCTACTCCATCAAGAAGATGGTTCCACAGTATGTGCGGTTTTTGGTCATCTAAGTACAGAACTTGACCAGCCATTTGTTTGGTAAGCATCCACATAGTAGGAAGGATAGATGAGGCTTTCTTATTTTCGTTACCTTTCTTTTGGTTGCCTCCTCGTTTCTTGCCTTTCTTACGAGTTGCACTACGAGCAACTTCGACTACGAATAGGTTATGTTGGCGGACATATTCAATCAAAATATCTCGCAGTAAAGCGCTATCTAGTCGAAGGAAGATTACTGTTGGCTTTATTGGTTCGTATGCATATGGTACTTCTTGAGCGAAGTCTTTTGTTGTAGGCACTGTAACTGATGTACCTACTACTTGATTTGGTGGAACCCCTCCAAGTACGCCGTAGGGGTCTGCGCGGTGGAGAACAATTTTTTCTCGACTGGTTTCTGTTCCTGTTACATATTGCGTAGCATTTTGGGGAGGAATGTATACGGGTTGTGCAAGTTGATTGCGATAACTGCTGGGTGTTTTGGAAACTAGATTTGGGTTAAAATCTGAAATAGAATTGGACAACCATAGAATTTCTGCGCCTGTCAGGTCTTGATTGTAAAAGTCTTGAATCTTCGTGTAGTCCCCGCGCGTTGTTGCATAAGTTGATGCTAACTGACCTAGTGCTAGTTCTGTTCGGAGTTCTGCAAGTTTTTCAGCGCATCCGGGTTTATCCTTGCCTTTTCCTTGTTTTTGATTACGGCCTCCGCCTCCACCGCCTGCTTCGCGTGCGGCTAGTTGTACCATGTTTGGGTCTTGATTCGGACGACTGAATTTGTTTGCTTTCTTTGTTGTAATGTTCCCTGTAAGCAGTGCTACATATGTTTCGATAGTCATGTAGCAATCCATTACAATGCGAAGGAATACACGATGAATAGGATTGATTTGTCCTTTGAATCCTTCTTCTTGAA
>Ga0181578_10001721_pt1 | contig 20860 bp, 17 predicted proteins | sample 071ome_21_FD_148659 | JGI IMG/M metagenome (GOLD analysis project Ga0181578, IMG submission 148659) | Coastal salt marsh microbial communities from the Groves Creek Marsh, Skidaway Island, Georgia - 071401CT metaG (spades assembly) | ecosystem: Environmental > Aquatic > Marine > Intertidal zone... | reverse complement strand
GGCCCTCACGGCTTCCAGATAGCCGTTGAAATAGGCCTCGTAGTTGGTATCCGAAACATAGCCCAGATGCGGGGTCACGATGGTGTTCTCCAGCCTCCGGAAGGCATGATCGGCGGGCAGCGGCTCGACCGAGAATACGTCGATCCCGGCCCCGGCGATCTTACCGGCTTCCAGCGTCGCGACCAGCGCGTCCTCGTCGATAATCGGCCCGCGCGAGGTATTGACGATAAAGGCGGTCGGTTTCATCAGAGCGAGCTGGTCGGCCCCGATGACGCCACGCGTCCGGTCCGACAGGATCAGGTGTGCGGTCAGGAAGTCGGAGCGCTTCATCAGGTCGTCGAGGGAGACTTTTTCGACGCCGAGCTCTTCGCAGCGTTCCTGGGTCAGGTTCTGACTCCAGGCGATGACATTCATGTCGAACGCTTTGGCGATTGTCGCCATGCGGCCTCCGAGATTTCCAAGACCGGCAATGCCGAGGGTGCGTCCCTCCAGGCTAACGCCGACAGTCTGCTGCCAGTCCCCTGCCCTGACATTGCGGTCCTCGCGCACGATCTGGCGTGCCAGCCCGATAATCAGCCCCCAGGCGAGATCTGCGGTCGGACGGCCTACGCTGGGCGTGCCGCAGACGACGACTCCCTGTTCCCGCGCAAAGGCCGTGTCGATGCCGAGATTGCGCATGCCGGACGATACCAGAAGCTTTAGTTTGGGAAGCTTCGAGATCAGCGATTCCCTGAACGGCGTCCGCTCGCGCATGGCGCAGATGATCTCGAAATCCTTCAGGCGTTCGACGATATCGTTTTCTTCGCTGAGATGGTCAGTGAAGGAAACCACCTCGTGTTCGTCGCCGAGCGATGCCCAGTCGGCTGCGCCCGATGCTATGTTCTGATAATCGTCCAGGAATGCAATCCGCATCTTGTCCCCCGCTATTTTCGAATGGCGTCCAAATTATTTCCGGCGGAGCGCATCATCGGCGGATCGGCGGATGCTGACAACGGTGGAATTGGTATACTCACGCCATAGCGACGATCGCAGGAGACGGGATATGGACCAGCGCGTGACGGACACACGGACAGAATTCGACGTCGGCGGTGTGGTGATGAACCGGCCGTTCAGGATTTTGAGGCTCGGGCATTTCGGTTTCAACATGCCGAGCGCGGATGACGGGCTGGAATTCTATTCAGGTCTGCTGGGATTAAGGCTGGTCGATGTACTGAATTTTCCAACGGTTGCGCCGGACCCGTCGAAACTCGAAGGGCTGACCCACACAAAAGGATATTTCCTCAATCACGGAACGGATCATCATTCCTTCGTGCTGTTTCCCCAGGAAGCGATCGATGCCGTCGGTCGTAAGCCGGATCGCGACGACATGTTCGTGAATCAGATGAGCTGGCAGGCAGGGTCGCTGCAGGAAATCCGCGATGCGCTCGACTGGTTCGTCGAGATAGGCAGCAAGATCAACCGCATCGGGCGCGATATGCCCGGTTCGAACTGGCATTCCTACCCGTTCGATCCCGAAGGCCATATCAATGAAATCTATTACGGGATGGAGCAGATAGGCTGGAACCTGCGGGCCAAGCCGCGCGGCCTCTATCACCGCGGGTTCCGCGAGCGGCCCGAACTGCCGCAGATATCCGAGTACCAGGAAATCGGGGATGCGGAAGAGCAGAAAACCGACCTTCTGTCTGGTTCCCGCATCGTCGAAAAGCGACCCTTCAAGTATGAGCTTGCCGGCATCATGGCGCCGCGCCCGTTCAAGATAACCAAGGTCGGCCCCGCCCGGCTCTGGGTGAAGGATATGGATGCCGAGCTCGACTACTATGTGGGGTTGTTCGGTCTCTCGGTGACAGAGGAAATCGAGTACGAAGGCCATCGCTGTGTCTTCCTGCGCGCCAATACGGAGCATCACTCCCTTGCGCTTTATCCCGAAGCGCTGCGCTCGCAGTTCGACGTTCGGCAGGACAGCTCCTGCTTCTCGTTCGGCTTCCGGCTCGGTTCGTACCGGCAGTTGAAGGACGCGGTGGCGTGGCTGGAATCGGAAGGCGCGACGGTGAAATACCTGCCGCGAGAACTGTTCCCCGGTATGGACTACACCGCGTTCGTTACCGACCCGGCCGGGCACGCGATCCAGCTCTATGCCTATATGGAGCAGGTTGGCTGGGACGGAACGCCTCGCCCGGCCGAATTGCGGCGCAAAATAGCAGAACCGGGCAAGTGGCCGGAAAGCATCGAGGCGATGTCGGACGATTACGCCGGCGAAGTCTATCTCGGTCCCATCGTCTGAACGGGAACAACCGCATGATCATCGATACCCATATTCATGTCTGGAGCTACCCCGCCCTGACGGAAGCGCGTCAGCATATCCGCAACACAAAGGACCTGGTCAGCTTTCGTACGCGCTGTCCCGATCTTTACGACCGGACGCTCAATGAGGACCCGATCGACAATTCTGATCAGCTGATCGCCGACATGGACGAGTTCGGCATCGACAGGGCGTTCGTGCAGGCGCGTCCCGGCGCGGTCACCAACGATCAGGTCGCGGAGTCGGTTAGACGCCATCCCGATCGGCTATACGGGCTGATGCGGATCGGACACGATCAGGAAGCGGCCTACGAGTATGTCGAGGACCCGTCCCCGATCCGGGACGCGGCGGGAGACGAGGTCTCGCACTGTATCGAGGATCTCGGCATGATCGGGCTGGGGGAGATTTTCGTTCGCGCCATGACGGCGGAGGTCGATCCGGAAAAGATCGCGAAGGACCTGGTCCCCATGATGGATGCGGTCGACCGCTACAAGGTGCCGGTCCAGTTTCCTACCGGCTGGACGCAGTTTCCGGGAGGGCTCTATTACGGGAACCCGATCTGGGCGGATGAGGTGGCGCTGCGCTATCCGGACGTACCGATCATCCTGACAAAGATGGGCCGCTCGATGATCACCTATTTCGAACCCTGCATCGCGGTCGCCATGCGGAACGAAAACGTCTATTTCGACGTTGTGGGCACCAACGCGGATCACCTGCGTCAGGCGCTCGACCTGCTGGGCTCGGAACGGATCATGTTCGGCTCCGACTGGTCGGCCACCTGGTCCTGCGTCCGCGAGCCCGCGCCGCTCTACGAGATGCGCCTCAAGGTGCTTGACGATGCCGACTGCACCGAGGAAGAGCGCGAAAACATCCTTTGGCGCAACGCCGCCCGGCTGTTCAAGCTGGACGATCTCGCGAACTGACCGAAATATATGACCGACAAAATCGTCGTTCGCGGTGCGCGCGAACATAATCTGAAGAATATTGACGTCACCCTGCCGCGCGACGCTCTGGTGGTGATGACGGGCGTATCGGGGTCGGGCAAGTCCTCGCTTGCCTTCGACACGATCTATGCCGAGGGGCAGCGGCGCTATGTCGAGAGCCTATCGGCCTATGCGCGCCAGTTCCTCGAAATGATGCAGAAACCCGACATGGATTCCATCGAGGGGCTGTCGCCGGCGATTTCCATCGAGCAGAAAACGACCTCCCGTAACCCGCGCTCGACCGTCGGCACGGTGACGGAGATCTACGACTATCTGCGGCTCCTGTTCGCCCGGGCCGGCATCCCCTACTCCCCCGCTACCGGCCTTCCCATCGAAAGCCAGACCGTGTCGCAGATGGTCGACCGCATCCACGAGATGGAGGATGGTACGCGGCTGTTCCTGCTGGCTCCCATCGTACGCGGCCGCAAGGGCGAATACCGGCGCGAACTGGCGGACCTCCAGAAGAAGGGCTTCCAGCGGGTCAAGATCGACGGCGAACATTACGAGATCGAGGACGCGCCCAAGCTTCACAAAAACTACAAGCACGATATCGAGGTGGTGGTGGACCGGCTGGTGGTGCGCGACGACATGGGCAACCGGCTTGCGGACTCGCTGGAAACCGCGCTCGGTCTCGCCGATGGTCTTGCCATCGCCGAGAACGCCGATACCGGCGAACGCACGATTTTTTCCGCCAAGTTCGCCTGCCCCGTTTCCGGGTTCACCATCGACGAGATCGAACCGCGTCTGTTTTCCTTCAACAACCCTGCCGGCGCCTGCCCGTCCTGCGACGGGCTCGGCACGCAGATGTTTTTCGACGTCGACCTGGTGGTGCCCGACCCGACGAAGCCGCTGTCCAAGGGCGCCATTGCGCCGTGGGCGGGCTCGTCCTCGCCCTATTACGGCCAGACGCTGGATTCTCTGGCGAGGCATTTCAAGGTGTCGACCCACACACCGTTCGAAGAGCTGTCGAAGCAGGTTCGCGATACGATCCTGTTCGGTTCAGGCGATGCCGAAATCAAGATGACCTATTCGGACGACGACCGCAGCTACACCATCGAGCGGCCGTTCGAGGGCGTCATCCCCAACATGCAGCGGCGTTACCGAGAGACGGATTCCTCCTGGGTCCATGAGGAGCTCAGCCGCTACCAGAGCACCAGCGCCTGCGAGACCTGCGGCGGCATGCGCCTCAGGCCTGAAGCGCTCGCGGTCAAGCTCGACGGGCTGCATATCAGCGAGGTCACCGAGTTCTCCATCGCCCAGGCGTATGACTGGTTCGGCAAGCTCAACAAATCGCTGAACAGGACCCAGAAACAGATTGCCGAACGGATCCTCAAGGAAATCAACGAACGGCTCGGTTTCCTGGTCGATGTCGGGCTCGAATACCTGACGCTTTCGCGCTCCTCCGGCACGCTGTCGGGCGGCGAAAGCCAGCGCATCCGGCTCGCTTCGCAGATCGGCTCGGGTCTGACCGGCGTGTTGTACGTGCTGGACGAGCCCTCCATCGGGCTGCATCAGCGCGACAATGCCCGCCTGCTGGAAACGCTCAAGAGGCTGCGCGATCTCGGCAATACCGTGATCGTGGTGGAGCATGACGAAGATGCCATGCGGACCGCTGACTGGCTGGTTGATCTCGGCCCCGGCGCGGGCATCCACGGCGGCAGGCTGATCGCCGGCGGCCCGCCGGAGGAGGTCATGAAATGCCGCGAAAGCCTGACCGCGCAGTATCTGTCGGGTATTCGTAAGATCGACGTGCCGACGGAACGGCGCCCCGGCAGGAAGAAACAGGCTCTTACCGTGAAGAATGCGGCGTCGAATAATCTCCGGAATGTCGACGCATCATTTCCGCTCGGCGCGCTTACCTGCGTCACCGGCGTTTCGGGCTCCGGCAAGTCGACGCTGGTGATCGATACGCTCTACCGCGCCATCGCGCGAAGGCTGCACGGCGCGCGCGCCCTGCCGGGCGAACATGGCTCGATAGAAGGTCTCGAATTCCTCGACAAGGTTGTCGATATCGACCAGTCGCCTATCGGGCGCACGCCGCGCTCCAACCCGGCCACCTATACCGGCGCGTTTACGCCCATCCGTGACTGGTTTTCCGGCCTGCCCGAGGCGAAGGCGCGCGGCTACAAGCCGGGTCGCTTCTCGTTCAACGTCAAGGGCGGGCGTTGCGAGGCGTGTCAGGGCGACGGGGTGATCAAGATCGAGATGCATTTCCTGCCCGACGTCTATGTGCAGTGCGATGTCTGCAAGGGGCGCCGCTATAACCGCGAGACGCTGGAGATCGAGTTCAGAAACAAGTCGATAGCCGATGTTCTCGATATGACGGTCGATGAGGGCGTCGATTTCTTCAAGGCAGTGCCGTCGATCCGCGACAGGCTGGAAATGCTGCAACGCGTCGGGCTTGGCTACATCCATATCGGCCAGCCTGCCACCACCCTCTCGGGCGGCGAGGCGCAGCGCGTGAAACTGTCGAAGGAACTCGCAAGGCGCTCGACCGGGAAGACGCTCTACATCCTCGATGAACCCACCACCGGCCTCCATTTCGAGGATGTGAAGAAGCTGCTTGAAGTCCTCCACGCGCTTGTCGATCAGGGCAACACGGTGCTGGTGATCGAACACAATCTGGAGGTCATCAAGACCGCGGACTGGATCGTCGATCTCGGCCCCGAAGGCGGCGATAAGGGCGGACGCATCGTCGCGGTCGGCACGCCCGAGGATGTGGCTGACACGCCGGAGAGCTATACGGGCCAGTATCTGTTGCCGGTTCTAAACGCCGGGGCCAAGCGGCGGAAACGGAAACGGGCCTGACAATCCAATTCGTCATCCTCGCACTTGTTGCGAGGATCCACGTGTTTTTTTCTAGGACAATCCGAAAAAAGAAAAACGTGGATGGTCGCGTCAAGCGCGACCACGACGGCCTATGTGAATGAGCCCGGATTGGATGGGAGCGATGCCGCGGATCACACCTCCTCGATATCCCCCCGCGCGAACCGTTTGTCGTATTTCATCGGCTCGACGATGTACTGGATTTCCCACCAGTTGCCGTCGCGGTCCTGCAGCATGAAGGCGTAATCGCCGCCGGTGTGCTGCGGGCGGGGCTTGTTAATGCGGCGGATGCCGTACTTTTCCTTGTCGCGCAGCGCCGCCTCGTAGGCCTCGTCGACCTCTTCAGGGGTGGCGACGTCGATTCCCCAGTGATGATAGGTGCGGGTCGGCTGGGTCTGTTCGCCGATCTCGAGACAGACGATGCTCCAGTAGCCGCCCATTCGCACATTCAGCGTCGTCGGTGAGTGGCGCACGCAGTGGAGGCCGAGAAATTCGGTATAGAACCGCTTGGATTCATGGATGTCGATCACGCCCAGCGTGCCGTGCGACAGGATCATCGGCTTCACGACCGGGTTCTCGGCATAGGTGCCGGGCGCCAGCTTCTCCGCCGCTGCAAAACTGCCGAACTGTGTCGCGCTTTGCCTCGCCGCGCCTTCGGGGCGTTGCCCGATTTTCGTGCGTTCCCTGAATGTCGCCATGTCGACCTCCCTCCATTTTGACGAATCCTATCGCGCCGCCGGGAGGATGACCATAGCGCGTCCGCGGGATACCATTCGCGAAAGACAGGGAGACGGAATCATGAAGATCTATCGATATACGCCGAACGGCTCGCCAGACGTAACGCCTCGGCTCGGGTTGCTGACGGAAGACGGCAAACGGCTGGGCGATCTGCAGGCAGCCTATTCCGCGATGAAAAACGAAGCGGATGCGGTGCGGATGTTTCCGGGCGATGTGGCTGCGTGGCTTGCAAATGGCGATGCCGCCCGCCCTGCCCTGTCCGAGGCTGCCGATTATCTGGGCGGCTCGAATGACGATGGCCTGTTCGTTGCCCTGGATGCAGTCCATTTGCACGCCCCCATCGCGCCGCACAAGATCATCGCGGTCGGGCGGAACTACAACGAGCACAAGGAGGAGATGGCGGGAAAGACCATTTCCGAGCGGCCTAAGGTGCCTGCGGCCTGGGTCAAGGCGAACAACACGATCTGCGGCCCCAATGACCCGGTCGTGAAACCCTACATGACCCACAAGCTGGATTACGAGACCGAACTCTGCGTCGTGATCGGCAAGCGCTGCAAGAACGTACTGGAAGCGGACGCGTGGGATGTCGTCGCCGGATACACGATCATGCAGGACATCACGGCCCGCGACGTCAATTTCATCGAGCGCGACGAAGGCAACCGGCTGCTGGGCAAGATGTTCGACACTTTCGGACCGATGGGGCCGTGCTTCGTCACCGCGGACGCCATCGCGGATCCGCATAATTTGTCGATCAAAACCCGGGTCAACGGCGAGATCCGTCAGGATGGCTCGACCGGCGACATGATCTGGTCGATCCCTGAATTCCTGACCTATGTTTCGCAGATGACGCTTGAAACAGGCGACGTGGTGATGACAGGCACGCCGTCCGGCGTCGCGAACGGGCACAGGGTCGAGGGCGAGAACTGGTTCCTGCAGGACGGCGACGTGCTGGAATCGGAAATCGACGGTATCGGGATCATGCGCAATACGATCGTCGACGAACCCGACGGACCGCGCAGCTGGGACTGGAGCAGGCTGATCCCGCCGGATGCGTAGGCCGAACGGTCAGGCATAGTTGTCATCCCGGACTTGATCCGGGATCCAGTCGATGTTGGAAGCCAGAGACATTTCTGGATCCCGGCTCACTGACTTTCCATGCCAAATCGAAGATTTGGTGGAAATTCGAGGCCGGGATGACAGTCGCAATAAATTCCTGCGGTCGAAGGCTCTCTAAGTCGGAACGATGTCTCCGCGCGCAAACCGCTTGTCGTACTTCATCGGCTCGACGATGTATTGGATTTCCCACCAATTCCCGTCGCGGTCCTGCAGCTTGAAAGCGTAATCGCCGCCATGCTGCGGACGGGGCTTGTTGACCCTGCGGATGCCGTACTTCTCCTGATGTTCGAGCGCTGCCTCGTAGGCTGCATCGACCTCTTCCGGCGTCGCCACGTCGAGGCCCCAGTGATTGTAGACCTTGGTCGACTGTACGCCCTCGCCGATCTCAAGACACACAACGCCCCAGTAGCCGCCGATCCGCAAGTTGAGACCGCGTTCCTGGTGGCGTACGCAATCGAGCCCCAGGAATTCGGTATAGAATTTCTTAGATTCCACCAGGTCGATCACGCCAAGCGTCCCGTGCGACAGGATCATTGGCTTGACGATCGGGTTTTCCGCATAGGTGCCCGGCGCCTTTTCCTCGGCGGCCCGGAAGGTGCCGAACTGTTCAACGCTCTGTTTCTCGCCGTCGGGACGCTGTCCGACCCCGGTACGTTCCTTGACCGATGCCATGTTCAAACTCCCTGCTGAAAAAGAAACGGCCGCGACGCGTCCTTGCGCCACGGCCGAGATCTGCTGTCGATTACTCGCAGGCCACCGACTTGGCGATGCCCTGGTTGCCCGAATAGGTAACCGCGCACTTCATGCCGACCTTGAGCTGCTTGCCCTTGGCCTTCTTGCCGGTAATGGTGACCGCCGTATTCTTGTTATGAACGCGGACCTTGTGCGTTTCGTTTCCGGCCTTGAACTTGAAGCCATTGCGAACGAGCTCGCCGATTTCCGTATCGACCGAGACCCAATTGATCTTGCGCTTCTTGTCGAACGCCTTGTTGGGCTTGCGGAAACTGGCGACCCGCTGGTCGAGCTCTTTCGGATAGTCATAGAGCTTTGTTATGAGCTCCTGAATCTCTTTGCCGGAAATCGGGTCGACTTCAAGCAGCGACTTCTTTGCGTCGGCAAGGAATTTCGGATCCTTCATAGTCGCATCGAAAGCGCGCCGCAGCGCTGCAACCCGGGCTTGCGGCACGCCCGGAGGCGCAGCGTATGGCCGGCCCATGTCCTGGGTGCCGAACAGGATCTCCAGCGTCTTTCTGTCATCTTCGCTGGTGACCTGATCGATCATGACAGGTACATCGGGGATGTCGGGATGCGCCGTCTTCGAGAACTGGACGATGAAGTTGAGCTTCTTGTCGCGGATCCAGTCTGGCTTTTGGGTCTTGAGGCTGGCCCAGCCGTACCCGCAGATGCCCTCGACTTCGCCGCGTTCCATCGACAGGAAGGCTTCGCCCATCTCGTAGCCGCGCACGATCTCGAACTTTGTGCCGACCATGGTGTTCAGCAGGCGGGGCATGACTGACGCGGTGGCGGAGCTGCCGCTGGATCCGACCAGAACCTTGTTGGTGATGGCGTCCTTGATGGTCTTGATCTTGGATGCATGCCATGTGAAGCAGACGCTTTTCTGCTTGGCGATACTGCCGATCCAGTTGAATTTGCGTCCGTCGAACTTTGTGCCCTTGGGATAGACTTCAGGCTCCAGCCCCATCCGCTCGTGGATGCCGCCGAATACCAGCCCGTCCTTGGGCGCTACGTTATAGAGCCAGTTGGCGAGCACCCGGCTGACGCCACCGGATCTGGTCTTCATGATGACGGTCGGGTTGCCAGGGATGTGGCGGCCGATATTGACGGCGAGCGTGCGGGCGTAGGTCCAGTAAGCCCCGCCGGCGCTGAGGCCGTTAAAAATGACCAGCGTTTTGTCCTTGTAGAAATCCGCCACTTCGTCCGCGGCGGCCGGTTGTCCGAACGCGACAGCCAGCGCGAGCGCGCCGGCGCCAGCTCTTACCGTTCCTGATAGCTTCATGATGTTTGCCTCCTCGTTGCCATGCCTAATTGTCCGTTTAAGGACTCACATTGATTGTTTTGACTGTTTGTAACGGAGAAATGCTAGACCAATAACCGAAGGATGACCATGGGCGGAACGAAGGTTAATCTCGCCTGAAAGTCGATGAACCGGGAGGAAAACTATGAAACTCGTGCGTTATCGCGCCGACGGAAACGACGCGCGTCTGGGGCTTCTGTGCAATGGCGGCAAGTCGGTCGGCGATCTGGCTGCCGCGTACGACCGTAAGACCGGGTCGGGTAGTGGAGCGCGGCTGTTCCCTGACGATGTAGCGGGCTGGTTGCGGAGCGGCGAAGAAGGCCGGGCGGCTCTCGCGGAAGCGGCGGACTATCTGGCTGCCGGCGATGCGGGCGATCTGATCTCGGCTCTCGACACTGTTTCGCAGGAGGCGCCGATCCGACCGCCGAAGATGATCGCCGTCGGACGGAATTACAGCGAGCATATGGCGGAAATGCGCGGGCATGAGATCACCGAAGGTCCGACCGTACCGTCCGCCTGGATCAAGGCCAATTCGTGTATTTGCGGGCCGAATGACAATATCGTCAAACCGCACATGACGAAGATGCTCGATTATGAAACCGAACTCTCGCTGGTAATCGGTACACGCTGCAAGGACGTGCCGGAGGACCGCGCCTACGAGGTGATCGCGGGCTACACCATCGTCAACGATATATCGGCGCGCGACGTGGCCCGGATCGAGCGCAAGGAAGGGAACCAGCTTCTCGGCAAGATGTTCGACACGTTTGCGCCGATGGGACCCTGCTTCGTCACCGCCGATGAAATCGCTGATCCGATGGATATGCCGCTCAGGACACGCGTAAACGGCGAAAGCCGTCAGAACAGCACCACGGGCAACATGATCTGGAATATTCCCCAGCTGATTTCCTACCTGTCGCAGATGACGCTCGATATCGGCGACGTGATTTTGACCGGTACGCCGTCGGGCGTTGCCAGCGGTCACAAGGTCGAAGGCGAGAACTGGTTCCTTCAGGACGGTGACATTCTTGAGTCCGAACTCGAAGGCATCGGGACGATGCGCAACAGGATCGTCGACGACTCGGAGCGACCAAGAAGCTGGCAATGGAAGAACGGTTAGACGATATTCTGACCGTATGACCTACCCTATTCACGTTATTGGCGGCGGCCTCGCCGGCGCGGAAGCCGCCTGGCAGGTCGCGCAGGCCGGTGTTCCTGTCGTGCTGCATGAGATGCGGCCCTACCGCAAGACCGATGCCCACCAGACTGATGGCCTGGCTGAGCTGGTCTGCTCGAATTCCTTGCGTTCAGACGACTCGCAGCGAAGCGCTATCGGGCTGCTGCATGAAGAAATGCGCCGCTGCGGCTCGCTCATCCTGCGATGCGCCGATGCGCATCGCGTTCCGGCGGGCGGCGCGTTGGCGGTTGACCGCGACGGATTCTCGCAGGGCGTCCAGCAGGCTCTTGAAGAGCACCCGCTCGTCAAAATTGAAAGAGAGGAGATTGCCGGGCTTCCGCCGCCGGACTGGGCGAGCGTCATCATTGCGACGGGCCCGTTGACCTCCCCTGCCCTTGCCGAGGCAATCCGCGAGAAGACGGGCGAGGAGTCTCTGGCGTTCTTCGATGCGATCGCTCCGATCGTTCATCGCGAGTCGGTGAACATGGACATCGCCTGGTTCCAGTCGCGCTACGACAAGGGAGACGGGTCGGACTATATCAACTGCCCGATGACCGAGGAGCAGTACGACGCTTTTCTCGACGCCCTGCTCGAAGGCGATGCCATGGCGTTCAAGGAGTGGGAAAAGGATACGCCCTATTTCGAGGGCTGTTTGCCGATCGAGGTTATGGCGTCGCGGGGGCGTCGGACACTGGCCTATGGTCCGATGAAGCCCGTCGGGCTGACCAACCCGCACCAGCCGACGGTCAAGCCCTTCGCCGTGGTTCAGCTTCGCCAGGACAATGCGCTGGGCACGCTTTTCAACATCGTCGGGTTTCAGACGAAGCTGCGGCATGGCGAGCAGACCCGAGTGTTCCGCATGATTCCTGGGCTGGAGAACGCGGAGTTCGCCCGTCTCGGCGGGTTGCACAGGAACACCTTCCTGAACTCTCCTCGCCTGCTGGATAACGTCCTGCGCCTGAAGTCCGAGCCCCGTATCCGTTTTGCGGGCCAAATTACCGGCTGCGAGGGGTATGTGGAGAGTGCAGCGATGGGGTTGATGGCCGGACGTTTCGCCGTTGCCGAAGCGGATGGCCTCGAAGGGACCCCACCACCTGTCACGACAGCGATGGGCGCCCTCCTGGCCCACGTCACCGGCGGCGCCGAGGAAGAGACGTTTCAACCCATGAACGTCAATTTCGGGCTGTTTCCGCCGCTTGCCGAACGGACCCGCAAGAAAGAACGCAAGGCGGCGTACAGCGCCCGTGCGCTGGACGATATTACGGTCTGGCTGGAGAAGGCGCCGAGCCGGGACGTGGCCTAGAATTTTCCGGTCATTAGGGCCCACATCATTCTTGCATGCCGGGTGATCCTTGGACGTTCCCTGAAAGCAAACGGGTCGAATCCGGCTTTTCCGGCGCTGGCGACATCCGCCCGGCAGGTCGCAAACGGAAGTACAGCCGGCCGTTCTTCCCGGGATAACCCATCCAGACCGGAGCCAAGCTTTACGAGGCTATCCTCTACATGACCCGCCATATCCCTGATCGCATCCCTGACCGGCTGTGAGCCAGGCACGACCTCTGCTGCCGGAATCCCGGGCAGAACACTTCTTCCCGCCGACGCAAGATAAGGCGCTGCCCGTATGAGGCCCGTCATCGCATAGGCGGTTCCCGCTTCCCGGCCTGCCGTAAACAGGCCTTCGCCGGACCCGGCGACCGCAAGGGCCGCACATGTCAGGGCTCCCGACGTCGCCGCGCAATACGCGGCGAGTTGTTCCAGTGAGGCCATCGGCTCGTCTTCCAGGTCTCTCTCTCGACCGTCGATCATTTCGTCGAGAAGACAGCGCGGGACATGTCCGTCTTTCAGGACTTCGCCAAGCGCGAGAACGACCGTATGCTGCCTCGGCGTGCCGCGGTAAATTCCATCGAGCGCATCCCGCCACCACTGGAGTCTTATATGGCCAAGCATCGGTTCGGACACGGTTTCCCGTGTTTTGGCGATCTCCAGATTGAAGGCGTAAAGAGCGATAAGCGCCTTTCTCTGCCCGGGCGGCGCGAACAGGCTCGAAAAGTACCGATCCGAATCGTATAGCCGGACCTGTTCCGCGCAATATTCGAAACTATCGCCTGAAACGCCGGAATTACCGGGGGCCGGCGCTTTCTCCGGAGTGTAGGTTTCGTTCAAAGGCTAAGGTCCCCTTAACCGGGCTTTGGCATATACTTTCGCCGGATTGACCGAATTAACCATAATGCGGCGGACTGTACAGGCCGATGCACAGCGGCAAGAGCGGTAACGCTCCGAGAGAGCTAGCCACACCGACCAAAACAAGCAACGACGAGAATTTTCCCGTCGCGAGCCGGCTGATCCCTGCCGCGCTGAGGCCCCACGTTCATCTGTTTTACCTGTGCGTCCGCGCCGGCGACGATGTCGCGGATGCTCCGGACCTGTCTCCCGAGGAGAAAACATCCCTGCTGAAAGCAATGGATGAAGCGTTACAGGGTAACGGAGGCCGCGATGCTGTGACGGAGGCCGCCTGGAACCACCGGGAAAGCGCTGAGGAGACGGGAATTTCGATTCTGCACGCGCAGCACCTGCTCCAGGCCTTCATGATGGATGTGACCAAAAGCCGCTATCGGAACTGGTCCGAACTGATCAATTACTGCCTTTATTCGGCCGCCCCCGTGGGGCGTTATCTGGTCGATCTGCACGGCGAGGACGACACCCCGAAGAAGGGAACCGATGCGCTTTGCATCGCATTGCAGATTTTGAACCACCTTCAGGACTGCCGCGACGACTATCGCGAACTTGACCGGGTCTACCTGCCTGAAGACATGCTGAAGGCGAACGGAACAGACGTTGTCGCGCTCGACGCTCCATCCGCAAGTCCGGAACTTCGGGCGACGCTGGATGCGATTCTAGATCGAACCGATGAGTTGATCCTTCTGGCTCGCAGCGCGCCGCCCCTGATCCGCAATCGCGGGCTTCGGCTCGAAACCGCTGTCATCGTCGCCATTGCGGAACTTCTGTCTAGAAAACTGCGTCGCCACGATCCGCTTGCGGTCAGGGTGGAACTGACAGGGCTGGAGAAAGGGCGGGCGGTTCTGACAGGCCTGTGTCGTGGATGGAGACGAAGGCGATGAGCACCATTCACGTAGTCGGTGCGGGAATGTCGGGCCTCGCCTGCGCGGTGCGCTGCGCCGGCACCGGACGAACGGTCGCGGTCTATGAAGCAGCGCCGAGGGCCGGCGGGCGATGCCGTTCCTTTCTCGACGAAGGGCTCGGCTGCATGATCGACAATGGCAGCCATCTCCTGCTGGGGGCGAACCGGAACACGAAAAGCTATCTTGAAAGGATCGGAAGCCAGGACAGGGTTACCGAAATCCGTCCGGCTGCGTTTCCTTTCCGCGATGCGCGGACCGGCGCGGAATGGACGCTGAAGCCGGGATCGCCCTGGCTGCCACTGTGGCTCCTCGATCCGGGACGGCGGGTGCCCGGCAGTTCTCCGCGGGACTATCTGAAGGCACTGCGTCTCAAACGGGCAGGGCTTAACGACACGGTCGCGGATTGTGTGGGGGAGGACGATCCGTTGATGGAAGGGTTCTGGCAACCGCTTTCCCAGGCCATTCTGAACACCGACGCTCGGGAAGCGTCGGCGGCGCTGCTCTGGAAGGCCCTGTCGCTTTCCTTTTTAAAAGGGGAAGCCGCCTGCCGCCCGGTGGTGTTTAGCAAAGACATATCGGCCGCTCTCGTTGATCCGGCGATAAAGTATCTGGAAGAAAGAGACGCGGTTGTCCGGTTTCAGGCACGCATGCGCGGGCTTCGCTGGCAGGATGACTCCGTTCTGGCCCTTCGGTTTCAGGAAGGGTTGCTCCGGGTGGGCAGTGAGGATGCCGTTGTGCTCGCCGTTCCCCCTGACACATGCGCGGAGATCTGGCCGGATGCCAATCCTCCGCTTGAAGCGCGACCAATCGTCAATCTCCATTTCAAGCTCGACCGGCCGATAGAACTGCCCGGTGGATTGCCGTTCCTGGGACTGATTGGATGCGATGCGCAGTGGCTGTTCGTGCGGGGCAATATACTTTCTGTGACAATCAGCAGCGCGACGGATCATGTCGACCGCCCGAATTTCGAACTGGCCAATCACATCTGGGATGAGATTACGCGCACCCTAAGCCTTCATATGGGCCGTTTGCCGCCCTGGCGCGTTATCAAGGAAAAAAGAGCGACGATCGCACAGACTCCTTCGGCCGTTGCGCAGCGTCCGCGCACCCGGACGGATCTGAAGAACCTTTTTCTTGCCGGTGACTGGACAGCGACCGGGCTCCCGGCAACGATTGAAGGTAGCATCACCTCCGGATTTACTGCGGCGCGCCAGGCGCTTGCGGCGACTTCCAGATCGAAGGAAAACGAAGATTGATATCGGGCGCAATAAGTCCCGTTAGGTCTTTAAGATTCGAAATAATTGAAATAACCTATTGCCTTAAAATGTAACAAGCCTCGTTAAGGGGTTTTTCTTCAACTGACAGGGGTGCAAAAAAATGGCAGCGATACTTTCTAATCTAGGCAGAACGGTCACGACCGGTTTCATTCTGGTTGTTGTCGTGGCGCTGATCCTGATGGGCTGGCACAACGCGGGTCTCGCAATGGATACGGGCTGGTGGGCGTTTATCTTCCGCTGGCTGCACGTCGTATCGGGTGTGATGTGGATCGGCATTCTCTGGTACTTCAATTTTGTCCAAATCCCGAACATGCCCAAGATTCCCGACGAACAGAAACCGGCGGTCACCGGGGTTATCGCTCCGGCAGCGCTGTTCTGGTTCCGCTGGGGGGCGATGTCGACCCTCGTGACAGGCCTTATTCTCGCATGGCTGAACGGGTACATCGTCGACGCCATTACCATCGGCCTTACCGACGGTGTCGCCAAGCATTCAGCGATCGGCATCGGGATGTGGCTCGGTACGATCATGTGGTTCAATGTCTGGTTTATCATCTGGCCGAACCAGAAGATCGCTCTCGGCATCGACGGTGCGGAAGGCGACAAGGCGGCAGCAGGCAGGACGGCGATGCTGTTCTCGCGGACCAATACGATGCTTTCGATACCCATGCTCTACTGCATGGTCGCGGCACAGAACATCTTCTGATCCGCAAGACCGCAAAATGAAACGGGGGGCCTTTGCCCCCCGTTTTTTTTCGCCCTGTTTCCGAGGGTTTTATTTTCCGTCTGGCCGGGTCCTGTAGAACCCTCGCTCGAAGTGCCCTTTCCCTTCGAGGTCCCCCTGATCGAATATCCAAGTGTAACCGTTTGCGGGATTGGACAGGATTTCCCAGCAGTTCTCGTCCATGTCCCAGAACTTGAAGCTGTAGGTGCCGTGCTGCTCCTTGGGCTCGTCCCAGTCATGAAGCCCCCATTCCTCGGCGGAGTCGAGGACCGTCCGATAGGCTTCATCGACTTCTTCGGGCGTATCGACATCGATTCCGTTATGAAAAAGCCGGTCCATAACGGGTTTCTTCGCGGTCTTTACCACCGCATAGACATGATTACCGCCAAGCCGGATCATCAGCGAGATCTTGCTGGTCTGAACGACCTCCAGCCCAAGGAAGTCCTCGTAGAATTTACGGCTCCTGTCCAGATCGTACGATCCGAGGGTGCCGTGCGATATAAAACGGCTGTTGATTGCCGGTTTCGTTCTGGTCGCAGCTGCGGTTTCGGCCATTTCTGTCTCCTGGTCGGTTCGCTTTCCCATCCAAAGATGCCCGGTTAGCATAACTTCATCGTAATTAGCCCCAAAGGATATTCATGCCGACGTGGCTGCGTCTGTCGCTCGCAGGATCTGCGACCTTGCTGGTCGGGATGGGGCTCGGTCGCTTTTCCTATTCGCCGCTCATACCGGCGCTGATCGAAAGCGGTACGCTCACTGCCGCCGAAGCCGGGTCCGTCGGCGCATCGAATTTCGCCGGCTACCTGATCGGCGCTCTGGCCGCCCCCCTGATACGCAAGCGCTTCGGAGAGACAGCCTCGGTCCGCCTCTGTCTCGTTCTGGCCTTTCTGAGCCTTCTGGGCAGCGCCCTCCCCCTGGGGTTTTTCTGGCTGGCTTTCTGCCGTGCGCTTGTCGGGGCCTGTATCGGCGTGATGATGATCTATGCGGTGGCGATTGTGACCCGGGCAGCGCCGCCGGATCGCCTCGGTGTCGCCAACGCTCTCGTTTTCTGCGGGGTGGGTGTCGGGATTCTTTGCGCGGGAACCCTTATACCCTGGTTGCTGAAGTCTGGTCTGATGTATGCCTGGGTGGGAATTGCGATCCTGGGCGGCGCAGCGGCTTTGATCGCTATCTGGGGCTGGGCACCGGCCGATACGGTGACGCAACCCGGCGAGAAAGCCGCGATCATCAAGGTTGAGTGGAGTTCTCTGGTTCTCGGATTCGTCGCAGCGCGGACGATGTTCTCCCTCGGTATGATTCCGCACTCCATCTACTGGGTGGATTTTCTGGTCCGTGGGCTGGAACGCGATATTGGATTCGGCGGCTTTCACTGGGTCCTTTTCGGACTCGGCGCCATTGTCGGTACCTTCCTGTGGGGCTGGCTGGCAGACCGGATCGGGTTTCGGGCCGGATTGACGCTGGCCTTTGCTTCTCTCGGGCTGGGTGTCGGACTTCCGGTTCTTTTTCCTGTGTCCTGGATACTCGTCTTTTCGTCGGTGGTCGTCGGCGCCCAGCCAGGGGTAACGGCGCTTCTGTCTGGACGAATTCACCAGCTTCTTGGGCCAGAAAGGATGGCGCCGGTTTGGCGTCTTTCGGCGCTGGCTGCGACGGTGATTCAGGCTGTGGCCGGGTATCTGTTCGTCGCGGTCTTCGCGATGACAGGGAGTTACATGCCGGTTTTTCTGCTTGGCGCGGCTGCAATGCTGACAGGCGCGGCAATCTCCCTGATGCTCAGGCTGCCGCCTGGCCGGGAGGAATGAGCAGGGCCGCGACCGACCGTTCCTCCGAGAGGAGAACGTTGAACGTTCGGCACGCTGCGCCGGTATCCATAATCTCCACGCCAATACCCGCCTGTTTCAGAGAGGTGCGTATCTCGGCGGGTATGGGAGCAATGCTGTCGCCCGTACCAATCAGCAGGACCCTGACCCCGGACTCGCTCACGAGTTCCTCAGGAAGCTGTATGTCATCGACTGAGTGAATGTTCCAGGGCCGGGTTTCCGTTTCTCGCACGAATACTGGATGGGCGTACTCTATACCGGCGATCCTGAAGATCCCTTCCCCGTAGCCCTGAATGAGCTGCCGGTCGGCGGGCAGCAACGGGGTTATATCGACCATCGATCAGGAAGCGGTTGCCGCGTCGTCCTCATCGAGCGCAACGTCCTGCGCCCGCAGGTTCATCTGGATGAGCAGCGGCGCGGCGATGAAGATCGAGGAGTAGGTCCCGACCAGAACGCCCCAGATCATCGCGAAGGCGAATCCCTTGATCACCTCGCCTCCCCAGATATAGAGGATCAGGAGGGCGATCATGGTCGTGACACTGGTCAGCAATGTACGGGACAGGGTGTCGTTCAGGCTCAGGTCGAGGACTTCCTCGAGCTTCATGACCTTGTATTTTCGGAGGTTCTCCCGCACCCGGTCGTAGACGACCACGGTATCGTTGATCGAATAGCCCGCAATGGTCAGGATCGCGGCAACGGTTGTCAGGTTGAATTCCAGTCCGACGACGGAAAACATGCCGATCGTCATGAGAACATCGTGCGTCAGAGCCACCACCGCGCCTACGCCGAACTGCCACTCAAACCGGAACCAGATATAGACAAGCATCGCGACGAGGGCGAGCAGGACCGCCATGATGCCGGCTTGTACCAGTTCACCGGACACTGTTGGTCCGACAAATTCCTGGCGTCGATAATCAATGTTTTCGCCAAGGGCTTTACGGACAGCCTCGATCGCTTTTTGCTGTCCCGGCGCGCCGCCGGGCTGCGTTTCGATCCGGATCAGGACGTCGGTCGGCTCGCCGAAGCCCTGAATTTCGAAATTGCCGAGATCCAGTTCTCCAATCTGTTGCCGGATCTGCTGGTGGTCGGCCGGTCCCTGGGTCCGGATTTCCAGCAGAATGCCGCCCCGGAAGTCGATGCCGTAATTGAGGCCCTTTGTGGCGTAAAGCCCAATCGACGCAATACACAAAACCAGCGATGCAAGGATCGCGGCCTTGCGGTACTGCAGAAACCGGATTTTTGTGCCAACGGGTACGAAAGAGATGAGTTTCATGTCCGATCGTCCCTAAATTGGCAAAACGTCAGGTCGCCGCTTGCGCAGCCAGGTCACGACCATGACCCGGGTCAGCATGATTGCCGAGAACATGGAGGTCATGAGCCCAATCGCCAGGGTCACGGCAAAACCTCTCACCGGCCCCGATCCGAACATGTACAGCAGCAGCGCCGCAATAAAAGTCGTCAGATTTGCATCGATGATGGTCGTAAAGGCGCGCTGATAGCCCGTATCCACCGCGGAAAGCGGCGTTCGCCCTGCACGTGCTTCTTCCCGTATACGTTCGAAAATCAGCACGTTTGCATCGACGGCCATGCCGATGGTCAGCACGATACCGGCGATCCCCGGCAGCGTCAGCGTCGCCTGGAGAACCGAAAGCACTGCGGCGATCAGGATGAGATTAAAGGCAAGAGCGACATTCGCCATCATGCCGAATCCGCCGTAAGCCATCACCATAAAGATAATGACGGCAACAAGTGCGACAATACTTGCGATCTTGCCGGCCTGAATTGAGTCCTTGCCGAGACTTGGGCCGACCGACCGCTCCTCGATAATGGTCAAAGGAACCGGCAACGCGCCGCTGCGCAGCAGCAAGGCAAGCCGGTTGGCTGACTCGGTCGTGAAATTGCCGCTGATGATCCCGTTGCCGCCCAGAATCGGTTCCCGGATCACCGGTGCGGAAATCACCTCGTTGTCGAGAACGATGGCAAACGGGCGGTTGACGTGTCGCTTCGTTACATTGCCGAACCGGCGGGCTCCGACAGGATCGAAACGGAAGCTGACGACCGGCTGTCCCTGCTCCACCGTCGGCTGGGAATCGACCAGGTTTTCTCCGCTGACCTCGACCCGTTTCTTGACGAGATAGTAGGTCGGCGGAGCGGAAGGGGCGCTGCTTTCTTCCTGGAGTTCCTTCAGGATCATGGTGCCGGGCCGCGGACGCTGGTTCGGGTTGAGCGTCGTGACTTCCGGCTCCAGCAGGTGGAAGGTCATTTTAGCGGTTTTGCCGATAATTTCCTTCAGGCTCTTGGGGTCCGCTCCCGGCGCCTGAACCAGGATCCGGTCCGCCCCCTGCCGCTGGATCGTCGGCTGGGTAAGGCCAAGTTCGTTTACGCGCCTGTTGAGGATCGTGATCGCCTGCTCCAGCAGGGCTGTCCGACGGTCACGGATGCTCTCCTCGGTCATGATCAGCGTGAAACGCTGACCGTCCCGGTCCAGCGTCATGCCATCGGCAAGAGGGCGAAGGACTTCTCTCGCATTTTCGTTATCCTCTTCCTTGAGAACGGTAACGGCCACGCCGTCAGGGATATTGCCCAGCCCCCGATACTGGACCCTGGCGCCGCGCAAAGCGCTGCGGATGCCCTGCTGCAGGCTGTTCATGCTTTCGGTTATCGCTTCCTTCAGGTCGGCCTGGATAAGCAGATGCGCCCCCCCCCTCAGGTCGAGGCCCAAATTCATCTGGCG
>Ga0181578_10001719_pt1 | contig 20878 bp, 13 predicted proteins | sample 071ome_21_FD_148659 | JGI IMG/M metagenome (GOLD analysis project Ga0181578, IMG submission 148659) | Coastal salt marsh microbial communities from the Groves Creek Marsh, Skidaway Island, Georgia - 071401CT metaG (spades assembly) | ecosystem: Environmental > Aquatic > Marine > Intertidal zone... | reverse complement strand
CATCAGCGGCGTCACTTGATAGTTAGGCCAGGGAGCGGGCCCAAAATTATCCGACTTCCAGCGCCACGCGATACGGAGATCGGCCGCGTTACCTGCATTGATTTGATCAAGTGGAGAGTAATTTTGCCCATGAGGAGTGCCGCGATGATGAAGCCACTCGGTAACTGAGTGCATCTCTGTCTGAGCGCCAGAAAGTGTTAGCGGCGGCTGGTTACCCAGTTTTTGAAGCATCTCGCGACTCTGCAAAGACGCTCCCAGGCGAATAGGGTCTTGCCCCACGGGATATCCGTTTTGACTGAGCAAAAAAGCGATCACAGCTTCGTATGCGGCATCCGGGAGCCCACCGGGGTTAGACGTTGGCATCGTTAAATTGACGCGAGTAAATGCACCGAGGTCTTGCTCGCGCCATACATCCAAAAAACGCTGCCCCACCAAGCCAGGCGCCGCCTCGCTACCGCCAAGCCTTGGTCCGTGACAGCTCGCGCAGTCGCTTTGATAAACAACCTCGCCTGCAATCGCTTGGTCGAGGCTATAGCTTATGAGACCCGACTGCGCCGACACCGAGCCTGTAAAAAGGGCGGCTAAGGTCGTAAACACCGGTAACATAATTGTCCAGAAACGAGTCATAACTCGGAGTGTAAACGGTTTTATACTCACAACCGCGCCGTCGTTATCCCCTGCTTCACCCTATTCAAGCGCCGAGATGTATCCACGGTGGCGCTCGGAAATGCGGACTTTGCCACGACTTTACGCGCATACCCAGGGCCAGCACATGAGTTGCGGACGGCATCGAAAATATCAGTATGACTTCGTTTTAACGGCCACAATGACCCATGTATAGTCCTTGCAACATTGACGCTGGGCATTGATCACACCCAACTCCAGAGTGACTCACACCCGGTCTTTCGTCAGCAGGTACGTAGCTGATACAGTTCTCTGGCGTTAACAAGAGCGAGATGGCACATGAAAGCAAGACTAATGATAGTGATGACCCTTACCGCACTGTGCGCCGTGAGCGCCAAGGCCGATTGGCAGTGGGCTGGTGTCGGCAGTGCAGAAAACAATATTGCTCAAGACGAGTCCACGACAGTTTGGGCCACGGAAGATTGTGAGCTCATCAGTGACGCGGCCGGAGCTTACCTTTATCACTCGGGTGAGACCGTCAAGAAGTCCAGAGAGACCAAGGATGAGAAGAAAAAAGCGGCCCTCTTCAAGGCAAGCGTTGCACTGAGCCAGTTATCAGTGAACCACGCTCAGGTATATCAGGTGTTTTGTAAGCAATAATTCGCTAGGACCAAAGGCTCATCGTTATGCGCGACGGTGAGCATCTCTTTTCACACTCGCCTGAAATTTGAATTACCGCCCTGGCAAAAGTTCGGTGTCCCTCAAAATGCGCATAAAACTGATCCCACAATGGGAACGAGCTCTGGCGGTCCTTCCCTACTCACCCATTCTGTGACCAGAGCGGCCCGTGGACAGACTTGCGGTGAAGCGTTGACCGATGCAGTAGTCCAATCCGGCACTCGGATTGGACACTTGCGGCATCAGATGAAGGGATGACAAGTGATGTTCGCGGATACCAAGCCGCACATTGTCAGTGCCATTCTCTAGTGCCTCAGCGCTACTTCGCTGCAATGTAAGGTAGAACTACTCGCGCTATCAGAGCCTAGTCTTCGATACACTATGCTCAAGGCGCGGCAAAAACGTAGTTTTATGGTTATCTTGGACGACCGAAACACCTTGTGCAGAGAGGCGGTTTTTCGGACGAACGATGTGACCGAATTTGAATGTAATGTATGAATAGGTTGGGGGTCTCGCGTCTCCCCCGCAATCACTCGACGGCACCTCAGACGCCCTTTGCCTTGGGTGCAACGTCGAGTTTTGCGAGTCATGGCGTCTATCGAGATTGGGCGACGGTTGTTAGGTGATGCCTGACTCAGGAGGAGCGAAAACGTGACCATACACACCATTATCAGCATTGCCCGGCGCTTAAGCGGTATCGGTCTCGTCACGGTGCTAACTGCCTTACCCAGATCCGCCTTTGCCGATCTTGCCATCGAACCTTATGAACGTCGCCCCGTGATCCAGAATCAATTACTAGAGGAGCGTTTAAACGAGCTTCTCCCGACTCTGATGCGCGAGTCGAAGATTGATATGTGGGTCGTGATTGCGAGAGAGTATAACGATGACCCCGTGTTCCTGTCGCTGGTTCCAAAGCCACGCTTCACATCCCGTCGTACGACAATGCTCGTCTTCTTTGATCGTGGGGATGAGGGTCTGGAAAGACTGACAGTCAGCCGGTATCCGTTGGGTTCTCTATACGATGCGGCATGGCAGGGCGATGACCTTAGCGAACAATGGCAGCGGCTTGGGGCGATTATCAAAGCGCGGGACCCGCGAAAGATAGCGGTGAATGTAAGTGACGCGTGGCCAGTAGCCGATGGCTTGAGCTATAGCCTCTACGGCCAACTTGAATCTGCGCTTGATTCAGAATTACGCGGCCGTATCGTTTCCGCCGAGCATCTGGTGGTTCGCTGGATGGAAACCCGAACACCTCGTGAGGTAGAAATATGGCAGCGCGGTGTCGCGATAGCGCGAGAGACGATTGCGACAGCCTTTAGCAGTGAAGTGATTACTCCCGGAGTTACCACGCTGGGCGACGTAGCGTGGTTCATTCGGTCCCGATTTGAGATGCAGGGCCTAGAACCCTGGTTTCATCCCGATGTGAATCGACAATGGCAAGGAGCTAATTTTGATGGCGCGCCCTTCTTGGGGGACAGTGATCCCGATGCCGTTATCCACAGAGGCGATGTACTGCACACTGACGTAGGACTGTGCTATCTGGGACTTTGCACGGACACACAGGAAATGGGTTACGTACTGAAACTGGGTGAATCGGAACCTCCCCCGGGGTTAGCTGAAGCCATGCGCACCGGCACCCGATGGCAAGATCTACTCACGCGGGAATTTGTTGCAGGACGATCGGGCAATGAGATTCTCGCCAGGGCACAAGCGGAACTTTCAAAGACAGGTATACACCACGCAATATATACGCATCCGCTCGGAATCTATGGGCACGCACCCGGTCCAACCATTGGCATGTGGGACAATCAAGGGCCCACCCCTGTTCGTGGCGATTGGCTTCTGCACCCTATGACCGGTTATGCCATTGAGGGAAATGTAACGGTGAATGTCCCAGAGTGGCTAGAACAACCGGTTCAAATGAAACTAGAACAGAGTGCGATATTTGATGGGGTTGCTATCCATTATTTGGCGGGTCGCCAAACCTCGTTGCACATTATCGGCTTCTAATTGGACATCGCTTTCCACCTAAATATTATCTAGGCCCAAAAAGTAACTGAATGAGAAGCTGACAAGTAGCCTCAGGGCGGTAACCAATCACGAATGGTTTGACGCTAGCCATGTATCGTGGGCCGGCTAACTTAGGTAAAGGTACTCAAAGTACTCTCTCAGTAACGAAGAGGCCCCTCGAACATCTGGCTTAACTTCATATTCTGGATAGCCATCGAAACGTTCATTAAAGAGGTGTTCCCTGTTGAAATACACCGTGGATAACCCATTATTGCCTTGTCTAAAGTGCCCATAAAAATCCATGGCGCGTGCGCGCGCAGGCTTGTAGCCTGGTCCAGTAGCTACTTTCTCCAGATACTTGACCAGTGCTCTCCTTTGTCTCGCAACATGCGTCCTAGATTCTGGACCCATAACCTCATTAAACATCTTTAATGCGAGTTGGGCGGTCGCACTCAGGGAAGCATTTGGCGACGCCTCAAACCCGATCTCAATAGGCACACCAAGCTGAGTTTGCGAAAAGTCAGAAACAATATCACCGCCAACCAATTCCGCGCGGTCGAATATTCGAAATTGCACTGAGGCGCTGCCGAAAGCGAATGACCACCGCTTGAATAATCCGAAGTAGTCATAAAGACGCGGGAGCGGTCCGTCACCCCTTATGCTTGGAAAATCCATTTTCGGAAATCCGGCGCGCAATTGTTCATTAATTCTACTTACAGCCATCTCATCTTGGCGCCTGAGGTAACAAACCACACGAATCTCAGAAAACTGGGAGCTCAAAAATTGAGCCAATTCAATGACATCGTTATCTATCAATACCCGCGAAGAGAAGTGCTCAGAAGACAGTACGTAGGTATCGTGACGTTCGCTAGCAAGTGAAATTTCATCCCGGATTTCCGAGAGCGTGCGCTCTCTCCATCGGGCAAACTTGGCAGGATCCGTCAAACCATGCGTTATAAGAAAAGCATCAGAGTCGGCGAAGGCGGAAAACGCCGCAGCTAGGTGTCGACTATTTAATTCTCCGAGAGCGTTCGCATAAAAAACACCTAGCGCAGACAGTGCCTCCCGCTGAGCTCTCAATGCATATTGCAAGGCAGTGGTGCCCGTCTTCTCAGTACCTATATGAAGAATGCAACGCATGAAACAGTGAACGGAGCCTCTGGAGGTCAGGTATTGGAAATCTATCGCTGGTCAGTAGCTACTATTGGGTAGCACCACCACAGCGCAATCTTATCTCACCGGCCAAGATTTAAACGCCGCTCCGACTTCTTAGCAGCCCCGTTAAACCAATAGAGGACTCTTCGTGAAAAATGGCGGAGAAGGAGGGATTCGAACCCTCGATACGCTATTAACGTATACTCCCTTAGCAGGGGAGCGCCTTCAGCCACTCGGCCACTTCTCCGTATTTTAAAATCAAGTGCGTAGGTTGCCCTGCCTAACCCTTTAGCCTGCCTAGCCACAAAAATGGCTACAAACTACCGCCACGAAGCATGACAGCTGTACTTGCGGAGGCGGGAGGCTAACACACCTTCAACGGTCTTTGATATTACATTAGCGTAAGCGTTCATTGTAGTCGCCATTGACGCCTACCCCACCCGGGCGCTCATCACTAGCGATAGGGCATACCTCGGCAACAATTGCGAGACACCGGTATGCCGTAACGCATGAGGCTCGTGCTTTTTGTCAGCTAGACCCCATTCCAATGACCAAAGAAAAAATTTCCCGTTCTGTCAGGGTGAGATAGCTTGATTTTTAGTCATGCAGGTAAGCCGCACTGCTCAAGATGCTATGCGCGATCATGGTCCAGCCGCGAATGACTCCTCTTGGGTCATTGAAGCGCTCGCCTTCCAGCTCCGGCGACAAGTCGCGCATATCCGACCAAATCTGCCATACGTCGCAGTGGGCTCCGTCACGCCAGGATCGGGTAGTCTGCGCGGCGGCGTGCTCCACCAATTGCTCTACCATCAGCTTGTTGATATCAGCGGGTAAAGATTGATTGGTGGCTCGCTTATAAAGGGATGCCAGCTGGTTTTTGACTCGCCGAGCAGACTCCGTGTCTTCGATGTTGTCCAGAGCCGAAATCGAAAATTGAACACTCATCGCGTCATGGAAATTATTTTCAAACAACGAAGTGGCCAACTGCACTTCCACAACGTAGTCGCCAGCAGGTAAATCAACCTCGAAGGCCACCCAGGCCTGCTCGTGCATCCACCAACCGTCTGCGCTGGTTTTAACATCCCCTCTCCAACCAGAATCTCCCTCGTCATTCTGCCAGCGCTCGGCCTCAAAGCCCTCGGTATCGGGAAGATCCACGCCAGATACCCTCAGGACCTCTTCTCCGTCTTGCATGAATTTGACGCTCTGCAAAATCACATCGGCATTGGTATTCTCTTCGTCAATGCTGTCATACCCTCGCGCCGTAGCGTCTGACAAAAATACGCGGGCACGCCCGCCAACCAGAGTGACCGACAGCTCTATCGGCGTCTGCTCGCGGTAATTGTTCCAATCCCTCTCGACCTGTCCCGGAAGGCGCTTTGATAAATAGGTCAGATCACCCGGCAGGGTATTGCGGTCAACGAGATCAAAAATCACCCTATCACTCGCGGGTAGAGAAAAATCATAGCCAACAGCCTGGCATGCTAAATCCACTGCCATGCTCTCGCTGACGCTGGACATCATTGGCGTCATGTGTCGGTTGCGTTCCGTGACCACAGCGCTGTCGGTACCACCGTAAAAGGTCTTGTAGCTCCCGTAGTTCTCGCCGAAATTCGTGCCCTGACTGTAGAAATGCGCTGTGTCGTGCTGACCCCAGGTTCTGCCAAAGACGGCACGATTTTTACGATCCAGCTCTTCTGGGGTCAACAAGCGACCACTGCCGACCGTGGACAGCTCAACGGCGCGGGCCTGCGCATCGCTTGCCTCCGCCACGCCCGCAACGCGATACCAGGGCGACAACAGCATATCGGCAAACAGGTCTTTCGCTCGGTAGCCAGAGGCTTCAAACTTTGTAGCTAAATCAGCAACGAGGGCTTCCTGCGCGTTATAGGCTCGGAGACGTTGATCATAATCAGGCCCCTCCGGATCTTCCGGCAACGCCAGAGGTTCTGCGCCAAACAGAGCAGGCCACCAGAACTTGACGGTTGCTTTGGCAAACCTAGGATCATCAGCGATCTGTCGCGCCAGCCATTGCAAGCTGTCTCGTTCATAAGGAGCGGTCTCACCCTCAAAGCCCGGCGTGCGCATATCGCGGTACCAGGTGTCGCCCTCCTGATACAGCGAACTCCCCTCCTCACCACCAAATTGCTCCGGATACAGATAGGACCGGGCGAGCGAATCCATGGCACCGTATTGGTCTTTAAAATTGCCTTTATCCCCAAACAGCTGATAAGCCCCCGCAAGCGGATCCATGCGGGCATGGCAAACCGTGCAGGCGGTATTGTTCATGGTTGGGTTGTTGGTATCAGCCAGTGCTACCGGATCGGTAGTTCGCGGGGCTGATTTTTCAATATCAACACCGAGAAAATGGTAGTAGGTCCAACGGGCTCGCGCGCGATTGCGATTCGTATCGGTAGACGGGTAACGAATGAGCCACGCTTGCGTGCTCAAAACGCCTGCGTGGGGCCATTGATGAAAACCGCTATAACTCTCCATTGTCTGGGTAAGGTAATTGTAGGAGAACTGGTCATCCCAAGGGATATGTCCGCGGTTCTTGCCGGGCTTGAAGGTGTTCAACTTTTGCTTGTCGTAATATCCCGCCTCATCTACATAATCAACATCAAACTCCACACCCGATCGATAAACAACGCTGCTGATCGGATTCACCATGGTGTAATCCGCAGTGAGTATCCTTTTGTACGACTGATTGGTCTCCACGATGTGGGCTATCAACTCCAGCGGCTCGCGATGGAGGGCCCATTTGAACTCCTCATTCCACCAATCTCTTGTTAAAAATGGCTTGCCGTTAACGAGATCGTCGGGGCGCTTCTCAGGCAGCTGATGGAAAACCTCTGTGAGCGCCGGGAACCGATTGAGAGTTTGAATATCGAAGTCAACGCCGTTGACCAGACCATCGGTGAGCAATCGATCATCTGCGCCCGAGATCAAAAAGTCGTGAAAGGCCTCTCCGCGCATCAGTTTGATCAACTCGCCCCGCAACGCTTCCTCAGAGGTTTCAGCACGCGCAATGGCATCGGGCCGTGCCACTTTTCCGGACAACAGCAGCGACGCGCGCCTTAGGGTTGTCTCGGGCGACTCGATCACCAGGCCATCCCAGAAATCGCCGCCGTCGTTGACCCCGACTGCACTACCACCCTCTAACAGTAAAAAATATTGCTCAAACGCTTGATATTGGGTTGAGCCCGAGCTGATCACCGCACCCCCTCCATGTCCGGCGCCCCCTGTCATTTTTGACAACACCAGATCAGCGCTCCCCCCAGCGCTCGTAACAAAGCTTTGCATGGCAAGGTGGTTATCTTCCGGGGAGTCACTGAAAACCAGTCGGGCACCGCTATTGGGCGCCTGCCCCCCACGCTTGTGGCAGAACAGACACTCGCTTTGCACGATAGGGTCCACGTCGGAGATCCAATACTCCTTGGCCGAGGGTCCGGAACCGCCTGTACCGCCGCCTGACCCATCACCCGATCCATCACCACCGGAACTTCCGTCGTTAGTTCCAATTCCTCGGCCAGCCAAGGCTTGCTGCACAGCATTCAACATCTCAGCAAACGATTGCTCAGGTTCAGCCACGGCAATGTGCGGCGCGAAACAGATACAAAGTAAACCGAGCGTTATTCGAAAATCCGTCAGTGCACTGAGCACTGATTCGGCCGCCGATTGGGTTCTGAGCACTCCTTTAGATCTCATATCGCCGCCCCCGTTTGCAAGGAGGCGTCAAAGAGCGGCAAGGACTCTGTGCCTTCAAGAGCGAAACCCAAGTCACGCACATACTGATCTAACCCGAGGTATTCCTGAACCGCCTGGTGAACGTGGGCTGGGGTAATCAATATCCCTTTCGAGGTCGCCCGCAGTGTCTTGGGATCAATCGGCTGCGAAAAATGCAGGCCATCGGTCCGACCGACCACGCGGTTGCCCCAGGGCGCATTCTTTTCCATGAGGATATAAGAGCCAACGGGCCAATGATCCTTACCTTCTCCGTCGTTGTAGTGATTGGTACGGCCGAAATCCGAGCCAATAACCAACAGAATCCGATCAGCGATCCCCAAGGTTTCGGCATAAGCCCAAAAATAATCGATGGAATCGGCAAGTTGCCGGTAGAGATGCTCATGCACCGCGTCATGATTGTCGTGGGAGTCGAAGCCACCCAACGAGATATCTGCGGCGGAACCCAGCCCCGACTTGAATACCAACAGAGCCCCCTGCATTTGCTCTTTCAGGTTATCCCAGAGCGTTTGGTCACCCACGTTAGCCTCGTTGTAACCGTGCATATCTTCCTGAGCGGGGAGAATATCGGCCAATCGCTTTAGCGCATCGCGATTGGCGCGGGCCACCGAGAATCGCTCGAGATTCTGAATTTGCCGAGGGCTGAGATTCTTTGCGCTCAGCAAACGTGAGGTTTCATCTGATACAAGCGCGTCAACGCGATCGAACTCCGCCACACTGCGTTTGGGTTCATCCGACCAATTCTGAACGCGGGGTTGCGACAGGTTTCTCAGTCGGCTTACATCATTAAATCGGTTGTATCCGATGATCCCCAATGTATGCGTCTCGCCCCCAAAAACAGCATAGGCCAGAGGCTCATCAGGCGAATTGTAGGCAGCATGCAGCGCAGTGATCGAGGGTTTGCCCACCGCATTACTCCCCGTCCAGTTGAACAGTTGGCCGGTTTCATGAGAATTGGTTTGCGCGTCGACGCCGTTTACCACGAGCATGTCGGCCCCAAAGCGATTAAATAACCACTCGTTATCGGCCACTGGGGCATAGAGGATATTGCCCGCTTGCCCGGGATCTGACCAATCAGCCCAATTGTTGATCTTGCGCTCACCGGGAGTATTGATCTTGGGATCACAAAACTGCGTCACGTCAGCCCCCCCATCCAATTGCAGGGTCACAAGGCATTTGCCCGAATAGCCGTCTGCTCCGCTAGCCCACACACGAGAGGACGCAGTCGCGGAAGCGGCAAGCCCCGCCGCCGCTTGCATAAACTGGCGTCGCGAGAAACGTTCTCTTTTATTGCTTCGCTTCATCAGTGCCTCGAATCAGCGCGCAACGCGGACACGCGTATCGCGCGAAATAGTCTGAGCGCAGTTTACCCGCAGCCACCGCTCGCGCAAACAACCACCATTTCTCAATACACACTTGAGTTCAAACGCCGCCCCACGGCTCCTTTGGTTAACGGAACCAGAAAATTTCCGTTAATGACCCACTTTCCTGCAAAGGTCGGAGAACTCGAGCACTATCACGTCTGAAACAATCCACTTGAATCAGCAATGAAGCCACTTGGGGCAGGAGGCGCTAGTGACGCCTTGGATCGATAGCTCCTTGAGGTTCAGTGACATATTTGATCCAGAGCGGCAATTTCTCTCTTTTATGCCAGGCTCTGGGAGATTTTTGCGAAGCGGGCTCAGAAGGGCACGCCCCCTCTTCCAGCCAGTCCAGTGCGGTCCGGATTGAATCTTCTTGCGGGTCGGTGAAAGGTTTCGACAAGTCGTCGGCAGCGGGACACAAAGTAAACCGGCCGGTATCGGCCAAGCCGGTGTAATAGCCCCCCTCACCCTCTCCGTTTAACATCTCAAAAGACACCAGCCGTATGCGCGCGTCACAGCCAGGCTGATCAAACGCATACTGACCCACCGCCTTACCGCGGGTATCGGTTCCGACCATAGCCACCTCAACATGTGGGACCAGGCTGTTTATCACCAGTTCGCTCGCCGACGCTGTTCCACGAGTCGTGATAAACACGAAGCGGATTGGATCGAGACTCTCCGAAAAACGCTCAAAATACTCGTAGGCGTTGTAATCTGCATGCCAACGATTGTGAGATAAAAAGAAAGATCGCTGACGATCAGCAAGGCGCCCGCCAAGCAAATCCAGCATGAGGTCGGCGATGCTAAGGAGGCCACCTCCGTTGTAGCGCAGGTCTATAATGTAGTCGGTCACCCCCTCGTTTAAAAAAAATCGACTGGCACTGATCAGTGGCAGTCGAGCAGAGAGCGTGAATTGGCGAAAATTTAGGTATCCGACCGGGCTCAATCCGGATCGGGCAATCAGCCTGGGTGCTTCTGCCAGAGCGGGGGGGTCCAATTCATCCTTTTCGACATAGACCTCTAGAATCGCATCTCCGCCATCCAACAACCGGAAGCCACGACGCACACTTCGCTCTGAAGGTCCAAATACCTCTTCCATAGACGCTTCGCGTTGCAACAAGGATTCCCAAGTCTCGAAACCGAGCCCGGTATCGACCTCCAATATCTCCATGCCGCGCCGAAATCCCGCGTTGTAAGCTGGCCCACCCTCGAACACATCAGCCAAGAACAGTTCGTCATTGGGCCCTACGCCTGAGCGAAAGCCGAATCCAATGTAAGCGCCCGATGTAAAGTTCGATTCATCCTGCTGACGCGTAGTAAGGTAGCTGAAGCCCGGATCACGACCATCCGCGGCTAGCGGCTCCGTCAAGGCGCTCAGATATTGCTGCGCGGTAGAAAAGTCATCCGGGTAAACGTTGGCAAGCTCGTCGTTCCACAAATACCAATCGCTGACAATATCTCGTACCCACATCTTTCTATAGGTTTCCCCGCAAGGGGATGGGTCCGTGCTACGAACTTGGTTTAACGTTTCAAGCAATCGGCTGAACTGGAGATCCGGGGCGGCGAGAACCCTTACAGGAAGCACCGTCACGAGACACACCAGTAGCCAAAGGATGGCTCCTGCCCAACGGCGGTCGATCAGCCCGCTCAAACCTAATTCTGTCACTCAAATTCCCTTACGTGGGGGAACTAGCGCCGTGGTGGGGGCGCTCTTACCACTTTAACGACATCCGCTCTGCCGCTCTGATATTTGCGGACGCCAGCGAAACCATCTCTGACCCTGCGCACAGATGCATGTTTCATGTTGCCAGAAACCTCTGCCAGTGTAGACAAATTGATCATCTCAGCCGACCATAGTCTCGTATGAATGTGGCAAGAATCCTCAAAACAGTCCGCGCCGCGGGGTTAGTGGGCCTAGGCGCTGTCTGCGGCTGCGCGTCGGTGGAAGACGTTGCTCCTTGGGACCGTGGTTATCTCGCTGAAGCTGGCATGCAATGGGACATGTTAGCGAGAGAAGCCAAGCTCGAGGGACACGTCTACACCAGCAAAGAAGCTTCGAGCGGTGGGACGGGCTCTGCGGGCGGCGGCTGCGGCTGCAACTGACCAACAGACCCATGCGACCCCTACCCCCAAGATCCCCGCTCGTAAAACGACTTGGCCAGACAGTCGCCGCCCTGCCGGTTTATCATGGCTCCGTGCTTGCTGATGCACCGCCCGCATTCACCGAGGTAGGCGTCCGTTATACACAGTACTCGGAAGACTCACTTAGCGATGAAAAAGTACTTTTCGGATCACCAGACCGATACGACATTGACATTACCCAACTGTGGATTGAAGCACCTGTGGGCGCCAACTGGGCCGTCGCTCTTGACCTGCAGAATGACTACCAGACTGGTGCCTCTCCTTGGTTTGTGGGAGCGACAGCAGACGGTAATCCCGGGGTAATCATGTCCGGGGCGAGCATTCAGGACAATCGAGTCGAGGTAGGGGTCACCACCCGCTATTTCTGGGCAGACGGCAACGCCGGATTCAATATCACTCACTCCAAAGAAGACGACTACGAAGCCTTGGCCTGGTCTATGGATGCAGCTTGGAACACCAATCGCAACGCCACGACCTGGTCTGTGTCCGCCAGTAGCTCCCACGATACTGTTGAACCCACTCAAGAAAAAATTCCGGTTTTCATTGACAGCGACACACTAGATACCCACTCACTCTATTTCGGTGTCAGCCAGATCCTCAGCCGCACTGCCGTAGTAAAAGTCGGATTGAGCTACACCTACAGCGAGGGTTTTCTAAGTGACCCCTATAAGCTTCGCGACCAAAGACCCGAAGAGCATCATCGCTATACTCTGGCAACGGGATTACGACAACATTTTATTCAACTCGGGGGGTCTCTCCACGCGGATTACCGCTATTACAGCGACGACTGGGGCTCAAAATCTCACACTGTCTCATTCGGGTGGGTGCAACCTTTCGATCGCCACACTATCAACCCCTATGTTCGATATTACAGCCAGGAGCAGTCTGATTTCTTCAGCCCTATCGCTGACTTTACCTCTAATCATTACTCTGACGACTACCGCCTCTCCTCATTCGGAGCGCTGACTGCGGGCCTGCGATGGACCATCGAGCTAGGGGACTGGGTAGCGGAAGCTCAGGTGGAACGCTACGTCAGCGATCACGGCTGGAGCACTTTTAGCGGCGATGAAGCGCCGGCGCTGGTTGATTTTTGGCGAGGCACAGTCGGGATTATCTGGCGCTTTGACTAAAAACGCACTCGGTATCGCCCAGTCTTTCAAGATCATGGGTGGCCCTGCCCGACTCACCATCAATTCTGATCACCATAACGCCGGCGCGATCAAGATCGCCATCGATGAGGTCATGTCGCGTTTACTTGCCCTCGAGGCGCGATACAGTCGCTTCAAACCCGACAGTCTTATCTCTCAGATTAACGCTCGAGCCGGCACAGGAGTCTTCACTCCAATTGACTTGGAGACGCAATCTTTAATCGATCTGGCAGACCAATTATGGCGAGAGACCAAAGGATTATTTGATCCGACCGTCGGCGTGCTCAACCAACTGTGGGACTTCAGAACAGGGAGAGCCAATACGCACGGGCAGTTGCGTCATCTTATAGAGAAGGTGGGTTGGGATAAGGTGGAGAGTGATGAGCGCGGCATTCGCCTCCCTCAGACAGGCATGGAAATTGATCTTGGCGGATTAGTAAAAGAGTTCGCTGCAGACGCGGCCGCAGCAATACTTCGCGACGCGGGATGCCAGTCTGCTTTGATTGAACTCGCGGGTGATATCGTGGCGATCGGAAGCGGGGTCGATGGCAAAGCATGGCAGATCGGCATCAGAGATCCTCAGGCACCACTAAAAAGTATCGTTTCGGTGCGGGTCACCAACGCTGCAGTATGTAGCAGTGGAAACTATGCGCGCCGCTTTTGGCAAAATGGCAGATTCGTCAGTCATTTACTTCACCCCAGAACCGGGCAACCTATTGACGGGCCTTGCTCGGTCACCGTAATCGAAGAGTCCGCGCTGATCGCCGGTGCTGTAGCTACCGTAGGCTGCCTTCAAGATGAAGAGCATGCTGAAAGTTGGCTCCGCCAGTCAGGGCTCCCTTGGCTACTGATAGATAAGGAGAACAAGTGTCACGGTCCTATTCGCAGCAACCGGCTGAATCAACCCTAACGGACTCACGCTAGCGCGTTGGCGGTTAAGCGGGACGCTTTGGGGCGCACGCTGGTCAAGTCCGCTTCGACCCGCTACATTAACGGCGTCTTCAAGGAGGTTTCGGTATGGTCAATTTCGCAACTAGATACATCCTCGCGCTGCTGTTTTTGACTAGCGCTTCATTTGTTCAGGCTCAGGATCTGGGCTGTTCAAGCGCTGTCTCGCTCAACGGAGGAACCATTGAGGTTGAAGCTGATGCATCGGGCGATGACACTGAAAACATTCAATGCGCCCTCGACGCAGCCATTGACGGGGGCTACCGAGACGTATTTCTGACTTCTGCTGACTACAGTATTGGCGCCATCGCGGTGACAGGTTTCATAGGTGATCTCCGTGGGCGAAGTAAAGCCAATACCACCGTGACAATTCAGGATTCTTCACTCACTTGCGACGGAGCCGTGGGAGTTGCACTTGAGTTTCGTGTGGGCACTGCGTCGGTGCGCAATATGACCCTCTCAGTAGATTCCCCCTGTGGCGATGGTGGTTCAGCCAGCGTTATCGCCTATTACTCAGATCCCGATGAGTGCAGCAAGCGCACTACCTTTGGCAATGTAGACCGGGTCGTGATTTCGGGCATGGGCACATCAGGTTTGGACGCCGTTACAGGCGTATTGATGGAAGCCGCACCGGGGTGCACCGCCGACAACGAGCGCATTTTGGGAACCCTGAAGGTTAACCGATCTGACATGGCCGATCTGGATTTTGGTGTGATCAGCTCCGTTGCCGGTGGCGGCCAAGTCGACGTCAATTACAATAACTTTGAAGGGGTCGGGCTACCACTCACAATTATTGATGCCTCGCAAAGCACAACCGTACTCAGCAACACCTTTAACTTTAACGACGTGCCTGGCTATCCCGCAGGCTCAGGGCTCGGCACCACCGCGGTTTTTATTGCCAGCACATCCGATTCGCCCAGCAGTAACAGCACCACCTTGAAGAGCAATAAATTTCAAGATGCGGGCGCCTCTTCTGCGGGCTATGGAATCCTGACAGGGCAGCAAGGATCAAGCATCACCCATACCATGCTGGTCAGTGCCAATACGTTTATCGGCAATTCAGCCAGCACCGAAGGTGCGGGGCTCGCGGCCATAGACACCAAGGATGGTCTTGTTTCGGGGAATACCTTCCGGGGTAAAGCTGGCACATGGGTAGATCTCCGCAGCGGATCTCCAGCAGACGGCTACGTGGGTGGTAGCGTGACGGGGTGGGCGATAGTTGCCAACGGTTTCTCTGGCTCACAAGCGACAACCGATGTGTTACTGGGTACGAGAACCTCTGGTATCGTCGTGGGTAAAAGTCAGGACCTCCCGATAGTCGAAGATCAAACGGGCAATAATGACGTGCTCGAGAGTAGCTCTGGTAGCTGGAAGTCAAACTGGGGTAACGCCCGGGGCACTATGGGGACTGACGCCCGCACCCGCTTCGACCAACAGTTACAAACCCTGATGGCGGTGCGGAACCGACGCTAGCTTCTATTATCGCTAGAGTCAGGAGCTCCTCCCTCAGTCATGGAACCAGTGGCGGTCAGCATTCGGCGCCACTTTCTCTCGTGGGTGCAGAGAGTGTCGAAAAAGGCGAATCCTGTTCTACTCCACGTCTCGCGCTGCATTTCGGTCAGCCTTTAAATTCGGGGTCTCGCAACGCGGCCGGGACCCCACATCAGCCCCAGTAACCCCACCAGCAGCATGAGGATTTTCAAAGCACCGAAACCCAACGCAGGAACCTCTATGGGTCGCCGGTCCTGAGCAGACATGGCGTTCGCGGCCATCTCGTCAGAGCGCTCCCGGCTTTTTGCAGCAGCATCGCTATCGCGCGCCGTCGAGGGATCCAACGCGAGCACGGTTCTCAACAAATTAAGAAAGGTTTCTTCGACGCCACTCCCGCCAGCCTTGGCCCCTGGTGTAATCTTCCCGGCAGCCACAGTTTGGCTTTGCCTCGGCGGCGTTACATCTGAGTAAACACCCGCAATCCTGCAGTCGTAAGATTGGCCCCCGGGTAATCCCTCTACCCTAATGGGGGAACGAACACCTCTTGCGGTAAACACATATTGGTTTTGGGAGATAGCCCAACCGTTAAGAACACCATCATCACTGGAAAATTGATCCGAGACATGCAGAGTCCAAGCGCCTGACAAAGGCTCCCCAGCCAGCTGTGAGAAAGGTGTTTTAGATTTCAGCGTTGTCGGAAAGGTGCCTTTTACATCATCAGCACTATCGTCTTCGTCCTCATTTCTGAGTATGAGGCGAGTCCCACTGGGGGTCTCAAGTTCCAAAACCACGTCGCTACGCCAACCGTGCGTAATGTCGACAGAGACCTCGAACTCGTCCGGAGAAACGTCACCCGATGCCTCCAGTTGTAAAGCCGACGACACAGGATCGAGGTAGCCGAAAGGGAGCTTTGGCTCTACCGATTCCTTCACCACCCTGGGAGGCGTGACACTCGTTCCCGACAGACTCCAACCGTTAAAACGTCCGTCATCAAGCTCGAAACCATCGCTGACTTCTAGTTGCCATCGCCCGGCAATATCCTCTCCCACCACTCCCCTGACCAAATAGGTCTCAAGCACGTCAATGGCCTGGTCGTCCGGATCGACACCCTTCAGTTCGACAGCCATCCCCGACGGGGTCGTCAATGTGATGACCACATCTCCACGATATTCATGAGCGATATCGACGAACACCTGAACTCCCTCGGGAGAAACGCTCCCAGACTCAGTCAGAGAAATAACGGAAGTAGCAGGCTGAGTCGCACTGAAATCTTGATTAGGCGATGCCGACCCCGAAAAACCGGCAGTGCTCGCCGCGCCGGCGCAGACCGCGTCATAAAAATTGACGCCGCTCCCGGCTCCCGGTGAGAAATTAATAGCGATGCCATCAGGGTCGACACCCGCTCCCGACACGTTTTTAGGAGCGGGCACTTCGGGCGTTGCGGCCAGGCTAGAGTTCAGCGAAAAATCTGCATCAGATACATCGAAAAATACATTGTCGCGACCCTTCACCATGATGCGCGCATTATCCGTAGAGATACCGGTGGGAAAATTCACTCGAGCGTAGCCATCGTTCGCAACCGTAGCAAATGGCGTGCTTGGGAAACTCTGACCACCATCTATCGATAAATAGAGCTCAACTTCGTTCGCTGAAATAGGAGCCTGATTGGTCTCACCAACGTGCCAGCGCACCGTGCCAATAGCTCCCAACGACCCACCTTGATCAGGTTCGGCCACAGAAAATGTCTTGCCGACCAAGGGCTCTGCTACGACCTCAATTTCGGTGAGATCTGAACTTCGCCCCCCGTCGTCATCTCGCACAGTCAGTGCCCATGCCATGGTTCGTGGCTTACTGGGAATCTTTTCAGTGTTGTCGAGATTTCCCGAAACCACAGACGCTAGTTTTGGCAAATACCGCCTTGCATGCGTTGTTGGTGCATAAGCACGAAACAAGGGAATAGCACCATCATCGAGCGTCGTCAGGGCGGCAGCGGCGCCAAGATCACGCTGCTCCCAGGCGTAAGTGACCACACCACCATCGGGATCGGACCCTACGCCCTCCAGATACAACGGTGTGCCCGATGGCACGGTATAACGACGACCGGCGTCTGCGTTAGGCCGGGTATTTCCCGTAGCAGAGGCAACACCACAAGAGGCACCCTCCCCCTGCAGGTAATCCACTGCCTGCTCGAAGCTATAGGAGTGAAAAATCGGATCCGAATTATTATTGGGTAAGTGGGCTTGAGCTAAATTGTCAGGGTTACATAGCCCGTTGTAGCTCATGATAGTAGAGCCAGCGCCCGGCTCGAAAGCTGCGGACGCGCTCCTACTCTCCAGACAGTCGTCGGAGCTAGTATTAAAGGTATGGTCCATACCAAACTGGTGGCCGATCTCATGCGCCACGTAATCCACAGCAAAAGCATCACCCTCTGTGCCTCCGGTTACGCCGCTCGCTTTGTAACCATCCTGACAGGGGCCGGTACTAGCCAATCCCCCTCCATCGCCGGCAAACGTATGCCCAATGTCGTAATTTTCTGTGCCGATAAGGTCATCAATTACCGCTTGAGACTCATCAATCAAGATGTCTGGATCCAAATTCCCTTCAAATGGATCGGTGTCAGGGTCGGTAAAAATGATCGCCTCATTGGCTTCAATCAGCTCAAATCCGACCGCAAGCTCGGCGTTGAAAATACCGTTGACCCGGTTTATCACCCTGACGACAGCGGAAAGTGCTCCGTCAACGGATCCACCGTGGTAAGCGCCATATTCACCAGTAGTGGCCACTGCAAGCCGATAAGTTCGCAGTTCTGAGCCTCTCGATCGCGACTGCCCAAGAGGCTCCGTGGTTATCGGGGACTTTGCCTTCAGCGGGTTTTTCTTTGACACCCTTACCGAGCGCTTGCGATCACTCACACCGCATTGAAAAGGGCTTTCCGAACGATGTGCGTTGCGGCCAAAATAACTTTTGACCATGCTAGGGTCTGACAGATCAGAAGGGTCGATCATCCATCTCCCCTCTGAAGCCAATACCTGCACGCTCATGCCCAGCGACGTCACCTCCATTCGCGCACTAGCCATATCTCTATCTAACGAACGGCCAGAAAATGCCCGAATATCGGGAAATTTGCGCGCTAACCCGGGACTCATGGTCCCCGAGGGCTGAAACTCGAACTCCGCGAATGCCCCATCTGGTCTAGGCAAATGAAGGATGAATGTGCCTTGCGGAGAGGCCAACCCTTTTTCGATCAGAGCATTTAACCCTTCACGGTTTATCCGGAGCTGTCTGTCCTTGGAGATTACACCAGCGCGACTGCGCGCTGAGACGTCTGAATACGGTTCCGCGGAAGATATCTCACTCCAGAGAGAGACGTCCCCCAGAACATTTGCGGAGAACCAAAGCAAGAGGAACGCCAAAGTGTTTCGCACTGTCGGGCGAGAAGCACCCATAGACCTCTCCAAACCGGAATTACTTGATATTTCCAACGCTAACATTGCAGCGCTAACTTGCCTACGATGAATCGAAAGGGGGCGCCAGCGCATCTCCGAAGTGCGAGAGGGGCTATTTCGAGCTATTCCTGAGAATACCTCTGCCACGAAAAATGTTGAACTAACGGGAGACTGTCGCTGGGGGGATTTCTTCTAGGCGCTCAGCTCAGTCGTCGGCTACTTCTTGGGCTGCCGCATCCTCTATACGATTGAGAATTTCCTCGCGATGCACCGCCACGTCTTTCGGTGCCTTGACGCCGACCCGCACTTGGTTCCCTTTAACGCCTAGCACCGTGATGGTGACATCGTCACCGACCATGAGTGATTCGCCTACGCGCCGCGTCAAAATCAGCATGACTCACTTCCTTGTAATGCTGGTCCGGCGTTCTCTTATCGGCCGGATCCTAGTTTTTCACCCCAAATGGGGTTTAGGCCTGTGCTTCGCCTGTATCAAGTCCGAAAGCAGAATGCAGGCTCCGCACCGCCAGTTCAAGATATTTTTCTTCGATGATTACCGAGATCTTGATTTCAGAGGTGCTGATCATCTGAATGTTCACCCCGACATCGGCCAGCGCCTTAAACATGGTCGCCGCCACGCCCGAGTGAGATCGCATGCCGACTCCAACAACAGAGACCTTAGCGATGTGATCGTCCGTCAGTACCTCGCCAGCACCTAATTCCGCCACCACAGGCATCAAGAGCTGCGCGGCCTTGTCCATATCACTGCGCGCTACGGTGAAGGTGAAATCGGTCTCATTTTCGCCGCGACTGTTCTGCAGGATGACATCGACCTCAATATTCGCCTCCCCCACAGGGCCCAGGATGCGGTACGCCATTCCCGGATTATCCGGGACTCCTATTACCGTGAGCTTTGCTTCGTCGCGGTTAAACGCAATGCCTGCAATAACTGGGGCTTCCATAGAGGTATCCTCCTCGGTAGAAATCAATGTGCCCGGCCCTTCCTCAAAGCTACTCAGCACCCGGAGCGGGACTTTGTATTTGCCCGCGAACTCCACTGAGCGAATCTGCAAAACCTTCGAGCCCATGCTCGACATCTCAAGCATTTCTTCAAAGGTTATGTGGTCAAGCCGCCTCGCGCCGTCCACCATGCGTGGGTCGGTCGTGTAGACGCCATCCACATCGGTATAGATCTGACACTCATCTGCCTTCAGCGCCGCGGCCAACGCCACCGCCGTAGTGTCAGACCCGCCGCGCCCCAAGGTGGTGACATTCCCCTGCACGTCGACCCCCTGAAAACCGGCAACTACGGGTACACCGCCCGCGTCTAGCTCGGATTTGAGCGTATCAAGCTTGATATCCTGAATACGCGCCTTGTTGTGGGCGCTGTCAGTGAGGATCCCTACCTGATTACCGCTGTAGGAGCGGGCGCGCACGTCGCGCTCGTGCAGCGCCATGCTGAGCAGCGCAGTGGTGACTTTCTCGCCAGTGCTGAGCAACGCATCCAGCTCCCGTGGCGCCGGGTTTGCCTGAATTTCCTTGGCGAGCGCGAGCAAACGGTTGGTCTCTCCGGACATAGCGGATACAACCACAACCACGTCGTGGCCCTCGCTTTTGAAACGAGCCACTCGATCCGCGACCGCACCAATCCGCTCCACTGAGCCGACCGATGTTCCGCCGTACTTTTGAACTATCAGCGCCATGCGTTAAATAGCTTGCAACTGCGAGGGCGCGTATTTAACACGATTCATCGCTCGGTGAGAACCGGGTTTGGTGATAGTGGCAAGCTTTACGCTCATCCTCTAGGCTAGCGGTACCATCAAAAAAAGCGCCGATCGACCATGACCCCAGCCGACCCGCTCTACAACGATTGGCTCCATCAGCAGATTAGGGTGCAGCCCGATCATCTCGCCGTTTACGATCTGACCGCCAACCGCTCGTTCTCTTGGCGCGAGTTCAATCGTCGTGTCGACGCGCTGGCCCACTGGTTGCATGCCGCTGGCGTCCGCTCGGGAGATCGCGTTGCCTACCTCGGGCTCAATAGCTCAGATGTGGTAGAGATGTTTTTCGCCACGCTGCGCATTGGCGCCGTCTATGTCCCGTTGAATTTTCGACTCACCCCACCCGAGCT
>Ga0181578_10001696_pt1 | contig 21061 bp, 20 predicted proteins | sample 071ome_21_FD_148659 | JGI IMG/M metagenome (GOLD analysis project Ga0181578, IMG submission 148659) | Coastal salt marsh microbial communities from the Groves Creek Marsh, Skidaway Island, Georgia - 071401CT metaG (spades assembly) | ecosystem: Environmental > Aquatic > Marine > Intertidal zone... | reverse complement strand
ATATTCGTTGTTGGAGAGTCTCTCTGAGTTTAAACCAGCTACCGCGTTCCTCCTACTCAAAGCTTTCTTCTGTTTACTGCGATTACCTCGGAGAGTAGGCTTTTTGTTCGTTTTCGAATCCGTCCTCATCGTCGTCGCCGTCGTCGCCGTCGTCGTCGCCGTCGTCGCCAACATCATCGTGAATACTACTAATACGATTATTACTATAAATAGCTACTGCGATGCTGTATATTATTTGCTGCGTTGTGTTCTTCTTTAGCGTCTATGCGTGTATGTATGTATACATACGCTGCCTATTTTGTGTTGCCTGGAAAAAAGCGTCCTTTATTATATTTTTCTCGCGTACTCGCGAACTCACTCGTGCCCACAAAAACAAAAAAAAAAGTCGCGCGGTGCTGATGGCTGATGGGGCAAGCGAACGAAGAAACGAAACGACACGTGCCAGAGCAGAGGCAGCCCTTCTTTTTTCCGAAAGCTTCCTTCTCGATAATAATCGCGCTGCTGGACGCATAGAAGAAAACACACACACACACGCGCGCACGTGAACTGTCAGTATATATATACATATATATATTAACAGAAGAGTACGAAAAGAAGAAGAAGGGTAATAGTCGCGTTCTTCACGTTCTCCGCTTGCTCTTATTATCAGTATTATTATTATTTGAAGGAGTGCTGTTTTTGTTGATTTGACGGCGATCGAATTAGAAGAAAGAGAGTTATTAACACACAAGCAGACTTAAACATGGGGTTGAGAGATTTATTAGGCATCCGAGGGAAGAAAGAACAAGCGGGCAGTTCGAGTGGTCGAACTTCTGAGCAGTTGGATGAGATTATTCCAGCGCCGAGCACATCATCCACGGCGCAAACGCCGGCCGATTTGAGCGGCGGATTCGGAACGACGTCGTCCTCCTCCTTAGCAAGTACGAGCGGCGGCGCTTCTTCGATGCCGTACAATCCATACACTGGATTGGGCGGTCCATTTGACCCGGGGATGTCGCAAAAGTTATACTCCATAAGCACGACTCCAGAATACTTATTCGACGAAGAGAGGCAGATGCGAACGAGATCATGGAGCGAAAACTTGACGTATTTAACAGGGGTGGGGTACCTGGGCGGCTCAGTCGCTGGAGGAGGAATAGGTTTGTATAAAGGATTACAAACGCCTAGAGAATCAATTGGAATCGATACGACGAAATTAAAAGTGAACAGAGTGCTGAACGCGGTGTCGTACAGAGGAAGAACGTTCGGTAACGCCTGGGGTGCGGTAGGATTGTTTTATGCTGGTTTAGAATCGGCGTCAATGATATATACAGAACACAGATTCGATCCGGCGTGTAGCATTTTTGCAGGCGCCGGCGCTGGCGTTTTGTATAAGAGCATGAACGGTCCTCGAGCGATGGCAGTTTATGGAGTAGGTGGTGGTGCTTTATCCGCGCTCAATCAAGCGATCCAATCGTTTCTTTGAGGAAAATTATAATTCTTAGCAAAATCAGTATAGTAGTGAAAATATAAAAGAATACGAGTATATCTTCGAGTATGTGTATATATGTTAAAATATATGTTTGTGTTTCTCTCTCTTTCTAAGTATGTGTTTGTGGTTCGTTAAAGTCTATTAGAATATAACGTATTAAGCATTAAGATACTTAAGTTATTGTTGATGGGAGAACAGGTTGATTAAAACCGCTTTGAAGCGAACGGGTTCGCAGTGGGTTTGTTATACTGCGGTTTGCTCCCGAACCCCAAACCAGGGGCGAAACCACCGCCTTTCTTCGTCGCGTTTAAACCAAAGCTCGAGCGCCTCCTATCATTGTTGTTATTGTTGTTATTGTTGTTGATATTTTGCCCAAAGGATGGTATCTTGTTGGTATTCATTACCGGTGGAGCTTCCATAGCTTTGGTCGTTACTTCTCCATGCGAGTCATTCAACGAGTCCAGCGATCGCATAGGCACCGGCGAGTGCGTCCGTAAAGAGCGGCGAACCGGATTCCCCATGCTTCCTCTTTTCCCTCCAGAATCGCGCATCGGCGTATCGCCGAACGGGTCTTCGTCCAAGAAGTGCGGTCCACCTTCAACTCCTCGTAACTCTTGGTTTGAGAAGCTTTGCTTGTGTATTGCGTTCCCGCCACCGGCGCCGTGACTTCTTCTCAATTCGTTACACATCTGTTCTAACCTACGTTTTTGGCCGCACACTTGCTCATATCGCCGATAAATTTCTTTCTGCTTCGTTTTTGAAGCATTCAGAGCTTTCATCATCTCCTGCCTTCTCGCCCTTTCTTTCGAATACGCCGCGTGTACGTCTTCCAGCTTCGTTCGTGCCTTTGCGTACTTCTTCTCGAATTCCCTTTGCCCTCGCTCTTGTATAGCTGCATACGCCATTTCCAGTTGATTGATTGCAAACTGTTGCGCGTGGTACGCTGCGGTGAAGATGTTATCCGTGTTGAATCCTCTTAATGCAAGCTATATTTGTTTTTGTTTTATCGTGTGAAGAAGAGAAACAACAAAGACGCATACCTGAACTTTCTCCTCGTCCAGGACGAGCGGCGTTTGCTTCACGTGTCGTTCGAGCACCGCTTTTTGACAGATTGGACACTCTCCTGCACTCAGCACTCTCTGTATGTCCTCTTCGCCTGTGCGTGCGCGCGCGCGTCATCGATTCGTTTAAACACAAAGAGTGAGTGAGTTTGAAAGAGTCGCACAAAATACGAGAGAGAACGAACGCGAACGCGGAAGAGAAGAAGGAAAAAAAACGACGAGTGCGCGCCGCTTTAATAGCGTCAAAACGAGCTGCCGTAACACTCACAGAACTGATGGCCACATCGAGTGATGTACGCGTGGTCCTCAATCTCCGCCCAACATCCGTTGCAAATGTGCATGTCTTTTTCTTTTTAAAAAGAGGGTGAGTAGGTGCAGCAGCAACGCGGCGTCTTCTTTTTTTTGTGCCGGACGTCTCGCGAGAAGAACCCGAAAGAAAGGTGCTCTGATTTTTGCGCCCGTGCGACTAATCTTTTCTTAGTCGTCAGAATACCTACCATCCACACGCGCGCTCGTGTGTTCGAAACAATCACGACATTCACGATGATGAGTCACTCTTCGATTTTCATCGCTCCTCCTTCTTGTCCCTGTGTAACCCTCGCCAGCAGTCATCGACAAAAACGATCGTCGTCGAGTACCCGCGTCAGAGTGCTCTCGTCGTCATCGGCATCAACGACGACGACGCAGGAACAAAACTTGGAAGAACTTCCCAAGAGCACGTCGCAACAGGTTGAGTTAGCCGCGAAGTCGGTGAAAAAAGCCTTGGAGAGTGGGAAGAAGAATTTGGAGGTGACTTTTGATATTCCTTTGATTGGAGCGACGGATTTGGATGATTGGCCAGGGGGTGTGAGACAGCAATATCAGAGTATGAGTCCTATGGTCGAAGCGCTTATGAAAACGGTGAGCGGAGAAGAGACGGTGACGAAGAAAGTCATCGACGATGCAGACGCGGTAGTCAAAATAACTAGCGGTGACGACGTTTGCACGACGTTTCCAACCGCGGAGGTCCTTTCGGACTTGAAACAAATCACGAAAGACGCCAAGAGAGCGAATATGATTATCAACCCGCAGTGGGTGTTGAACGGAAACATATTGAACGACTTCGGTTTCGGCCCGTGGAGAGAGAAGAACGAAAAGTTTGTGAAAGACTTTGAGATTGCGTATTTCTTGAAAGAGCAAAGGATTCAAGGCGAAACGTTTCGATTGCAAAAAGTCTTTGGAGGGCCGTGGCAAGTTTTTGTCTTGAACCAACAAAGTGGGCAAGTAGAAACGTTGCCACCATTTGAGGAGAGACCATCTTACCGCGAATTGGAAGCGTTGTTACAGTCTAGAGAAGGTTCGATTGCAGCTATGAACTGGGTGGAAAGAGGTCTTTCTGAAATGACGTTCAATGCGGATAGTTTAACGCGCAAACCGAATAACATCAACCAGGATTAATTTGTTTGTCTTCGTGTCTCTTGCATGTGCTTTGTTGTTTTGTTGTATGTATTACTAAATTGCTTCTTCTTAGCTTTACTTTTACACTAATTCATTATGTCTATCTTTATGTGCAGCTATCTATTCATATTAGCGCATTCTCTGCGCTACCGCGTGTATTCGCTCAAACAAAGGATCAAATAACGCGTTCATACTTCGTTGAATTTCTTGTATGAAGTGTGTGCCAGCGGCTTCGTCATCCAAGTCAATCGCAAACTTCGCCTCCAACTTCGCGCCAGCATCACCTCGTAAATCCGGTAAATCCGAATCAGCCATTAATTCAAACAAGTTCAAAATTAATGTCACGCAGTGTGGCTTTCTTAACAAGTTGTACGCCTCAACGCAGTACCTTTTGTAATCGTCCATGAACTCCCCCAAGCAATCGACCATTTCTTTACTGATTTTTATACTTGGGGGAGAAATTTTTGGATCTCTTCCCATCATGTATCCGAAATCGATGTGAAAGAGCTTCCCATCTTTCGTTAGCATCAGGTTGTCTAAGTGTCTATCGCCGACACCGAGCAAATACGTGATGACTGAATATCCAGCGCACGATTTGACAAAATTTTGCAAGGACTGCATCGTGCACCCTCCCGGCCCTTTCGGGTCCGGATTGTGGATAGCTATGTACGCGCGAAGACTGTCGTGCTCCTTCAGAATGTCGGCTATAGCGGAAGACTTCACGAATTCAATCAAACCAATTTCAGTGGACGCGGCCAAGACGCGATAAGGGGTCAATCGCAAGTCCAAATTCTCTCGCTTCCATAACTTGTCAATGAGCTGAATCAACTGCACGCACAACTGATCTTGTCTACAATCGTCGCCTCTTTTGAATATAACGTTTTGAGTTTTGTCGTTGACGTCTCGGAACGCGAGTTTGAGCGGGCTCAAGGCACTCTTAAACACGAAACTTTCCTCCGAGTTTATTCCCGTCAAACTAATTAAAGGATCCAACAAGTGTGGTATGTTGTGCGTGAAATATGTCAACTCTGTGCCTATGCCTTGTCCATTCAGAATGGCTCGTAGTCTTTCAACTTTTCTCGCGCCTCTTAAGTTCAAAATGTCTGCAGTGATTGACGTTAAGCGCTCAATCAACACGCCCTGTCGTTTCAGCGCTATCCACTGTTGCGTCCCTTCCGGTCCAAGGTCATGACAAGCTTGCTCAAACATCTGATGCGTTGCCATGGCGCGTCGCTCAAAGCTTGGGTTCTCAAAACCTACGACTAAGAACCAGTAAAAGAAATTGGCTAACACTGTATTCTTAAGCGCGCGGGAAATGAGAAATCTAGACAAGACGGAATCGTCCGAAGGTTCATATCGCAACGCTTGGACAAGCTGGAGCAAATAGATAAGAATCTCGTCATCCTCCGCTCGAGATAAAACGGCCACCGCGTAGCTCCGGACGTCAATATTTTTGAAATGGGGAGTGAGTAACTGTAAAGCATCCGCGGGACCGATGGGTGTCCATTGATGCATTAATCCAATCGCTGCTTTCGTTTCATCTTTATCGTTCCAATCCACACTTTTGAGAAACTTTGTGAGCGCTCGCGGATCAGAGCTCAACGAGTATCGAAACTTCCAGAGTAAATTTTGGGTATCCATATCCATTTTCCTCGTACTCGGAGACGACATGGCAATTGCTAATCGAGCTTTCTCTTCTGCGTTTGGTTTTAAATCTTTATCGACAACTTCTCTCCCGTGAGTTCTCGTCAACTCGTAGTGCATGATCTCGGAAGGATTTTGGGTCTCGATAGCTATCTCTTCGTCAATAAGCCACACGAGACTTTCCCAATTTTTCTTCCTAGATTTTCTCACGTTCTTCGGTTCTAATCCTTCGCTGAAAATGATAGGTAACGCATACGTAGGAAATTCCACGTGAACTTCAACGTAACCGCTCATTTCCTCCAACTCTTCCAGTCTCGCCCGGCGCATATCTTGTATTCTAGAGAACGTCATCTTATCAAGCCAAGAGACGTGCGGCACTTCACCTCGCTCGTACTTCGAAAGCATTTCCTCGAAACGCTCGAGCTCTTCCGTGAATACGATGAGTTCTTTTTCTGTCGCGGATTCTTCTAGAGGTGAAAGGGAGATGTCGTCGTTATTCCCTGCGACACCATTCGCTGTATTCATACCACTCGCGGTGCTCGAAGGAGATGAAGAGAGCTGCAGCGGCAATCGTTTCTGCCCTTCGACGAGCTTTCCGGTCGCTTCGTCGAATAATTTTATACGCGCGTAACCTATTATGGATGAATCTTGTTCGTCATTCTTGTTCTTGTTCCTCCTCCGCGTTCTTGTTCCTGCTCCTGCGTGTAATTGTTTCTCACCAAGTGTACCACTACTTTTCTGAAGGTGATTACGATTACAATCGACCAACGATAACTCCAAGACTGAATCCGAGGGTAAATCGTTCACTTTCATGGGAAATTCAATCTTCTCTTGAAAGAGAGCACAGCCATTTTGATATAAGGAGGTCCTCGTGGAGCTGGATGTTGTCAGTTCCGTAAAGTCTTCTCGAGTGTTCGAGTTTGAGTTAGTTGGCGTGGACGAAAGAATTCGAACTTCGACAAGAACTTCTTTCTTTTCTCCTCCAGCTGCAGCAAATCTTCCGTGCAAGCCCGAAACATCTATCGCAAAGCTCGTGGACACGTCACAACTCCGGTAAACTCTCTCTGCACCGAAAGAAGAAGAGGAAGGCGCCATCTTTTGATGTTCTTCTTCTCCTTCTTTACTCGCGCTAAAATTGTGGCGAAAATAAAATAAATTTAATTTCTATCCATTGATTCACAGATATAAAGAATGAATAAATATCCCTAATTTTGTAAGTTGAAACAAATTATATCCTTGTACATACTTAAAGAATGATTACCCAAAAATTCTTTATCTTCGATCTCTAATAAATTTATTTAATTTCTTATTAAAATATAAATTTAGTGGACTATCTCGAAAACATCACTCCTTTAATCAATTTAATTCATGATCCACTTTTTAGATATAAAATATAATGATCATACAATTATAAATCCATCACAGTGGTGAAATCTTTGTTCTGATGTGTTTAATTAATATTATAATTAAAACTTTTTTGATAAAAAATATTATTTCAATTCAAAGTAAGATTTCCCGAGTATAAAGCAAATCAACTTCAATAGATGAAGTGAAATATAAAATCCAATAACGAATGTTGACTTTCACCGGGAATATTTCATGAAAAGCTTTTCAAATTGAATTATTTTTTATTTTATTTTATTTTACAGTTTTTGTAGCAATGTGCAAACGAAGAAGGAGAATCCCCCTGAATCAACCGAAGATAGCGCGATTCAATGGTAGCAAATGTGTTTTCTCGTTTATTATGAGCTTTTTCGAATGTTTTCAACGCGTAGATATTGGTTCTTTGCAATTTATCTATATAGTGTGTGTACTAATTTATTTTGTTTTGTTTTCAAGAGTGGCGTTTTTCCTTTTCCTTTCTCAGTCCAGATCTTTCGGGTGTGGCTTTGGTGAACCCGACCTAGAAGATTCGCTCTGAGCGGCTTGGAACAAACCCGCCATCATCTGTTGCATCATTAATTGTGCTTTTTCTAACTCTTCTGGGTCTTGGTATCCTTCTCTAGCGTTCATGCTTCTAGTACTCTTCCTCATCTCGTCGGCGAACTGGTAGCTGCTCGCAGCTTGGGCGCTCGTATTCGAAGTTCTTAAAATCTCATCGAAATCTTTCATCATTAGCGCTCTTGGGCCACCACCAGTATTCTCTCCTCTCGTTTCACTTCTTAACAAATCTCTCACTGGTCCATACGCGGCTTGTTTACACAACTCTTGCAAATCAGATCCGGAATATCCTTTTGTCCTTTCCGCGATTTGCCAAATAGGCGCGCTCGCTTCGTTCAAAAAGAATCCCTTCTCCAGTTTCTCGTGTTGCAAGGTGACACCCAAAATCTTCGCTCTTTGTTCTTTATTCGGTAACCCAACCTCAAATGATCGCGGTAACCGTCTCAAAATAGCCTCATCTACGTCCCACGGTCGATTGGTAGCTGCCAACACCATCACTCGCGCGTTGGAGTCCGTATTGAAACCGTCCCACAACGTCATGAACTCTGTCTTCATCTGCGTCACCGCTTCATGTTCGCTGTTTTTCCTGGTTCCCAAAAATGAATCGATCTCGTCGATGAAGATGATCGAGGGTTGTAACTTCCACGCAAGAGTAAATACTGCGGTGACGAGTTTCTGCGCGTCGCCGAACCACTTCGATTGCAACGTGCTCGTTCGGACGTTGATGAAGCAAGCCTGCGACTCTTTCGCCAACGCTTTGGCTAACAGCGTCTTCCCAGTTCCGGGAGGTCCGTACAACAACACCCCTTTCGCTGGTTTCAGCAAGTTCGATTTCGAGAACAATTCCGGTCGCACTAACGGCAATATCACCAGTTCCTGCAACGCTTCTTTCGTGTCTTCTAAACCACCGATGGAGTTGAACGTGACATTAATGTGGTCCGGGTTCGCCACGTCGCTCGCGATCGCGTCTTCGTACACGTTCGTGACTAATTTAGGTCGTCCTAATCGTTTCGCGATTTCTTTCTTCCTCTGTTCCGCGGCTTTCGAGGTTTGTCTGTTCGGGTCTAAGCGTTTCAATCCGAACGAAAGGACTAAACAACTGAACAACGCGGAGACGGCCAGAAACGCGACTTCTTGGAGAAACGAAGGAGGTTCCGCCGGACCTCCTCGTTTGTTCGACATTTTTAAAAAGAGATCTTCTTCGTCTTCTTCTTCTCCGAGGCCGATGAAAGTATTCTTGTTCTCTTTTTCCTCTCGACCGCCGCCTTTTCTTTGCTCTGCCTCCGTCTCTTCTCCTTCTCGTGTCTTCGCAATGATTTTCTTCTTCTTCTTCTTCTCTCTCGTTTTTTTGACGCGTCTCGCTCTTCGTGTTTTTTTTAAATTTTTGTTTGGGTGCTTTTTGGTCAACCAAAACGCAAAACGCGAGTCGAAAAAACGTTGATTGAGAATTACAGATTTTGCTCACAGAAGTTGCTCTCTCCTCTTCTCGGCAACCGAAACTCTCACTCTCAGCTCTTGAAAACATCATCAAATCACATCGCAAAGCAGAGTGAGTAGTAATAAACAGAGAGAAGAAGAAGAACAAGAAGGAGAAGAGGCGAAGAAGGAAAGATGAAGGGTCATCCTCTTCCTCCCGATCATCCCTCTTCGTCTTCGAATCCATCAACGATCCTGCACTCTCCTCGCGGAGGGAGAAAAAACGTGTCCTCGAACATCATCAACAAGGGGAAAGCGACTTTTCTCACCCCTTTTCGTTTGGGACGAAGGAAGAGAGTAGACTTGGGGACGACTATTCACCCGTTAGCGAGAGGAAAGAGAATATGGGACGCCTTCTTAGCCGTAGCCGTGATATACAACGCCATTTTCTGTCCGTTTCACCTAGCGTTTAACGTCAGAATGAGTTCGTTTCACGAGTTGATGTATCGAGTCGTAGACGTCGTGTTTATCGTCGATATATTCGTGAATTTTAACACTGGATTTTACGATGCCGGGAACAACTTAGTCATGGACAGACAACGAATATCCGATCGATACATCACGAGCTGGTTCTCGATTGATGTAATTTCCTCAATTCCTTTAGATTTAGTATTCAGAGAATCTTCGTTGACGGATAACGTCTCCGCTTTACGTTTGACAAAGCTGTTGCGCATGTTCAAATTGATGAAAATGGCGTCCGTGTTGCGAGTGCATCGGATTCACCGAGCATTTAACAATCGATGGGATGGAATGCCACAAATTCGATACGCTTTGTTAGACATCATGGGGTACGTGTTGATGACGTTTGTGTACGCGCACTGGTTCGCCTGCGTGTTTTTCTTCGTCGTGAAAATAGACGGAGTAGAAGACCATGCCTGGTTCGAAGTCGCTAAACAAAAAGGCATTTGGGAAGGCGAGTTAATGAGCGATCCATACACGGAATACTCGCTGTCCTTATATCACGCGGTTATGGTCATGTTTACCATCGATATGAATTTCAAACCAGAATCGAATTTAGAACGTTGGACAACGTTGTTCTTTGCGTGTACCGGAGCAGTCGTAGTTTTGTTCTCGCTCACATCAGCGACGAATATTTACCACGACACGTTTGGTCAACAAACGAGGTTGTATAAGAGTCGAATCGACCACGTGAATGAATTCATCAAGAGGAAAAAGTTACCAGATCAGTTATCAAAGGATTTGATTGATTTTTACGAACATTTGAGGAACAGAGACCATTTCTCGAAGCTGACTGCAGATAATGCAATTTTAGAGGAAGTGCCGAAATCATTGAAAGGAGAAATTTTGTTGAAAATAAATCCGAGCGTAACAAACGGAGAGTTGTTAAAAGGGTGTTCGAATTCCTTAAAAGTAGCGATATTAAAACAATTAGAGATGAAGCATTTAGCGCCGGGGGAGGTTTTCATTCGATACAACGAAACAGCGAGGAATTTATACTTCATCTCCGAAGGAGAAGTCGAGTGTTGGGAAGGCGACGAGTTAGGATTAGAAAAGAGAGGAGAAGCGGTAATTTTAACGGGTGGAGATTACATCGGTGAGGCATCTTTAAGTGGGTTAGGAAGACGAACGATTGGTGGACAATCGAAAGTTTCGGCTACAGCTTTGTGCTTTTGCGAAGTGCTCGTCTTGAGCCGGGAAAAGGCAAAGAAATTGTTGGAAAATTTACCCTCCGTGGTGAGAAGGGAGTTTGAAGATTTAGTTCGAAAGATATCGGGCGGCGGAGTGGGAGACGAAAACGCAGTCTTAAACGGTGGAGGCGGAGGAAGTATTACGGCCCAAGAATACGAACGAGTGATAGAAGAGTTGATGTTAGAGAAGACGAAAAGAGAAGAACTGGAACAGCGGTTGTACGAACAAAGAAATCCTCAAAGAGAATCGTACGATCAAGACAACGAAGACGTCGAAGACGATGGTCTCAACTATCCTTTGTAATTTAGAAAGACATGTATACAAATTTAGAGCTTATTCATACCGGTGATGAAAAGTAAACGAATCCTTGAATCGAAAGACGAGCAAATTGCGAGCCCTTCTTTATCTTTGTTCCAATCGAATGCGGTGATGGGTTGCGTGGATACTTTTGATTCCACAAGTAGGTGCGTTTGACCGGCGTTACCGACGCATTCTTCCTCACTCAGTCGTAAACGTCTTTGTTTTGGATACGCGTACTTATGCACCGATAAAGTGCCATTGCCACCTAGAAATGCAGAGATCTCTCGGTTAAAGGGAGAATGTTTTACACCCCATATCGTGGGACCATTTTCCGTGACTTCTGTGATGACAGAGCTCGAGAAGCCACCTCTTTTAGGATTAAACGTACGAGTGTCGAATACTTTAGAATGCGATTCTAAACATGTCACCAAAAACTTATTCATCTCTATCGCTTTCCGGTCGAATTCTACTCCGCAGACGCCTCGACCAACATTCGTTTCCCAATACAGCGGTGGAGAATTACCACCGCTCATATTCACTCTTCTGAGGTCAAACATTTTGACTGTACCGTCGCTGTATCCCGCTAAAATCATCGGTTCGCTATCGTTCTTTGCGTTGCCGACATTTACGGACCAGCACTCGGGCGAGACCGTGGTAGTTACAGACGGCGCAAAGCTCACGACGGGATCAGATTGTTTCCGTCTGAAGTCCCATACTTTCACAGATCCATCTCGACTTCCCGTGACGATCACTTTTGAGTGTTTGTTGTGGCACCCATCTATGCAATTGATGATTGATTCGTGTGCATTTTTTACGACTTGCGTTGGCCTAGTCAAGTTTTCCACGTCCCAACTGAGAAGTTGACCAGAAAAATCTCCCGCGATGAACGTGCGTTCAATCTCGTCTGACCCGGCAAAAGTTCCACATTTCAAGGCGTGGTCGTGCTCGCATTTTTCTTTCGCGTTCATAACGAGACGAGACGATGGCATTGCTGAAGGAGAAGAGAAGGAAGCCCCGTGGTTGTTTTCAAGCTCGAAGACTTGGAGACTTCCGGTGCCTCGAGCGTGCGCTCCTAAGACGCAAAACCGAGCGCTGGATGGGATCCATTTCACGTCGTGAATGGTTTCATCCAAAGCTACCGAGCTGTGGACGGATATCTGAATACCAGACGACGACGGCGGTGACGACGATTCGTCGGGCGAACGCATGTTTGCTTATCAGAAGAGTGGAAAATATTTTTTGCGATTCTTTTTGTCTGTTTGATTTATATTAAATACTTTTACGTTACTACTCCGCCAGTCTAATGATGCTTCCTCTCTGATGACCCTCATCCTATCTCTAATTCATTCGTCATCGAATCCATCAGCACGCACTAGACTGCCTTGCTATTTCTATAGCGCAAGATATTATTTTTTTTCGTTTTTCATTGAGAGACGCAACAGCTTCTTCTAACGCGGCGCTCGGTTGGTGCTCTCGGCATAAAAATGTACATGCTCCAATTTCTCATTGTCGTCACACACATATTCGTCATTTCGACTTCGCTTCGTCATCCAATATCAACTCTCTCCCTTATCTACTATTACTGTTTATAAATTCTCTCTGCCTCAAATATAATTCTTCGTTTTCTCTCTCTTCAGTGTGCTCCTTCACAAATACACACACACTTTCTGTCTCTCTCCCTTTCGCTCTTTCTCTAAAAATTCTCCCACTCCTTCTCTCTCTTTCACACTCCTTCACTTGATACCCCTCTATTCCAATGTTAAAAATGAAATATTATTTAACCCAAAGACGGGAATGCAGCGTTGTCCGCAACATTGATGTTGGCGCCGCGGCCACCTCCGCGACCACCACCTCGAGCACCCGAGTTGCCACCTCGGCCACCACCCGAGTTGCCGCCTCGGCCTCCTCGTCCACGGTCACCACCTCGGCCACCGCCGCCTTTACCTTTGTCGCCACGGTTGCGGTCGCGTCCACCGCGGTCACGGCCACGGTCGCGTCTGTCGTCGTCGCGGTCGTTCGACTCAGTCGGGGCAACCTTGAAGTTCAAGTCGAGCGTTTGCTTGACCTTCACTTCCTTTTCGCCACGTTTGCGAAACTTCGCGTCGACTTTGAGCATATCGAGATGATTCTCCTCGTCTTCGAGTTTCTTTGGCGCCGCCATCGAGGCAAAAGCAGAAGTGTCAACCGCTCTCGCCGGCCCAGTCTTGGCGAGGGCCGCCACGGCTTTCTTCTTCTCCTCCTTGAGTCTCATAGCCTCTTCCAAGGAGATTTCGTTGGACGGAGCTTCCACTTCTTGCTCCGTGGCAGACTCATTGCCAGCATCGTCCATTTTGGCATTGAGTTCGTCGCCAGCTTTGCCCCAGTTCCCTTTACCGGCGCCGCCTTTGTGGTCGGAGGACTTGCCGTGGTGGGAGCGGTCGTGCTTACCAGAAGTGTGCTTCTTCTTGTCGCCTTGCTGGCCCTTGGCACCGTATTGCTTTTCCTTCGCGCCGCCAGTGACTTCTTTATGCGAAGCCGGTTTCGCTTTCTCTGTTGTTCATGTAACGAATAACAAATATAGTGAGATGAGAATCATGTCAGTTGAACGAAAGGGGAATTTTTTGCCGACGGTTTTGCCTTTGTTTTGCTTTGCTGCAAAGCAAATATCAGATATTTATTTTTCGGTGGAGTGAAAAGAGGGCACGTCCAACCAGCAGCCACCACGAAAAAAAGAAAAAACTGAAGGGGAGAGGAAAGAGCAGCCTCCCCCAGGAAGAGAGGGTTAGCTCGTCTGACTGGACGGCATCCGCGAGGTTATGTCTGCGTTTGAGCGCACATATTCCTTTGAAACAAATCAATTCGAACGTATAGAATGTATATTCATCCGTCTCGATTGGTTTCAAACGGAAATAAATCTCGCGCAAAGCTCTCGCGCGTCGATTGCGTTTGCAAATTGCATCCCTCTCCTTTCGCTTCTCGACCCGCCCAAAACAAAGGCGAAATGCCAGTTAACATTTGCCCCTGGAACAAAAAAAAAGAGAAATTTCGCACCTTTCGCGGCGACGGGATTCGGCCCGTCTTCGCCTAACGCGGCGAAAGGATTAGCGGACATGATACGATGTCCTTTCAAAAACTAAAAGATGTGATAGGATGTGAAAGTTTTGTGTAAAGCTCGAGTGAGACGAAGCTTTTGTATGACGTTTTTCGGAAAAACCGAAACAGGAATGAAAGCGCTTTTAGATATATCGACCCCCGTTGGCGAAAAAAAAAAGTTGGGCTGATGAGCTGTCCCACTACTCCACCTCTGTTTTTTTTTCTAACGGGGGAGATCGGAGAAATACCAAGAAGAAGAAAAATCTTCAGAAGACGACGACGACACACTCAGATCGATCGATATTGATTGATATAAACAAAAGAGAAAAGAACAAAAAGAAGAAGACAACGACAAAAAGAGAAAAGATGGATATCGTTCCAGGCGCGGGAGATTCAATCTCTAAAACAGCGTCCCAAAAGTCCGCTCGAGACTGGGAGAAAACGAAAGAACACTGCATTCGTTGGGCCTTTTCTACTGGGAAAGCGGCGTGGACGTTTGGAACGACGTTTTTAGTTTTGGTCGTGCCATTAATCGTGCAATTGCACCGTGAAGAGCAGATGATGGAGATGGAGAAGGAACAGATGGGAGTGTTGGCGGATCAACAACAGCAGCAACAACTCTAAATTGATTTTGTTCTTGAGAAGTACATTTTCATTCTTCTTCACTCTTCTCTCTTCAAAAAGCGCGCGCGATAAAAGAAAAACATGTCCGGAGCGGCATCGTCGCTTCTAGAAAAAGCTAGGCCTATCCTAGCGCTATATAGACAAATCTTGCGCACACACGTTGCGGTGTTACCGGAGCCGATGAAAACGTTAGGAGATAAGTACGTGCAGGCGGAGTTTCGTCAACACTTGAAAAGCGCACAGACGACGAAGGAACACTGGAGGGAGTTCCACTTGCAATGGACGACATATTTATCTCAAATTCGAGGCGACGCGGGTGAAGTGAGCGGAGAATTAGATCCAGAGATTTTAGCGAGTTTGCCAGAAGATAAGAAAGAGCAGCTCAGACGTTTGCAAGAAGAAACGTCGAAGCCATTTTTGATGGAAGCTGAGGAGCGCAAGGAGAAACCAGCAAAGTAGGTGCAAGTTTAGTAAATAAAGTATACGCGATGGTGATAGTTTCGGTGTGGACTATCTCTCTCTCTCTCTCACACACATTCACACACGCATACGAATAGAAGTTTTAGAAGAATACATACATTTTGATGAATATTAATATAAAAACTCAAAACTATTTCAATAACACAGTTCAATGTTCAACGATGAGGTGCAAAGCAAAATCGACCCTTTTCAACGAGGGTTGTTTAAAAGTTTAAAAAATACCACCAAGGTTTAACTCGACTTCATAAATAACTCAATGCACCACGCTCGATGTACTTGTAAATCGTGCACCGCCGTGCGCAAAACATTCCGATTCGATAAATTGCTCAACGATGAGACGAAAATCCTATGTGATACGCGCGAGCTCATTGAAAACGATGTAGCGGAGGAGGAAGAGAAAAATATAAGAAACGACGAGAAGGAGGAGGAAAGAGTACTCGAGTCAAATACTACTAATGCGATTACTGCTGCATGTTCAGTCACCTTGAGAGAAATGAGCGCGTTGTTATCACCCATTCATCGAGAGTTGATCGAGTTACGAAGCGAAGTCACAAAGTTAAAGAGTGACATCGAAACGCTTCGCAAGAATAAGAAGGAAGAAAAAGTCACACACGAAGAGATCACGAAAACCAATCGTACAAATAAGTTCTTCCCGCTTTCGATGCCGCCAATAACGTATGAACCATTCGAAACGTCTTCATTTAGCACATTTTCCACAGAGTTCGAGGGAGGAAACGGGGAAGTTTCGCTGCTAAGTGAAGTGGATCGAATGCTGTCGAGTGTTCGACGGCGATGCTCATGAGAAAAATGGAAAGAGAATTGCTACTTCGTCCGTAATACTAATGTATAGCTCAATCGTAATATTATTACACGTCAAGATTCATCAAGTCCGGTCCTTCATCTTCGATGAACTGGCGGCGTGGTCCTACTTTATCGCTCATTAATAGAGAAAACGTGTGATTGACCATAGCTGCATCGTCCACCGTGAGTCTGCGCAAAGTTCTCGTCTTTGGATCTAATGTTGTTTCCCACAGTTGTTGCGGCATCATTTCACCCAAACCTTTAAATCGCTGCAGATTCTTTGGTTGATTATCTCCTAATTCATCTAAGTGCTTCTTTAGCTCTAATTCATCGTAGCAATACTTCACATTCTTTTTTCCCGATTCCACTTTATACAGCGGAGGAACGGCGACGTAAATGTGTCCTTGTTCGAACAATGCTTTTTGATATCGATATAAAAACGTCAACAAAAGCGTTCGAATGTGCGCACCATCAACATCAGCATCAGTTAAGATGATTATCTTCGAGTAACGCAAGTTATTTGGATTGAAATCTTCACCCATGACACCGAGACCGAGCGCTGTCACCATCGATTGAATTTCCGTGTTCTTATACATAGCCTGTTCGTCTTTACGTTCGACGTTCAAAATCTTACCACGCAACGGCAGCACTGCTTGAAACGCGCGATCACGTCCTTGCTTGCACGATCCACCAGCGGAGTCACCTTCGACGAGAAAAATTTCAGTTTCGTCGGCGTTTGAATTCGCGCAATCCGAAAGTTTGCCCGGCAATGAAGACGATCGCAACACGGATTTCCTGCGCACTAAATCTCGCGCTCGCTTCGCCGCCTCGGAAGCTTTGAGCGCGGCTTGCGCTTTTTTGAAGATGGATGATAAAACCTCGGGATGAAACTCGAGATATTCCATAAACTTTTCTGCAATCATAGCTTCGACGGCTTTCCGCGCTTCGGAATTTCCAAGACGTGTTTTTGTCTGACCTTCAAACTCGGGTTGTGGCACCCAAACAGCAATAACAGCCGACAAACCTTCGCGAATGTGATCGCCTCCTAAATTAGAATCTTCTGCTTTTAACAATTTTGCTTTTCTTGCCGCCGTGTTGAATGCGCGGGTCAGCGAAAATTTCAAACCGTCGATGTGAGACCCACCGTCAATGGTTCTAATCGAGTTTGCGTAGCCTAAAATCGTATCCGAGTAATCATCGTGCGTCCATTGCATACAGAGCTCAACTTTAACGCCCTCATGCTCTGTTTTCAACGTAATTGGTTCGTGAATTACATTTTTATCGCTGTTCAAGTCTGTGATGTAATCTGTCAAACCATTCGGGTATTTCAGCACGTCTTCTTTCATTTCCTTGGTTTTGCCATCTAAACTCGCAAACCGAAGCTCGGCGTTCGAGTTCAAAAACGCGAGTTCCTTCATTCTCGCGCGAATAATGTTTGGATCGAAATCTTGCACCTTCTGGAAAATCATGTTATCGGGCTTAAATCGCACTCTCGTCCCGGTTTTCGGATTTCCATCTTTTGCTTTTCTCTCGGAGATTTGTAGCTCCGAAGTTGTCTTCCCTCTCGAAAATGTTTGAAAATACTGCTTGTCCCCTCTCCAAACCGTCACCTCTAACTCTTCCGATAACGCATTCACGACTGAAACACCTACACCATGCAAACCGCCACTCACGGAATATCCCGACTCGGTTCCGCCAAACTTACCGCCTGCGTGTAATATCGTCAAAACGGTTTCCAAACTCGACTTGCCAGTTTTCGGGTGAATCTCCACTGGAATCCCGCGACCGTTATCAGTCACAACGACGTGTCCTGTTGGCTCCAGCGTGAGTTGGACATTACTCGCGTGATTGGCTTGAATCTCATCCACGCCGTTGTCTAATATTTCCCAAACTAAATGGTGCAAACCTTTCGTAGAGGTATTACCAATGTACATACCGGGACGTTTCCGTACGGGTTCTAACCCTTCCAAGACTTGAATAGAACTCGAATCGTAATCTTGCATGCTCTCGCTGGAAGTTGAGATTGCTCTGGCTGTTATTTTTCTTGCTGTTTTTGTTAACGGTGAATGAGAAGACGCAGACGACGTCGAGAGAAGCCGGCGTTGCAGTTGGTGCTGTTTTGAGAAAAAAGTAGTTGAAGCTGATCGACTACTGCAGCTGCTGCTAACATTCGAGCGTAGTCTCGCCGCCACGGCGACTGCATCATTCCGACTGCTCAAACGTCTCCCTTCGAAACCAACGATGGCTCTGAACGTTGACGGGAGCATTTCATACGTCGAAGGACGAGACGACGTCGACGACGAAGAGCAAAGCAGATATCTTCTTCTGCTTCGAGAGAAGAACAACGTTCGTTTCATTTCGTTTTTTTTTACGAGTTTGAATTTATCGTTGTTTTCGTCGTCGTTAAGAAGCGAGGAGGTGGAGCGGGAAAGACAACTGGAAGGGGCGGCTGTGGCGGATTTATTCGATGATGGAGAAGTCTGTCTGCGTTGTCGTCGTCGTCCGTGGAGGATAGAAGGTGAAGTTGATGATGATAAAATTTGGTGCATAAAGTGCGTTAAAGTTTTTCGCCCCGCGCAGACTTTATGCAGAATAGCAGAAAGAAATGTGTAAGTGTGTAAAATGTTTTGGCATATGCGTGTGAGAGAGAGAAATTGAAAAGGAAACGCGAAAGAAAATTCAGGTCCCAGCGCGACGAAATCTCACTACACACCAACCACCCTTTCCTCCTTTCTGCTAAAAAACTTTGTGATTCCTTATATTTTTTCTTCCCCCGGGAGGAGAGACGCGCTCGAGGGAGAAAAATGCCGGCACCACCGAAAACGCCTCGGTCGCCGATGACTCCGAACACCAGTCAAGCGATGAAGACGAACAACGTCTTGCTGGACGGGTCTCTTTCGAGCGGTAGGAAGTCGAAAATTCCAATCGAATTATGGCTGCGAGGCATCGCGTTACTCGGCGTCCTCTTGTTAGCCGTCTTGGTAGTCATGCACGGATCGAGAAACCTGTCGTTAAAGGACGATGTGATACCAAAGATTAGCAACCCGGTGAATTTCTTCATCTTTAACGCGGTCGTGACCTCGTTTGCAGTCATTCCTGGAGCCGCTTCGGCGACGTGCGTTGCCGCCGGGGTGATTTTTGGTGCAGGATTTGGTACTATTCTGATTGTGTTATCGGCTGGTACGGGCGGAATTATCTCCTTCTTCATCGCGAGATACGCTGCTAGACCGTTAGTAGAGAAGCTATTTATTACAGAAGGCGGGAGGTTCCAAATTCTCGATCAAGCGGTCGTCAGAGACTCGAGGCAAATCGTTTTACTTTTACGTCTCTCGCCGTTTTCGCCGTATACGGTGATGTCGTATTTACTCGGATTAACCGCGGTTCCGTTTTGGCCGTACTGCTGGTGCACGTACGCTGGTATTGTCCCGGCGAGTTTTGTTTACGTGTACTTAGGAGTGACGGGACGTAAAGCTGCGACTGGTTCGAAAGCCTCGCACGTGGAGTTATTGTTTTACTTGTTTGGTTTAATCGTGACGGTTCTCGTGACGCAGAGGATAGTAGCCATATATAACGAAGTTTTAGGAGCAAAAGTAGGAGGCGTAGACATAGGACCTCAGTGTTTTAGCACGGCGAGACCGGGTGGAATACCCGAAGAAGGAGAGGAGATCGAGATGACGGAGAAATCTATAGGGGACGAGTTTGCGAGCGAGTTGGATAGAATGAAAGAGATGGAAAACGGCGGAATGGCAAACGGAGACGTCTTGTTAGCTCCTATGTCGCCGACTCGAAAAGGTAGCGCACCAGTCGCAGTAATACTAGGTAGGGGTGACTCTACGTCGTTGCGCTCTTCTGGCTTTCATCCGAAAGGTGGTGATGCGCGAGCACGCAAAAATGTAGAATAGCTAATTTAAAATCAACGCTCTAAAGTCACATATACTATCACAAAAATCAAGAAGATTTCGAACACAGCGCGAACGGATTCTTCTGTTCTAACGCAGCCTCATTTCTGTTTCTAGGCACGCAACTCGGCAAAACGTCTCTCCAGTGTTGATGCCCGGTATGCTTCAACCACGCCCCACCGTTGGATTCCATTTGCTTCAAGCACCCTTTCCCGTCACACAAACTCATCTTGTCCACATCTTTCGGTAAGCACATCGCTGAGCCTCGAGTTATTCCCGAGCAAATACCCATCGCTGCTCTCGCAGCGACTGAATAGCACGAGCGAATACACATGCGGTGCATTTGTGGGTGCACGTCGGTAGGGACAAGGTGAATGTTCGGCAACGCGTTCAGAGAAGTCAAACCGGTCCATCCTTTGATCCTTTGCAACGCATCCCAATGACACCAGTGCCAACACTCCACGGGATTTTCGTCCGGGTTACACTGGCTCCAACTCTCGCACTCCGTGCCTTTATACATCATTCTGCCATTTTCTTTCCACTCTTCGGCTAAAACGTGCCACACGGCTGGTTGGTCCCTTTTAAAACCAATCTTTTCGTCGTTTTGCGCGTTTACGCTGTGCACGGCGTTCATGACCTTTTCAAAAAACTGCGCGCTCCACGTCGTCGTTCGGGCAATCATTAACCCAGAGTTGATCCATATTTGGTCGGTATCTCCAAACAACAAATCTTTATCTCTTGGCCACGATTTCGCGTAATATGAGAGCGGAGCCCAACTGGCGAACCAGGCATCTAAATCGACGTGACAAACCGTGTCGAAATCTCCCGTTGAAATCAACGCACCCATCGCTAAGTGCTTGGCAAATTTCCCCGACCGTCCTTCTAAAGTTTTTTGTTTTACTAATGAAAGGTAATTGGCGTACTTGTGCGATTTAGCATACTCTACGTGATTGAGCAAAGTGCGGTGATACTCGCTCAACATTTCCACATTTGTCGCCGACGACACGATGGCGAGTTTGCCAACATTCTCCCCTTCTGATTCTACACTCCACGTCTCTTCTATTCTATCGTCTTTCCCCACGCTCGTCGTCGCTCGAAAGTGCTCACACTTTAACTCGTTCATATTTACCCCCGTATTTCCTCCACCTAAATGTACAACGTGCGTGCGTCCGTCGTCGTACAGCACGACTTTCGGTTCGTTGGCG
>Ga0181578_10001693_pt1 | contig 21075 bp, 18 predicted proteins | sample 071ome_21_FD_148659 | JGI IMG/M metagenome (GOLD analysis project Ga0181578, IMG submission 148659) | Coastal salt marsh microbial communities from the Groves Creek Marsh, Skidaway Island, Georgia - 071401CT metaG (spades assembly) | ecosystem: Environmental > Aquatic > Marine > Intertidal zone... | reverse complement strand
GCCATCCGGGCGCGCAACTCTTCCTCGCTCATGGCTACGAGAAGGGTGAAGGCGTCGCGCGCGATCACGCGATAGCCTTCCACTGGTACCTGCAGGCTGCCGAACAAGGGCTCGGCAAGGCCCAGAACAATCTCGGCCGCCTCTACGAACGCGGGATCGGGGTCACGTCCGACATCGACCTGGCGCTTTACTGGTACGAGGAAGCCGCGCGCAACGGCAACGCCAATGCCCGCGCCAACCTTGCACGGCTTCGTGCGTCAGGATCGGAGAACTAGGGCCGCTCCGCCAGGGCGCACGCCACGAAGGGAATCGCATCGATCTTGGCCGCCGCGGCGTTTGCCTCGTCGAACTGGCTCTTGGCACCGGCGCGTTCCAGATAGGCGATCACCACCGGATGACGTCCGGCCAGCGCGTGGCCCAGCGCACCGAATCCGTTCTCATCCCTGATCGACACGTCGGCCCCAAGCTCGATCAGCTTGCCGACGGCTCCGGGCTGGCCATTCCAGGCCGCCCGCATCAGCGGCGTCATGCCGGCCCGGTCCTGATGATTGATATCGGCGCCGCGCGCCACGAGAATCTCGATCACCTGTTCCCAGCCATTGCGGGCTGCCCAGGTCAGGGGTGTGCAGCCGTTGCGGCCGTCCTCGTCGATGCGCGCGCCCGCATCCAGCAGCATCCGCAACGCCGTCCGGTTGCCCCGCGCCGCCGCGTTGATGAGCGCGGTGACGCCGTTGTCGTCTTCCGCATTCGGATCGGCACCGCGCTTGAGCAGGGCCGCGATCGCGTCAGGACTGCGGAACTGCGTCGCGATCAACAGCTCGTTGTCGAGCACCTCGTCCGCCGCAGCGTGGTGCTGCGGCACAAGCAGCGCCAGCCCCAGGCCTGACAAGGCGAGGCACACGGCCAAGTATCGGCGGAATATTCTGTTGCGGGGCATGGTGAACTCCCGGGCTGCCAATGGCGTATCTTATCGCCAAACGACAGCCCGGCGCATAGTCCAAACCCTGGTGCCGCGGAGGCAGTCAGCCGCCGTAGAATACGTTGTCGCCCAGATCCTTCATGTGAAGGCTCGCCTCGTCGGCGCGGCCCTCAATGCCGTCGCCGCCATGCACGGCCACAACCTCGCCGATCACGATGTGGTGGTCGCCTTTCTCGACGATGTCCACGACCTTCATCTCGGCGCAGGCCGGTGCGGACTCCAGCACCGGCGCACCTGTGTCGCCATCGCGATAGGCCTCGCCGCTGATCTTGCCGTCCTCGACCGCAGCCGGCTTGAAGAACGCGAAGGCCGCGCCCTGCTGGCCCTTGCCGAGGAAATTCAGGGCAAAAGCGCGCGAATCCGCCAGCGCAGCATATCCGCCGGAATCCGGTTTTACTCCGATGGCCACCAGCGGCGGGTCGAAAGAGGTCTGGGTCACCCAGTTCACCGTCGCCGCCGCGATATCGCCGCTGCCGTTCTTCGCCGTCAGCACATAAATCCCGTAGGGGATCATTCGCAGCACGGTTTTTTTCTGATCTGCATCCATCGTTCTCACTCCCTTGAAACCTGATTCATGTTGCGCGTGATTGTGGCGCGCACGCTGCCGCAGACGCTGATCTGGATCAAGGTTCGCACCCGAAAACTCCGTCACTGTCACGGGCAGGAGGAATTTGCCATGGCCCTTTCGACTCTCGACCACTGCTCGATCCGCACGATCAAGCTTGAGGAGACGCGCGCCTTCTACGAAGACCTGCTCGGCCTCCACGTCGGACCCCGCCCCGATTTCGATTTCCCCGGCCACTGGCTCTACCTCGGCGATCGTCCGGTCGTGCACCTTGTCGGCATCGACCCCGACGATCCGTCGGGTCTCGAGGCCTATCTGGGCGGCTCCATCGATCCCGCCGATCTCGAGACCGGCTCGGGGGCCTTCGACCACCTGGCTTTCCGGGCGCAGGACGCGGCCTCGCTGCGGAGCAAGCTCGACGCGGCGGGCCTCGACTACCGGGAACGCGAGGTGCCGAACATGAAGCTGTTCCAGATTTTCCTGGAGGATCCCAACGGGATTACGGTGGAACTGAACTACTTCGAGGACGAGCAGCAGGCCGCCTAGAGGCCTGCCTCCTCCATCGCCGCCGCCTGCCGCTGCCCCAGCGCGTCGAGATCGAAGTCGTCGATCAGGTCGTGGAAGACGCGGTGCCAGTTCAGTTCAGCGCGCAGGCGCAGGAAGACCGAGCCCAGTCCGATGGCCGCGCGGTCCATCAGCACGAACTCGCGCGGCGGAGTGACGCCGCCGATTTCACGCAGGCGCTCATGCACCTTGCGCGCGATGCTTGCGCCATAAGTGCCGGATTCCGATTCCTGGATGCGCTGGACCCTGTCTTCCATCAGCGGCTTGTAAAGGAAGCCCGCCCAGATATTCAACGTGTCCAGAAGCTCGTTCGAGATGTTCTCGAACCCCCAGCGCGCATAGGCCGCCGCAGCCCGGTCGCGGTCGTCCTCGCGCAGCGCGTGATACAGCTCGATCACGCCCTCCACGAAGCGCGGCGGGAACACGCGGATACAGCCGAAATCATAAAGGTTCACCGAGGCATCGGCGTTGACCGAATAGTTGCCCAGATGCGGGTCGCCGTGGATCACGCCATAGCCGTAGAAGGGCACGTACCAGGCGCGGAACATGTTCAGCGCGGCAGCCTCCCGCGCTTGCGGTGAGGCGGTTTCCGCGAAGTGCGCCATCGCCTCGCCCTCGATCCAGGAGGTCGTCAGCAGGCGCGGCGTGGAAAACGTCTCATACACCTGCGGCACATGCACCCCGGCCTCACCGGCGAGCATCCGGCCATAGAGCGTCGTGTGCTTGGCCTCGCGCACATAGTCGAGTTCCTCGGTCAGGCGCTCGGACAGTTCGGCATGGATCTGGCTCGGGTCGATGGCGGGGTTGGTCCGCCGATAGACGCTGAAGGCAAGTTTCAGCTGGTTCAGGTCGGCGGCAACGATCGACGCCATGTCGGGATACTGGAGCTTGCAGGCCAGCGTGTTCCCGTCATGGTCCACGGCCTTGTGGACCTGGCCCAGTGAGGCGGCCCTGGTCGCCTCACGCGGGAACGTCACGAACTTCGACTGCCAGTCCGGCCCCAGTTCAGCCGCCATCCGGCGACGCACAAAGGCCCAGCCCATCGGCGGAGCATTCGACTGAAGCTCCGCCAGTTCACGCGCATAGTCGTCAGGCAATGCGTCGGGGATGGTGGCCAGGATTTGCGCCGCCTTCATCAGCGGGCCCTTCAGCCCGCCGAGCGCCACCCTCAGGTCTGCCGCATTGCGCTCATGGTCGGCTTCCCGGCCAAGGTAACGGCTGCCCGCCAGCCGCACCGCGGCTCCACCCATGGCGGCGCCGACACGGCCATAGCGGCCGACACGGCCACGAACGGTCGGGCGGTCCTCGGCCATCTAGTCTTCGAGCGCCTCAAGTTCGTCGATCAGCCCGGACACCACGCCCAGGCCCTTCTTCCAGAAGGACGGATCGGACGCGTTGAGGCCGAAGGGCGCCAGCAGCTCCTTGTGCCGCAGCGTGCCGCCGGCCCGCAGCATGTCGAGGTAGCGTTCGGCGAAGCCCTCTTCCGCGCCCTCATAGACCGCGTAGAGCGAGTTCACGAGGCAGTCTCCGAAAGCATAGGCATAGACATAGAAAGGCGAGTGGATGAAGTGCGGGATGTAAGTCCAGAAGTACCGGTACTCGTCCTCGAAGCGGATCGCCTGACCGAGACTTTCACTCTGTACGGCCATCCAGATGTCGCAGATCTCGTCGGCCAGCAATTCGCCTTCGCGGCGCTTGTCGTGGACCCGGCGCTCGAACTCATAGAACGCGATCTGGCGGACGACGGTGTTCAGCATGTCCTCCACCTTGGAGGCGAGCATCGACTTGCGCAGCTTCGGGCTGTCCGCCTCGGCCAGCAGTTTTCGGAAGGTCAGCATCTCTCCGAACACCGACGCGGTCTCCGCCAGCGTCAGCGGCGTGTCCGACATCAGGTGTCCCTGTTTGGCCGCCAGCACCTGGTGGACGCCGTGCCCCAGTTCATGGGCCAGCGTCATCACGTCACGTGTCTTGCCCTGATAGTTCAGCAGCAGATACGGGTGTGCGCTCGGCACGGTCGGGTGCGCGAAGGCGCCAGGCGACTTGCCCGGACGCACCGGCACGTCGATCCAGTCATTGTCGAAGAAGTCCTTCGCCACTTCGGCCAGGTCGGGCGAGAAGCGGCCATAGGCGTCCAGCACCTTTTCGACTGCGTCCGGCCAGCGGATCGTCGCATCGTCGGCATTCGGCAGCGGCGCGTTGCGGTCCCAGTAGTCGAGCGCGTCCACGCCGAACCATTTGGCCTTCAACTTGTAGTAGCGGTGCGACAGGTCGGGGTATGCACTGCGCACCGATTGCGACAGCGCATCGACCACCTCGTCCTCGACGAAGTTGGACAGGTTGCGGCTGGAGACCGGACGGGCGAAACCGCGCCACTTGTCCTCGATCTCCTTGTCCTTGGCCAACGTGTTGGTGATGAGCGCGAAGGTCCGCACATTCTCGCCCAGCACCTTGCCGAGCGACTTGGCCGCAGCTTTGCGCTTGGCTGCGTCCCGGTCGGACAGCAGGTTCAGGGCTTCCGCGCTGCTGAGGGTCTGCGTCCCGCCGGGCAGTTCGACCTCGAAGCGCAGCTCGGCCATGGTCTCATCGAACAGTCGGTTCCACGCCGCACGGCCGACCACACGCTTTTCGTGCAGCAGTTTCTCCAGTTCGTCGTCGAGCTGATAGGGGCGGAACGCGCGCGTGTCGCGCAGCCACGGCTCAAAATGCGCGAGCTTCCTCGAGCCCTTGAGCTTCTTGGCGAGCTTGCGGTCGGAGATGCGGTTAATCTCCAGTGAGAAGAACAGCAGGAAGGACGCAATCTCCGTCACGGTCTCCTGCATCGACTGGTAGAAGCGCCCGTTCGACGGATCGCTCATGTCGCCGGAATACAGCAGCGACGCGTAGCTCATGATCCGCGACAGCACCTCATCGATCCTTTCGTAGTCCGCGATGGCCTTCGCCAGCTTGTCACCGCCCAGATCGGCCAGCTTGCCCTGGTAGCGCTTCGCGAAAGACTTCGAAGCCTTGCGCGCCGACTCGATATCGCCGGCGAGTTCCGGACCATCCGGCGAAGGATACAGATCGGTCAGGTCCCACTCCGGCAACGGTCCCAGCGTATCGCGGGCCGGACTGCCTTTCGGCTTGCGGAGGGGCTTGCGGGCAGGTTTACGGGCGGTTGTGGATTTCGGCATGGCAACGCTCCTTGAACACGCCAACACATAAGGTCCATATATCGATGCAACAACCACCGGCGAAGCGATTCACCGCGAAACGCCCGGGTATCTGCAAAACAGGGTCGTGAAAGGGACGGGATGGACTACGCCGCACGCTATGACGAATGGCAAACGCTGCCGCAGGTCTTCTTCGAGAAGGCGGGCGAGCGCGGCGATGCGCCGATGTTCTGGGCGAAGCGGTACGATGCCTGGCAGGCGACAAGCTGGGCACGGGCGCGCGAGGAGGTCGTGGCGCTGGCGCGGGAACTGCGGGCCTCGGGCGTCGAGCGCGGCGACCGGGTGCTGCTGGTCTCCGAGAACCGGCCGGAATGGGGACTCGCCGACCTCGCTATCATGGCCGCCGGTGCAATCACGGTTCCCGCCTACACGACGAACACCGTTCACGACCACGCCCACCTCATCAACGACTGCGACCCCAGGCTCGCTATCGTGTCCACCGACCGGCTGGCCGAACGTCTGCTCTCGGCAATCCGCGAGAACGGGCAGATCCGCACGGTCGTCACCATCGACGGGGTGGGCGGTGCCGCCGACGGCATCGACATCATCAACTGGCGCGATATGGTCCGGCGCGGCGAAGCGCGCGACGACGATATCGAGGGCAAGTTGCAAAGCATCGCGCGTACCGACACGGCGTGCCTGATCTACACCTCGGGCACCGGCGGCGCACCGAAGGGCGTGATGCTCAGCCACGGCGCGATCATCTGCAACTGCATGGGCGCCTATCACCTGTTCAATGACGGCAACCTGCTGGAACTGGACAACGAGACCTTCCTGTCCTTCCTGCCGCTCAGCCATTCCTATGAGCACACGGCGGGCCTGCATTTCCCGATCTCTATCGGCGCGCAGGTGTATTACGCGGAAGGCGTGGACAAGCTCTCCGCCAACATGACGGAGACCCACCCGACGATCATGACGGCGGTGCCGCGGCTGTATGAATCCATGCACCAGCGCATTGTTGCGGGTATCGAGCGCAAGGGCGGCCTGTCCGAAAAGCTGTTCAAGAAGGCGGTCACCCTCGGCATCAAACGCTACGAACAGGGTAAGGGCGGCCTGAGCCTCTGCGAACGCGTGCAGGACGCGCTGGTCGAGAAACTCGTCCGCAAGAAGGTGGCCGAACGCTTCGGCGGACACCTCAAGGCATTCGTGTCCGGCGGCGCACCGCTCAACTACGACATAGGCGTGTTCTTCCTGGCGCTCGGCGTGCGGCTGCTACAGGGCTACGGCCAGACCGAGACGGCACCCGTCGTCAGCGCCAACCCGCCGCTGCGCATCAAGATCGACACAGTCGGGCCCGCCTTCCCCGGGGTCGAAGTGAAGATCGCCGAAGACGGAGAAATCCTGATCCGGGGCGAGCTGACCATGCAGGGTTACTGGGGCGCGCCGGATCTCACCGCCGAAACGCTGATCGACGGGTGGGTTCACACCGGCGACATCGGCGAACTCGACGCCGACGGTTACATCAGGATCACCGACCGCAAGAAAGACCTCATCGTTAATTCCGGCGGTGACAACGTCTCGCCCCAGCGTGTCGAGGGCGTTCTGGTCTTTGAACCGGAACTGGCCCAGGCGATGGTGCACGGCGACAAGCGCCCCCATCTCGTCGCGGTCGTTGTGCCCGATGACGGGTTCATTGCCGAGTGGGCGCGCGAGAACGGCCGCGAAGCAAACCTCGCCGCATTGGCCGATTCCGAAAGTTTCTACGAGCGCCTGCGCGAGGCCATCGAGCGGGCGAACGAACGCCTGTCGCCCATCGAGCAGGTGCGCCGCTTCCTGGTGGCGGGCGAAGCCTTCACCACCGAAAACGGCCTGATGACGCCGTCCCTGAAGATACGGCGTCACGAAATCCGGAAAATTTACGGGGAGCGGCTCGAAGCCCTCTACGGGCGCCGGAAGAGCTAGCGCGCGGCCTTTTTGTGGAATTCCCGATACCATTCGACGAAACGCGGGATGCCCTCGTCGATGGTGGTAACCGGATCGAAGCCCAGATCGCGCTGGGTCGCGTCGATATCGGCATAGGTCGCCGGCACATCGCCGGGCTGCATGGGCTGGAAGTCGATTACCGCCTTCACACCCAGCGCCTCCTCCACCAGCCCGATGAAGCGCATCAGCGGCTCGGACCGGTTGTTGCCCAGGTTGTAGACCCGGTGAGGCACAGCGCCCCCCTCGGCTGAGGGCGGGCGGTCGAGCGCGGCCACCACACCCGTGACGATATCATCGACAAAGGTGAAGTCACGCTGCATGTCGCCATGGTTGAAGACCGGGATCGGCTCACCCGCCAGAATCTTGCTGGTGAAGATATAGAGCGACATGTCCGGCCGGCCCCAGGGGCCATAGACGGTGAAGAACCGGAGCCCCGTTTGCGGCACGCCATAGGTCACCGCGTAGGAATGGCTCATCAGCTCGTCGGATTTCTTGGTCGCGGCATAGAGCGAGACCGGGTTGTCCACCTGGTCCTCGACAGAGAACGGCAGCTTGGTGTTACCGCCATAGACCGAGGAAGAGCTGGCATAGACAAGGTGGTTCAGGCTCTCGCCCTTCGCCCGCGCCAGTTCCAGCACGTTCATGTGGCCGACGATATTCGCCTGGATGTAGGCGCCGGGGTTTTTAAGGCTGTACCTGACACCGGCCTGGGCCGCGAGATGGATGATCCGGTCCACATCCGCGCCGGCATCGGTAAGCGCCGCCATGTCCCCGATATCGCCGCGCACGAAGCGGAAGGCGCTGTTGGGCGTCAGCCGGGCCAGCCGTGCCTCCTTCAGGGAGACATCGTAGTAGTCGTTCAGGTTGTCGATGCCGACCACGCTCTCGCCGCGCGCCATCAGCGCTTCGCAGAGGTGCATGCCGATGAAACCGGCGGCTCCTGTCACAAGGACGGGCATGATCGGGCAGTTCCCCGCGGAACGGTTGGCAGAACGATTCGAAGTGTCGGTATACGCAAGCACCGGGTGATTTGCACGTCCCCATACGTCCGGTCACGATCAGCAAGCTGCAAACGTCCGAAGCGCAAGAAATCGAACGGCTTCGCGCCTGCTCCATGAGTTTTGTTTCACTTGTTGAAATGATCGTGCGCCGCGATGGACAGTCAGGTCAGGGCTTCATACATTTCTCCGCGAGGGGCACCCGAACGGGTCCCAGGGAGAGACATTCATGGCAGACGCGGCCGCCCGCCTGAGCGAGGTCAGCCTCGACGACAAATACGCGCTCGAATCAGGGCGTGTTTACCTGAACGGCACCCAGGCGCTGGTGCGCCTGCCGATGATGCAGCGCCAGCGCGACAAGGCTGCAGGGCTCGACACGGCCGCCTATGTGACCGGCTACCGCGGATCCCCGCTGGGCGCCATCGACCAGCAGATGACGCGCGCAAAGCGCTTCCTCGAACGCAACGACATCGTCTTCCGCGCCGCCGTCAACGAAGACCTCGCCGCCACCGCAATCTGGGGCACCCAGCAGCTCAACCTGTTTCCGGACGCGAAGAAGCAGGGCGTCTTCGCCATGTGGTACGGCAAGGGGCCGGGCGTGGACCGGTCCGGCGACGTTTTCAAACACGGCAATCTGGCCGGCGCAGCACCCCATGGCGGCGTGCTGCTGCTCGCCGGTGACGACCACACCTGCAAATCCTCCACCACCGCGCACCAGTCGGAGTTCGCCTTCGTCGATGCGATGATTCCGGTCCTCAACCCGGCGGGCGTGCAGGAATTCCTCGACCTCGGCCTCTACGGCTGGGCCATGTCGCGCTTCTCGGGCTGCTGGGTCGCATTCAAGACCGTGGCCGAGACGGTGGACAGTTCTGCCTCGGTCCATGTCGATCCGCACCGCATCCCGATCACCATCCCGACCGACTTCAAGATGCCGCAGGGCGGCCTGAACGTACGCTGGCCCGACGAGTTCCTCGCCCAGGAGGAACGTCACCACCGCTACAAACTCTATGCGGCGCTCGCCTTCGCCCGCGCCAACAGGCTCGACAAGGTCGTGCTGGATTCCCCGAAGCGCCGCCTCGGTATCGTCACCACGGGCAAAAGCTACCTCGATGTGCGGCAGGCGCTCGACGACCTGGGTATTTCCGAGGAACAGGCGCGCGATGCCGGCATCAGCATCTACAAGGTCGCGATGCCCTGGCCGCTCGAACCCGAAGGCGTGCGCGAATTCGCCGAAGGGCTTGAGGAAATCCTCGTCGTCGAGGAAAAGCGCGCGCTGATCGAGAACCAGCTCAAGGAACAGCTCTACAACCTGCGCGACGACGTGCGCCCGCGCGTCCTTGGCAAGTTCGATGAGAGCGGCAACTGGATTTTGCCCTCGGCGGGCGAACTGACGCCCGCCCAGATCGCCCGGGCCATCGCCAAGCGCCTGTCACGCTGGCACACCAACGCGACCATCGAGCAGCGGTTGTCTTTCCTGGAAACCAAGGAAGCCTCGCTTGCCCAGCAGCCGCCGGGCGCCAAGCGCATTCCCTATTTCTGTTCCGGCTGTCCCCACAACACCTCGACCCGGGTACCCGACGGCAGCCGTGCGCTGGCCGGCATCGGCTGCCACTTCATGTCCCAGTGGATGGACCGCAACACCGATACCTTCACCCATATGGGCGGCGAGGGCATCTCCTGGGTTGGTCAGTCCCCCTTCTCCGGCGACAACCATGTGTTCGTGAATCTGGGCGACGGCACCTACTACCATTCCGGCTCCATGGCGATCCGCCAGGCAGTCGCCGCAGGGGTGAACGTCACCTACAAGATCCTCTTCAACGACGCCGTCGCCATGACCGGCGGCCAGCAGGTGGACGGCCCGCTCTCGGTCTCCGCGATCACCCGGCAGGTCGAGGCCGAGGGCGTGCGGAAGATCGTCGTCGTCACAGATGAGCCGGACAAGTACCCGACGGGCGAACCCTTTGCGCACGGCACCTCCGTGCATCACCGCGACGACCTTGATGAGGTCCAGCGCGAGCTGCGCGACTTCCCGGGTGTGTCCGTCCTTGTCTATGACCAGACCTGCGCCGCCGAGAAGCGCCGCCGCCGCAAGCGCGGCACCTTCCCCGACCCCGCGCGCCGCGTGATGATCAACGAGGCCGTCTGCGAGGGCTGCGGCGACTGCTCGCTGAAATCGAACTGCCTGTCCGTCGTGCCGGTGGAAACTGAGTTCGGCCGCAAGCGCGCCATCGACCAGTCGAGCTGCAACAAGGATTTCTCCTGCCTGAACGGCTTCTGCCCCAGCTTCGTCACGGTCGAGGGCGGCGGACTTCGGGTGCCCGACAACGACACACCCGTGGGCGCGGAATCCGCCTTCGACGGCATGACGCTGCCCGAACCCACCCTGCGCGCGCTCGACAAGCCCTACGGCATCCTGATCTCCGGCGTCGGCGGCACCGGCGTCGTCACCATCGGAGCGCTGCTGGGCATGGCCGCCCATATCGAGAACAAGGGCGTCTCGGTTCTCGACATGGCGGGGCTCGCCCAGAAGGGCGGCGCCGTCATCAGCCATGTGCGCATCGGCGCGGCGCCGGAGGATATCCACGCGGTGCGGATCGCCGCCGGCAGCGCCGACCTGGTGCTAGGTTGCGACCTGGTGGTCGCGGCAGGCAACGACGCGCTGGCCAAGATGCAGGCCGGGACCACCCGCGCCGTCATCAACAGCCACGAGACCATCACCGGCGACTTCACGCGCAATCCGGACTTCAACATGAAGTCTGCCGAACTGGCCCAGACCATCCGCGTGGCTGTCGGCGAGGGCGCGGCCGACTTCATCGAAGGCACGCGCTACGCGACGGCACTGATGGGCGATTCCATCGCCACAAACCTGTTCATGCTTGGCTATGCCTGGCAGAAGGGCCTGGTGCCGATCTCCGGCGCGGCCATCGACAAGGCCATCGAACTGAACGCCGTATCGGTCGAGTTCAACCGCGATGCGTTCCTGTGGGGCCGCCGCGCCGCTGTCGATGAAGCCCGTGTCGCCCGCGCTGCCGAGCCGGTCACGCCGCTCCGCCTCAAGGCACCGGATATCGCGACCTCGCTCGAAGACATCGTCGCGCGCCGAATCCGGACCCTGACCGAATACCAGAACGAGGCCTATGCGCGGCGCTACAAGGACCTTGTGGTCCGCGTCCAGCGGGCCGAGAACGACCGAGCCAAGGGCAAGTCCGGTCTCGCCGAGGCTGTCGCGCGCTACTACTTCAAGCTGCTCGCCTACAAGGACGAGTACGAAGTCGCGCGGCTGTTCACGAACGGCGATTTCCTGCGCCGGGTCCACGACCAGTTCGAGGGCGACTACAAGCTGAAGTTCCACATGGCGCCTCCCCTGTTCGCCCGCCGCGACCCGGAGACCGGCGAACTGGAAAAGCAGGAATTCGGTCCCTGGATGATGGCCGCCTTCCGCGTGCTGGCGGGTCTGAAGTTCCTGCGCGGCACGCCGCTGGATATCTTCGGCCGCTCCGCCGAGCGCAAGCAGGAACGCCGGCTCATCGCCGACTACGAGGCGATGGTGGATGAGTTATGCAACGGCCTGTCCTCGCGCAACCACGAGATCGCCATCGCCATCGCGTCGGTCCCCGAGCACATCCGCGGCTACGGGCACGTCAAGGAACAGCACCTCGAGAAGGCCAAGGCCGAGGAAGCCGCACTCTTACGCGCCTTCCGCGACCCCAACACACCGCAGGCCCAGGCGGCGGAATAGGCCGCTTCAACAGCGAACAAAAAAGGCCCGGCAGATGCCGGGCCTTTTCTTTCTCTAACGTGCGTGGCGTCAGTCGTCTGCCGCCGCGAGCGATCCATCGGCAGTCGCGGACGAATACTCCAGCTCGTGCCGCAACCCCAGATACAGGCTGATACACATCACCAGCAGCACCACCGTGAACGGCAGCCCCACCGTGATGGCCGCGGCCTGCAAAGCCCCAAGCGCATCGGCCCCGCCGCCGAACAGCAGCGCCCCGGCAATGATGCCTTCCATCACCGCCCAGAAGATGCGCTGCACCGTGGGAGCGTCGATCTTGCCCCCGGCAGTGATGCTGTCGATCACCAGCGATCCGGAATCCGACGAGGTGATGAAGAACACCAGCACCAGGACGATCGCCACGAAGGAGGTGATCGCGCCGATTGGCAGGTTCTCCAGCATCTGGAACATGGCCAGCGAAACCGTGCCGATGCCGTCGGCCAGCGCACCGATCTCGTTGGTCGCCTGATCGAGCGCGCTGCCGCCGAAGACCGACATCCAGACCATGGTCACCAGTGTCGGCACCAGCAGCACCGCGACAATGAACTGGCGGACCGTCCGGCCCTTCGAGATACGGGCGATGAACATGCCCACGAAGGGCGACCAGGAGATCCACCACGCCCAGTAGAAGACCGTCCAGCCGTGATAGAAGGTGTCGTCCTCGCGCCCGATCCAGTTCGACAGCGGCACGATATCGCTGACGTAGGCCACGAAGGTCGAACCGAAGGTTGTGATGATCGCGACGGTCGGTCCCACAATCAGCACGAACAGCAGCAACAGGCCCGCGAGCCCCATGTTGATGTTGCTGAGGACCTTCACGCCACCGTCGAGGCCACGCACCACGGAAATCAACGCGACCAGGGTCACGCCGATGATGATGGCGACCTGGGTGCCGATCCCGTCATCGATGCCGAACAGGAAGCTCAGCCCACCCGCGGCCTGCTGCGCGCCGAAGCCCAGCGAGGTCGCGAGGCCGAAGATAGTCGCGAACACGGCAAAGATATCGATGATGTGCCCCGCCCAGCCCCAGGTGCTGTCCTTGAGGATCGGGTAGAAACCCGAGCGGATCGTCAGTGGCAGGCCCTTGTTGTAGGTGAAGAATGCCAGCGACAGCCCGACCACGGCGTAGATCGCCCAGGGGTGAAGCCCCCAGTGGAACATGGTGGCGCCCATGGCCGCGTCCGCGCCCTCGGGCGTGTTCGGCGGCGCGTTCAGCGGCGTTCCGTACCAGTCGGTGTAGTAGCCGACCGGCTCGGCGACGCTCCAGAACATCAGGCCTATGCCCATGCCCGCGGCGAACAGCATCGCGAACCACGACATGAGTGAGAATTCCGGCTTCGCGTCCGCGCCGCCGATGCGGATACCACCCACCGGCAGTACGATCAGCGCCAGGCAGAAAATCACGAAGACATTCGCGCCCACCATGAACAGCCAGTCGAAATTGCCGATCGACCAGCCCTTGGCCCCGTCGAAGGCCTCCTTCGCGGTTCCGGGGCTGACGAGTGTGTAGAGAACGAACGCAACAATGACGATGGACGTGACCCAGAACACAGGGTTGTGGATATCCATCCCCCATTTCTGGAGGTTGTCCTGACCGACCTCGTAGTCGGTATCGTAACGATCAGGCATGGCAAGCCCCCTATGCCATGCCGCACATGCAAAACGATGTCCCCTGCTGCATGCGCGGCGGGTTCATCTCAAACAGGACATAAGGGAGTAGTTCGCGCGTATATCGGCCTTAGAGGACGAAAGCGACGCGCACGCTGGATTGTTGTTGTGTTTTCATCGGCCCTTCCGGACCCACACCAACGCCCCCCGAAGTATGTGCCCCATCGAAGATATCTCGATGTTGGTGGGCCGAGTCTAACCGACGTGCCGCCGCGTTGTGAACCGCCGCGGCCAAAACATCGCTAACTTACTGATATATTTATGATTTTATACGCCGACCGCGTTGCGATAGACCTCAAGCAGGTGCTCCTGCTCCTGGCGTTCGTTCGGCTCCAGTTTCCGCAGGCGCACGATCTGGCGCATGGTTTTGGCGTCAAAACCCGCGGACTTGGCCTCGGAATAGACCTCGCGGATATCCGCGTTGAGGTTGGCGCGGTCTTCTTCCAGACGCTCAACGCGTTCGATGAAGCTGCGCAGGCGATCCGCCGCGATACCGCCGGTGTCGGACATGGAATTCTCCCGAAAGGAACCTGGACGCCGCAGACAGTCGCGACGCCACGGCGTTTAGCGCATCGGCCTGTGGAAAGGCAAAGGGGCTTTGCCGTTTATTGCGCCCCGGTCAGGTTTTTCTCGAACCAGACATGCGCATAGGGGTTGTCGTTGTACCGCGCAATGTCGGCATAGCAGTTGCGGCGGTAGAGCGCATGGGCGTCGGGAAGCGCCCCGTTGGAATCGAGCCGGACCACACTGTGCCCCGCCTCGCGAGCCCGATCCTCCAGCGCCGCAAGGATACGCCGACCAATGCCCTGACCCCGGACGTCCTCGCTCACCCACATCCGCTTGATCTCGGCGAAATCACCGGCAACGAAGGTTACGCCGCCGCAGCCGACCGGCCTGTCCAGCGTGCATGCCAGCACGAACACGCCGTAGGGCGGGACATAGGCGTTGCCGCCCTCGCCCGCGCCAAGTGAGCGGTCAAATCCACCCACGAAACGCCGGTCGAGTTCGTCGAAGTACCGGTCGAGGCACCACGCCGCATCGGCATGGGCCGGATCGACCGGTGAGATTTCGATATGTACGGGAGGCGTGGGGCCAGGCGTCACGGTGCGCGGGGCTAGTGGCCCTGCTTTTCCTTCATCCTGGCGAGCTGTTCCGGCGTCGCCTCGGTCTGGAACTTGTCCTTCCACTCGCTGTAGGGCATGCCGTAAACCATCTCGCGCGCATCCTCGTACTCGATCTCCACGCCCTTTTCATCGGCGGCGGCCTTGTACCATTTGGACAGGCAGTTCCGGCAGAAGTCGGCCAGGTTCATCAGGTCGATGTTCTGCACTTCCGGATGATCGCGCAGGTGCTGCACCAGCGTTCGGAACGCGGCGGCTTCAAGTTCGGTCTGGGTCTGCTGGTCGAGTTCGGCCATGGGAATCCTCCTTCGCGGATGCGTGTTCGGTCCGAATATAGGCCCGTGGCGCGCGCGCGCAACGGGCTCTATTCGTCGTCCCGCTCGCCGCCACGCTCTCCGCCATGTCCGCGACGGCGTTCCCGGCGGCGGCGGTGCCGGTCACCAAACCCGTGGCCATGTCCGCCGCGGCGCGGACCGCGCTCGGACAAAGGCTGCGCGGGATCGAGGAAGGCCTGCAGGGCCGCAATGGCCTCTTCCGCCTTGTCCGCCGGCACGTCCATGTCTTCCGCCGCGCGGTCGATCAGCGCCGCCATCGCGGCCTCGTCGAACGGCGCGCCCTCTTCGGCCCGCAGCGCACGCAGGGCGCCTACTACGGACCAGGCCAGCGAACGCGGGTCGGTCCAGGGTTCCTTGTTCAGACGCGCGCGCCGTCGCCGCTGGCGTTCGGCGGGAGTCATCGGGGCGTCGTGGATGGGGGGGCGTCCCATGTCGTCTCCGGCAGGTTCGGGAATAATCTGGTTGTCCTGGGACATCTTAGTCTCCTATATCGTTACTGTCACGATACACAGATAGTGTGACAGTAACGAAATGACAAGTCCCGAATGTCAGGCGCCGCCGATTCCCGCTTTGGTCTCCGTTACCAGCCAGTCGATCACCGCATTGCGGGCTTCCGCGTCGCTCGCTCCCGCCTCCGCGGCATCCGCGAAGATCGCGCGCTGGCGGTGGGCGCTGGTGCCGCGCGCCATGATGGTGCGCGCATGCAGCACGTCATCGACACAGCCCAACGCCTCGGCCTCGGGCATCACAAGCGCAATCACCTCTTCCAGAAGGTCTGCGTAGGGCACCACCTCGCCCTTTCCGAAATCGACCAGCCCGCCGGATGTTCCGTAGCGCTGGGCGCGCCACCGGTTCTCGTTGATGAGCATGTTGGAATAGACCCGCCAGCGCTGGTTGTCCCGGCGCAGGCGCGAGATCATCGCCACCAGGCACACATACAGCGCCGCCACCGTCAGGCTGTCGTCGATGGAGGTGCACACATCGGTGATGCGCATCTCCACCGTGGGGAAGCGCGCGCTGGGCCGCACATCCCACCAGATCTTGGACGCGTCCTCGATCAGTCCAGCGCCGACCAGCATTTCGACATGGCGGCAGTACTCGCCCCAGCTGTCGAAACGCTCGGGCAGGCCGGTGCGCGGCAACTCGTCAAACACGCTCAGCCGGTAGCTGAGCAGGCCCGTGTCATGGCCCTGCCAGAAGGGTGACGAGGTGGACAGCGCCAGCAGGTGCGGCAGGAAGTAGCTCACCTGGTTCATCACATCGATGCGGTGCTCGGGATCTTCCACCCCCACATGAACATGCATGCCGGAGATCAGCAGCCGCCGCGCCACAACCTGCAAATCCGTGGCCAGCACGTTGTAGCGGTCCTTGTCGGTGTGCTGGGTCTCGTGCCAGTCGGCGCTGGGATGGGTCGATGCCGCCACGACCCGGTACCCGTGCCGCTCGGCTGCCGCACAGACGATGCGCCGCAGGGCCGACAGCCGCGCGCGCGCCTCGGCCATGTTGTGGCAGACGGAGGTTCCGATCTCGATCTGCGCCTTCATGAACTCCGGCGACACCGCGCCGGTTTCGGGATCGACCTCGGCCTCGCATTCGCGCAGCAGCGCCGCAGGCGGATCGGCCGCCAGTTCGCGGGTCTCGGGATCGACCAGCAGATACTCTTCCTCGATCCCCAGCGTGTAGCCCGCCGTCCCGTCAGCCATCCGTATGCGCCTCGTGTTCGCCGACCCGGAACAGCGCCTCGTCCTGTAGCACGTCGCCCAGCGCCTCCAGCAGGATTTCCGCCCATTTTTCCGCGCCATGATGGGTGTCGATCAGGTCCTGGCGGAGCTCGATCAGCGCATTGGCAAAACCCCGCCCGTCGCCGTGGCGCTCAAGCGTGTAGCCGTATCCCAGCCGCGCCGAATAGGGCTCGTTGTCGCCTACGGTCAGGCCGGGCATCGCGCGCAGCCGCGCGATCAGGGGTTCCGGCAGACGCGGATCGCGGTTCCAGAGGATGCCGATTTCCCAGGGCCGCTCGACCGCATCCATGATCGGCGTGAAGCTGTGGATCGACAGGATGACCGGTGCACCGTCCCCGCCCATTGCCTGCTTCAGGCGCAGGGCCTGTTCGCGGATCGCGGCATGATAGGGATCGAACAGCGAAGAAATCCGCACCGCCCGGTCTTCGGGCGACAGGCGCAGGTTGGCGGGCACCGGCGTGCCGTCGCTTTCCGGCAGGATCAGCCCCGGATGGTCCAGCGCACGGTTGCAGTCGATGACGAGGCGCGAATACCCGGCGATCACCGCCGGCGCATCCAGCGCCGCCGACAGCCGTCGCGTGACATCGTCCGCGCCGATATCCCAGCCGATATGGCGGGCCAGCTCGATCTCCGACAGGCCGAGATTGGCCAGCACCGCCGGAACCCGCTTGCTCGCATGGTCGCAGATCAGCAGGACGCGCCCGCCGGCATCCGGATTGAGCACCTCGAAGGGCGCAGGTTCGTCCTTGGCCAGCAGCCCGTCGGGCGTGGTGATTTCGGGTCGATCATCCATGGACCGAGTATAGCGAACTCTATCCCCGCCCGCCCGCGAGGCGCGCCGCGTCCGGGCTGCGGCGCAGCGCCCACATCGCCCAGATGCCGACCACCGGTCCCGGCACCAGGATCAGGAAGGCGAATTGCCAACCCACGGCATCGACCACCACCGGCACCAGGTGAATGGTGATGAGCGTCAGCAGGAAGCCCATGCTGGTCTGTACGGTCAGCATGGTACCGACATAGCCGCTCTCGGCCAGCTCGGCAGTGCAGGCCGAGAACTGGGGCGAGTCCGCGACGATGGTCAGGCCCCAGACGATGCACAACAGGAACAGCGGCCAGACCGCGCCCGCGAACAGGAATCCCGCAACCAGCGCGCAAGCGCCGCTCGCGGCCATGGCGACGATGGTGACGGTCGTCCGGCCCCAGCGGTCGGCCATCAGCCCGCCGCCCACACAGCCGATGGCCCCCGCCCCCATCACCACGAAGGTGGCGGTGGCGGCCAGCGTCGCCGCGCCCGAATCCGGGTCGAGGCGCGCCAGAAAGCTGGCGTTAAGGAACACCCCGATCCACGCCCACATGGCATAGAGCTCCCACATGTGGCCGAGATATCCGAGGTTCGCCAGCCGCAATCCGCGGTCAGAGAAGGCACGCAGCGCCGCAGAAGGGCGGAAGGGTGGCGACGGCGCGGTGTTGGGCCCGACGGTCACCAGCAGGATGGCGAAGGCCGCCACGACGGCGCACGCCGAGGCCGCAACGAGGGTGAACACCCAGTCGATCCCGCCGAGCGCGTTGAACAGGTGCGGGCTGGCCGAGCCCAGCGCCAGCGCGCCTACCAGCGCCCCGATCATCAGCCCCATGTCGCCCCGAGCCCAGCTTGCGGCCAGCTTCATGCCGACGGGATAGATCCCCGCCATACACATGCCGGTGACGAAACGCAGAACGATGACGGCGGGCGATGCGGGCTCGAACGCCAGGATCAGCGCATTGGCCCCGGCGGCGACCAGCGCCGAGGCTATGAAGAATCGGCGCGGCTCGATCCGGTCGGCGAGGTTCAGCAGCGCACTCAGCAGCGTTCCCGCCACGAACCCCGCCTGCACGGCGCTGGTGAACAGCGAGGCGATCAGCGGCGGCAGGCCCACGCTTTCGCGCAGGGCCGGCACCACGGCAGAGGCCGAAAACCACAGCGACATGGTCGCCACGGCGCAGAAGGCGATGATCACGAGTGAGCGCGTGCGGACCGACAAGGAACCCTCCGTTCCGTCAATCCGCAAGCGCTAGACCGCCCGCCGCGTCACAGGCAAGTGACGAATGCGTGGACGCAGCCCTCTTAACTCAGCGCAGCGCAGGCCCGCTGGATGCGCTTGCAGGCTTCTTCCAGCTTCTCGGTCGCCGTGGCGTAGGAAATCCGGAAGTGCGGGGACAGGCCGAACGCCTCGCCATGCACCACAGCGACGCCTTCAGCGGCGAGCAGGTACTTGGCGACATCCTCGTCGGTGTTCAGCACGTCACCGTCAGGGGTCTTCTTGCCGATCATGCCCTCTGCCGACGGATAGACGTAGAATGCGCCTTCCGGCGTCGCGCAGGTGATCCCGTTCGCCTGGTTCAGCATCGAGACCACCAGGTCACGGCGGCCCTTGAACACCTTGTTGTGTTCGGCAATGAAGTCCTGCGGCCCACGCAGAGCCTCGAGCGCCGCCCACTGGGAGATCGTCGAGGTGGAGGTGGTGGACTGGGACGAGATCATGTTCATCGCCTTGATCAGCTCCGCCGGGCCCGCCGCGTAACCGACACGCCAGCCGGTCATGCAATAGGCCTTCGACATGCCGTTCAGGGTCAGGGTGCGGTCGTACAGCTCCGGCACCACCTGGGCGATGGTCGCGAACTCGAACCCGTCGTAGAGGATCTTCTCGTACATATCGTCGGGCATGATCCAGACATGCGGATGGCGCAGCAGCACCTCGCCCAGCGCCTTCAGTTCGTCGGCTGAATAGGCCGCGCCCGACGGATTGCAGGGCGAATTCAGCATCAGCCACTTGGTCCGGGGCGTGATGGCCGCATCCAGCGCCTCCGGCGTCAGCTTGAAGCCGGTCTCCTGGGTGGTGTTGATCACCACGGGCTTGCCGCCACACAGCAGGGTGATGTCCGTATAGGACACCCAGTACGGGGCCGCGACAATCACCTCGTCGCCCGGATCGATGGTCGCAAACAGCGCGTTGTAGATGGTCTGCTTGCCGCCGCAGCCGACATGCACCTGGGCCGGGGTATACTCCAGCTCGTTGTCGGTCTTCAGCTTGTCGCAGATCGCCTCGCGCAGCTCGGGGATGCCCGCCGGCGCGACATACTTGGTTTTCCCCTCGGCCATCGCGCGCGCCGCCGCATCCTTGATGTTCTGCGGCGTGTCGAAATCGGGTTCGCCCGCGGCCAGACCGATCACGTCGCGGCCCTGAGCCTTCAGCTCCTGGGACAGCGTGTTGATCGCGATCGTCGGCGACGGCTTGATGCTCGAAAGACGGTCGGCGAGGAATGCCATGTTATTGCACCCGGTGAAGGTTGTTTTGCGGGCGCGAAACTAATCTCCGCCCGGATCGCGTGCAAGCGATCCGAGCGGAGATCGGGGTCGTCGGGAAACTCTTGTGTGGAAAGCTGCCTATTCGGCAGCAGCCATGCGCTGCTCTTCCTTGCGGGCCCTACCGCTTTCGGTGGTCAACCAGAGCGTGACGGCACCGAAGGCCAGCATTCCGCCGCAGACGATTCCGAGGATGATGAGGTTTTCAACAGGCATGACGTTCTCCCGTGTCTGGATGCCGCCAAATCTATCGGCCACCCGCACCCACGCCTTGATCTGCATCAAACGTGACCGGGAATTTCATCCCCTTCCCCTTGCCGCCACAGCCGCCCTATATATCGGGGCATGGCGGAACTCTCCGAAATCCAGGCCAAGTACTTCCCGCTGGCGCAGGCCCTGCCGCGCCCGGTGTTCGCCGACGACCACCCGGCAGGCGACGCCCCGGCGAAGTTCGAACTGGTCTCCGACTACAAGCCGGCCGGCGACCAGCCCAGGGCGATCGAGGACCTGATCGCCGGGCTCGACGCGGGCGAGAAGGACCAGGTGCTGCTGGGCGTCACCGGCTCGGGCAAGACCTTCACCATGGCCCATGTCATCGCGCAGACAGGCCGCCCTGCCCTCATCCTCGCGCCCAACAAGACGCTGGCGGCACAGCTTTTCGCGGAGATGAAGAGCTTCTTCCCGAACAACGCAGTCGAGTATTTCGTCTCCTACTACGACTACTATCAGCCGGAGGCCTACGTCCCGCGCTCGGACACCTATATCGAGAAGGAATCCTCGATCAACGAACAGATCGACCGGATGCGCCACTCGGCCACCCGTGCGCTGTTCGAGCGGCGCGACGTCATCATCG
>Ga0181578_10001691_pt1 | contig 21090 bp, 20 predicted proteins | sample 071ome_21_FD_148659 | JGI IMG/M metagenome (GOLD analysis project Ga0181578, IMG submission 148659) | Coastal salt marsh microbial communities from the Groves Creek Marsh, Skidaway Island, Georgia - 071401CT metaG (spades assembly) | ecosystem: Environmental > Aquatic > Marine > Intertidal zone... | reverse complement strand
ATGTGCACGCACCGTTCTGCGCTCGCAGATGTCTGTATTGCGACTTCGCAGTCGCGGTCCGGAAGACCGGGGACTTACCGGGGTGGATCGAGGCCCTGCAGGGGGAGCTCGCGCACGTCGAGCGGGAGGGACTCTTCACGCTCCCTGATCGCCTGGAGACCCTCTACGTCGGTGGTGGTACGCCATCCTTGCTGGGCGCGCCTGCCATGGCCGAGCTTCGTCGGATCCTCGGACACCATCGCCTCGACAGCCCCGGGCTGGAGTGGACCGCGGAGGCGAACCCCGAGAGCCTCACGAGCGAAGTCGCCGAAGCATGGTGCGCGGCCGGTGTCAATCGCCTCAGTCTGGGCGCGCAGAGTTTCGATGCGTCGGCACTGCGCTGGATGGGTCGCCTGCACGGGGCGGACGGGCCGGCCAGGGCCGTCGATGTGGCTCGCGCCGCGGGTCTCGAAAACCTCAGCCTTGATCTCATCTTCGGGCTTCCCGTCCACATCGGTCGCTCGTGGGAGGACGATCTCGCTCGTGTCGTCGAACTCGATGTGCCTCACGTCAGCCTCTACGGACTCACGGTCGAGTCCGGGACGGCGCTGGGACGGGCTGTACGGGAGGGGCGAGAAGCACCCGTGGACGAAGACCGTTACAGGGATGAATTCCTGATGGCGGCGGAGGTGCTGACCTCCGCCGGGTACCGCCACTACGAGGTCTCGAACTTTGCCCGGCCGGGGTTCGAGTCACGGCACAACGCGATGTACTGGCAGGGCCGGCCGTACCTGGGCCTCGGGAATGGTGCGCACAGCTTCTCGCCCCCGATCCGTCGATGGAATCTCCGGGAATGGGATGCGTACCGGGCAGCCGCCGTGGCGGGCTCGGGGATCGAGGCCGAGCGTGAGGTGCTCGACGAAGACGCCCAGGCTCTCGAGGCCGTCTGGCTCGGCCTGCGGACCGATCGGGGGCTCGATCTCCCCACTCCGGACACCCCGCGGGCGGAGCTGGTGACGTCGTGGAGGGCGCGTGGTCTGGCCCATGTGACGGGAGGCCGGATTGCTCTCACGAATGACGGTTGGCTGCTTCTCGACCGACTGGCGGTCGACTACGACGGTGCGGGGTCGGGTTGACCCCTTGCCGCAGGCGTTTCGAGATTCGGTAATGGCTCCGCTCGATCCCCGAGACATGGTTGGTACGGATCTCACGGACCGGGAACGTCAGGTCCTCGAAGCCGTGGTCCGCACCTACGTCGACACCGCCGAACCGGCGGGAAGTCGTACCGTGTCGCGTGCCTACGATCTGGGCGTCTCTGCGGCCACCGTCCGCAACACGATGAGCGACCTGGAGGAAAAGGGATATCTCTTCCACCCGCATACGTCGGCAGGTCGCGTTCCGACCGACCTGGCCTACCGCTTCTTCGTGGACCGGCTCATGGAGCCGCACCAGCCGTCGGCCCGCGAACGCGCGCGCCTCGAAGAGGAAATCGAGCGTTCCGGAGCATCTGCGGTGGAGATGCTCGTCCGACAGGCGACGCGCGCGCTGAGCCTGATCTCGAATGAGCTCGGTGTGGCCGTCGCACCGCGTGTGGACGATGCCGTGCTGGAACGGCTGGAACTGATCAAGGTCTCGAACAACAAGGTCCTCCTGGTCGCGACGATTCGTGGGGGACTGGTGCGGACGGTGTACGCCGACCTTCCCGTCGAGATCGACAGCGATACACTCCTGACGGTGACCGGAGCGCTCAACGAGCGGCTCGCCGGCCTGACCTTCTCCGAGATCCGGCGTTCTCTTCCGGAGCGCCTCCGTGATTCGGTTGCCGGTGAACGCGGCTCGGAGCTGATGAACGTATTCGTTCAGTCCGGTGCCGAATTGTTCGACATTCGGGTTCTCGACGATACCAGCCTCCATCTGGGGCCGACGAGTGTGCTCGCTGGCCAGCCGGAGTTCGAAAGCGGCGAACAGCTCAAGGGGCTCATCAGTCTGACGGAGCAGCGGGATCTTCTCGCCCAGACGGTGGGTAATCGACGACACGGCGGTCGCCTCCGGATCACGATCGGCGAGGAAAATGATTCGAGCGTCCTCTCCGACTTTACGCTTGTGACGGCGGAGTACCACGTCGGCGACCTGAAGGGGGTGATCGGCGTGATCGGTCCGACCCGCATGCCCTACGAGAAAGTGGTGACCATCGTCGACTACACGTCGACGCTCGTCACGCGAATCCTGGCACCATGACGCGCTCGGGCTCCCGCGGGGGCCGCTGACGCGCGTTCAACCGAAGATCGATGTCCGACTACTACCAGCTCCTGGGTGTCTCGCGAGAGGCGGGTTCCGAGGAGATCAAGAAAGCCTACCGCAAGCTGGCCCTCGAATATCATCCCGACCGCAATCAGGGGTCCAAGGAGGCCGAGGAGCGGTTCAAGGAGGTCACGGAGGCCTATGAGGTCCTCCGGGATTCCGAGAAGCGTGCCATGTACGACCGGTACGGGAAGCAGGGAGTTCGCGGAGGTGGCGCCGGTGGTGGGCCCGTCGGCTTCGACTTCAGCGACGCGATCGACGTCTTCATGCGCGACTTCGGTGGCTTTGCGGGCTTCGAGGAGATGTTCGGGATGCGTGGGGCGCGTGGGCAGAGGGCGTCGAGCCGGAAGGGCCAGGCGGTACGGATTCGGCTCCCGCTGACGCTCGCGGAGGTCGCGACCGGGGTCACCAAAACGGTCAAGGTCGCGCTGCTCGACGAGTGCGAGGCGTGTGAGGGGAGTGGGGCGAAGGCCGGCACTCAGCCCCAGCCGTGCACGACATGTGGTGGGACGGGCGAAGAGCGCCACGTTCAGCGCTCGGTCTTCGGCCAGTTCGTCAGCGTGCAGCCGTGTCGGACATGTGCGGGCGAGGGGCGCGTGATCTCGGAGCCGTGCCCCAAGTGCTCTGCGGAAGGGCGTGTCCGTAATGAGACATCGATCGAAGTCGAGGTACCGGCTGGCGTGACGTCGGAGAACTTTCTGACGTTGCGCGGACGCGGAAGTATCGGCGCGCGAGGCGGCATCCGAGGAGACCTGGTCGTGCTGCTGGAGGTCCAGGACGATCCGCGATTCGTCCGTCATGGGTCTGATCTCGTACACGAACTCCCGATCACGTTCACTCAGGCTGCCCTCGGCACGGAGGTCGAGGTCCCGACGATCGACGGAACCGCCCGGGTGACGATCCCGGCCGGGATTCAGAGTGGTGAGCGGTTGAGTCTCAAGGAGCTCGGCCTGCCGGAACTGAACGGATCCGTCCGCGGGGATCAGGTCATCAAGATCCGGGTGTGGACTCCGCACGAGCTCACGTCGGAGCAGGAAGAGCTGCTACGAAGTCTCGCGGCCATCGAGTCGCCCGCGCCGGAGTCGGTACGCCGTCGCACGCACAAGGGATTCTGGTCCCGCGTGAAAGAGGCGTTCACGGGCGGATGAGCGGCGAGCGACGCCGCTGGCTCGAACTCCGTGTGCGTTGTCCGTCGGCAGGTGACCGGTCCGACCTGCTGGCTGACAGCTTGCTCGCTTTCGGAGCTCGCGGTGTCGAGGAACGAGGCGGGTGGTACGTCTCCTATTTCGATGAGCCCGAGGACCTGGACGAGTTCCTGACCCGGGCCGCGTCGATCATCGAGAGCGACACGGGTCTGTCGCCGCTGCGAGTCGAACACGAGTGGCAGGATCATGAGGCGTGGGAGGAGACGTGGAAGCGCGGGCTCGGACCCCGGCGCGTCACCGACCGGATCGTGGTCCATCCTTCATGGGCGCCCCCCGACGAGGTCCGGACGGGGGACGTCGTGATCCGGCTCGACCCCGGCATGGCGTTCGGAACGGCCGAACATGGAACCACGAGAGGCTGTCTTCGCCTGCTGGACGGCCTCGTGCGCTCCGGGGACCGGCTCCTCGATGTGGGTGCCGGGTCCGGTATCCTCTCGATCGCTGCGGCTCATCTCGGTGCGGACGCGGTCACGGCGATCGAAGGGGACGCGTATGCGTGCGAGGCGATGGTCGAGAACGTCGAGGCCAATAAGGTCGAGCGTATCGTCACCGTCGTGGAGGCGTGGGCGACGATGCAGAGCCTTGCAGCGATGGGACCGGTCGACGGCATCATCGCCAATATTGAGGCCGGTCTCCTGGCGCCCCTCCATGAGGGGTTTCACAAGGCCCTCGAACCGGATGGATGGCTGATCCTTTCCGGCATACTCGGTCGAGAGTGGGCCGACTCGAGGCAGCGAGCCGAGTCCCATGGCTTCTCCTTCGAGGCGCTCGACGAGGATGGCGACTGGCGGTCGGGGCTCTTCCGCCGTTCCCCGTAGCGTCCCTCGCAGCCCTTACGCTGCCCGGCGCATGAGGGCCTGCCGTGTGGCCCGCTCGGTCAGCGCAATCGCGTACCAGCGTGTGGCGTCCGTTCGAGAGCGCGTATCCAGTCCGCAGCCCAGCCACCGCACGCTTTCGCGAAGGAGATGGCCCGGACCCGCGCCGCCCGGCGGCGGAGGCAGCGCCCCGACCGCGATGATCCATGTCGCCGGCTCTGCCCCGGACGCGACCTGGCGCCATCCGCCCTGCCACGACTCGAGGACTCGGAACCGGTCCGGGTGTTCACCGATCAGGCTTTTCAGCCTCGGACCGGTGAGCGTCTGATCCATGTCGCGCTGGAGGATCCCCAGTAACTCTCGGAGTTGGAGCGCCGGATGCGCGTGATTCTGCAGCAGGATCTCGGCTCGTTGAATGATGGGATGCATCAACTCCTCCTTTGCATAATCGGGTGGCGAGGACGGCCAAGGTCGGGAGGCGCGGTGGGCGCCACCATGTGCGAACCGGCCAACTCGCCCGAGGTCGTGGACACCGTGGGATCCGTCCCGTACCGTCCCTCGAACCCGCGCTCTGGAGGATGCTCGTGCACGACCCGAACTGTCTCTTCTGTCGCATCGTGGCCGGTGAGATTCCGGCCGATGTGGTCCACGAGACCGAGCGGACGATCGCCTTTCGCGATATCGCCCCGAAGGCCCCGGTGCACGTGCTCGTCATCCCTCGGGACCACGTGGCGTCCCTCGGAGCTGCTGGCGATGACGATGGACCGCTCCTCGGTGAGCTCATGCTGGCGGCGAGAGACGTCGCGGCGAAAGAAGGCCTCGCGGACTCCGGCTTTCGGACGGTACTGAACACCGGCGCGGACGGAGGACAGGAGGTGATGCACGTGCATGCTCACGTTCTCGGAGGGCGCACGCTCACCTGGCCGCCGGGTTGATCGCTCGAAGAGCGCAGCCTTTCGTAACCGGCCCGCGTTGATGCGGCCGACGCGCGTCGGTAGCTTCTGCGTCCCCCGAACGAGAACCGAAGCCTCGACCCCCGCCGTATCGTGTCCAGCGCACTCAAAGACCGTATCCAGGCCGACCTGAACAGCGCCCGCAAGAGCCGGGACAAATTGCGTACGCTCGTGTTGTCCACCCTGCTCGCGGATATCAAGAACAAGGAGATCGACGCGCGCAGTGAACTGGACGACGAGGGTGTGGTCCAGGTCGTGAGCAAAGCGATCAAGCAGCGTCGGGATGCGTCGGAGCAGATGCGGGCGGCTGGTCGTGACGAACTGGCGGATCAGGAAGACGAGCAGGCAGAGGTGCTCTCCGACTATCTGCCCGAGGGGATGAGTGAGGACGAGGTGCGGTCGATCATCCGTGAGATCATCGACTCGGGGGTGGATCAGATGGGGCCGCTTATGGGCCAGGTCATGCCGCGCATCCGCGGGCGCTTCGACGGCAAGGAAGCCAACCGGATCGTTCGGGAGGAACTCGGCTCCTGATGTCCGACCAATGACCGACCACGCGCTCGGGGTACTCGAGTTCGAGCGCGTCCTCGAGCGGGTCGCCGCACGCGCGTCGAGTGCCGCCGGTCGTCGGAAGCTTCTCGCATTGCGGCCGCGTCACGATGTGGAGGCGGTGGCCCTCGAGCTGGATCGAGTGGCGGCCTCCATGCGGTTGGTCGACGCCGCGCCGCAGTGGGCCCCGGGGCCGATCCCGGATCTCCAAGACGTACTGCCGCAGCTTGGCGTGGAGGGAGCCGTCCTGGAGCCGCTGGCCGTATTTCGGATCGGGCAGCTCCTCGCCACGTCCGATGCGGTCGCACGCCAGCTGGACACCGTCGATGAGGATCTCTCGCCTCTCCAGACGATCCGGGAACGGCTGATCGCAGATCGAGATCTGGTTCAGGTCATCGAGCGATCGGTCGACGAGGACGGCTCGGTCATGTCGACCGCATCGCCCGACCTCCGTCGCGTGCGCGACCGACTGAAGGGTGCGCAGAATCGCATCGTGAAGCGATTGGAGTCGTTTCTCTCGAATCTTTCCGATCGTTTCGTGGTGCCGGACGCGTCGGTGACGATTCGCGATGGGCGGTTCGTCATCCCCGTACGCCGGGAAGGGAAGAGCGAGGTCGGAGGCATCGTGCACGACGAGTCTCAGACGGGTGCCACGCTGTACATGGAGCCCCCGGTGGCGATCGAGGCGACCAACCAGCTTCGGGAACTGGAACGGGAAGAGAATCGGGAGGTGCGCCGGGTCCTGGGTGAACTCACCGATCGGCTCGCCCCGCGGCGCCACGAGCTCGCGGGCGCCTTCGATGCACTGGTGGACTTCGACACGCTGCACGCGCGGGCCCGGACCGCGGCTCTCTGGAACGCGGCACCGCCGACGGTCGGGGAGCCAGCGCCGGCCCTCCTCGCGTTGCGCGATGCCCGGCACCCGCTTCTGGTCGAGGCAGGCGAAGGACCCGTCATCCCCTACGACCTGACACTCGACGCGAGCGAACGGTGCATGGTCGTCTCCGGACCGAACACGGGCGGGAAGAGTGTCTTCCTCAAGGCCACCGGGCTGATCGCGGCCCTGTCACAATCGGGTGTGGTGCCGCCGGTGGGCCCCGGGACCCGCCTGCCGGTCTTCGCCTCGTTCTTCGCGGACATTGGGGACGAGCAATCCATCGCCCGTAACCTGTCGACCTTCTCGGCTCACCTCGAGAATCTTCGGGGGCTCGTCTCGACCGCCGACGAGCGCTCCCTGGTGCTCATCGACGAGATGGGGACCGGCACCGACCCTGCGGAAGGGGCAGCCCTCTCCCGAGCGGTACTCGAAGAACTCGTGGAGCGAGGGGCGACGACGATCGTGTCGTCTCACCTCGGAGAGCTGAAGCAGCTCGACGGTGAGGGCAGCGGCATCGTGAACGCGTCGATGCACTTCGATGCCGAGAGGATGGAACCCACCTACCGGCTCACCAAGGGTCGACCCGGGCGCAGCTACGGACTCGCCATCGCTCGCCGACTCGGTTTTCCCGGAGGTATCCTCGACCGCGCCGAGTCATACCGCGACAGCGGAGCCGCGCGAATGGAGGATGTCCTCGAGCGACTCGAGGAGCAGGAGCAGGAGGTCGAACGCCTCCTGCATGAACTCGACCTGGAGCGCAGGAGGACCGATCGCCTCCGTACGGACGTGGAATCGCGCGAGCAGACCCTCGTCGAGGCCGAGCGCACGGCGGAAGACCGGGCCCGGACGGACGCCCGCCAGCTGCTGATGGACGCCAGGGCGGAGGTCGAGTCGGTGATCGCGGACTTGCGGGCGGCTGCCGAAGAGGGACGTGACCTCGAAGAGGCGGCCCGCGCGGCCCGTCAGCGCGTGGAGCGATCGGCTGAGCGTCAGCGGCAGCGGGCGGCGAGCACAAAGCGGAAAGGCCGACCCGCCGGTCACAGGGGAACGGCGGGGGCCGTCGCCGCGGTGGAGGCGGAGGAGGGAACGCACGTTCGGATCCGCTCGACCGGGGCGAAGGGACGTGTCGTAGAGCAGCGCGGTGATCGTGTGGTCGTCGAAGTCGGCGCGATGCGATTCGAGCTGTCGGGTGACGATGTGGAGCCGATCGACGCGCCGTCCCGCCCGGCGCCGAGGGAACGCGCGGGTGGTTGGAAGGGGCCGCCGACGGAACAGGCCCGCCTGGAAGTCGACCTGAGGGGGCTTCGGGTCGACGAGATGGACCTGGAACTCCAGCGGGCGCTCGACCAGGCGGTCCTCGACGAGCTGGCGCAGCTCCGGATCATTCACGGAATGGGTACCGGAGCCCTGAGGAAACGGGTCGGTGAGATTTTGAAGACGGATCGGAGGGTCCGTGAGTACAGAATGGGTGAACCGGGCGAAGGCGGCGCCGGCGTCACGGTCGCGACGTTCGGAGGGCGCGGATGATCCCTGATCACATCATCGACGAAGTCCGGGACCGGGCCGACATCGTGGAGATCATTGGCGAGGTCGTGCCGCTCAAGAAGGCCGGCCGGGAGTTCAAGGCGAACTGTCCCTTCCACGACGAGAAGACGCCGAGCTTCTACGTCGTTCCGCACAAGCGCTTTTACAAGTGCTTCGGGTGCGGCAAGGCGGGCAGCGTCTTCGACTTCGTGATGGAACGGCAGGGGATGGACTTCGTCGAGGCGGTCAAATACGTGGCGGGCCGCGCGGGCGTGGAGGTCGAAGAGGTTCGAGGTCGCAAGCCGGAGGAGGATCCCAATCGGCCGTATTACGAGATCACCGGATTCGCGCAGAGCTGGTTTCGTGAGCAGCTGCTCGATGAAACGGTGGGTCGCGAGGCACGTGACTACCTGGCGGCTCGCGGGATCGATGCCGACGTCGCGGAGCGCTTCGAACTCGGGTATGCGCCGGACGAGTGGAGGGCGTTCCGGGAAGCAGCGGTCAAGCATGGCTTCGACGAAGAGCTCATGCTCACACTTGGGCTGCTGAAGCAGTCGGAGCGGAGCAAGGAGCCGTACGACGGCTTCCGCGGGCGGGTGATGTTCCCGATCAAGAACGTGAGCGGAAAGGTGCTGGCCTTCGGCGGCCGTATCCTCGAGACCACGTCGGGTGACGGGCCCAAGTACATCAACTCACCCGAGAGCCCGATCTACGAGAAGGGGCGCAACCTGTATGGTCTGTCCCGGGCGAAGAACCCGATCCGGCGAGAAGGCGAGGCGCTGATTGTGGAGGGGTACATGGACGCGGTCTCACTGGCGGCGGCCGGGTTCGAACACGTGGTAGCCCCGCTGGGCACGGCGCTGACTCCCGAGCAGGCCAAGCTCCTGTCCCGCTACACAGAGCGCGCCCAGTTGCTGTACGACTCGGATACGGCGGGCCTGAAAGCCACGTTCAAGAATGGAGACGTACTGCTCGAATCGGAGATCCACCCGTCCGTGGTGACCTTCCCCGCCGGTGAAGATCCGGATACGTACGTCCGCGCGCACGGTGCCGACGCGATGAGGGCGTTGCTCAAGGACTCGATCGACGTCATGGAGCGAAAACTCCAGATCCTCGAAGAGAAGAACTACTTCTCGTCCATCGATCGGAGGCGACTGGCGGTCGATCGACTACTTCCGACACTACGGGCGGTGAAAGATCAGACGCTGCAGGACATCTACGTGGGCCAGGTCGCGGAGAAGACGGGGGTGCTTCCGGAGACGCTCCGGCAGGACATGAAGAAGGCGCCCCGCGTGCGCGCCTCATCCGGAGGCGAGCCTCGCGCGCCCGCAGCCCCTCCGAAGCCGCGAAGGTTGCTGGGCGGAGCGGAACGCCATCTCCTCAAGGTCATGGTGCGGGGGGTCGAGTGGGTTGAGCGCGCCGCGGAGGTGATCTCTGCCGAGGACTTTGACGATCCGTACCACCGGGCCATCTTTGTGACGCTTCTCGATGATCCGGAGACGCGCGCTCCACCGCCGTCGATGGATCCCGTTGCATCCCAGAGATTCCACGAGATCCTCGTGGATCCGGCGGAGCTTGCGCACGGCACCGAGATCTTCTCGAAGGCGGTTACCCGGATCCGCGTTGCGGCGCTCCACAGGCGTGCGCAGGATCTGCAGGCTCGAATCGAGAGGTCCCGGAGCGAGAAGGAGAAGCTCGAGCTGGTGGCGCAGAAGGCGCGCCTCGCGGCCGAGATTCGAGAGCTGGACGAGAACTACTGGGTGTCGGCGACGCGCCGGAGCCCGGTCGATAGAAACCCGAACGAAACGACGAGATGACGCAGCAGCGGCGGACCGCACTGAAGGAACTTCAGAAGCTCGACGTGAGCATCCACGATGCCCGCGATCGGATCGTCGGCTTCGATCCCCTTTTCGAAGAGGTCGAAGAGCCTGCTCTCATCCTGGAGGGTGAGCTGGGGACGAGTCGTACGCGTGTGAAGGAGATGAAGCTCGAGGCGCGACGTCTCGAGACGTCGTCGGATGAGCGCCGCGACCGGATCCGCAAGCTCGAGGAGCGTCTCGGGTCGGTTCGAAACCTCCGCGAGGAATCTGCGGTCACGACCGAGCTGGAAATGGTGAAGCGCGCGCTCGAGAACGACGAGACCGAGGCTCTGACCCTGATCGACCAGGTTCGGAAGGGTGAGGAGCGTGTCACGGAGCTCGAGGAGGCGTTCAAGGAGGCTGCGGACCTCGTCGAGCCCAAGAAGGAAGCCCTTCTCGCGGAGCGGGAGCAGATCCGGACGGAACTGGCGTCTCTCGAGAAGGAACGCGAGAGCTTCACGAGTGCGATGGACCCGGGTGAGTTGCGGATCTATGAGGCCATCCGTGGCGGTGGGCGTCGACGGGCGATTTCCGAACTCACCGAGGATGGTGCCTGTGGAAACTGCTTCGGCATGGTTCCGCTCCAGCACCAGAACGAGATCCGTCACGGAGAGGAACTCATCCGATGCGAGGCGTGTGGCGTGATCCTCGCCGCACCGGAGCCGGTCGACGAGTCGGCGGCTGCGGAAGCTTCCGCCGAGGAAGAGGCGGGGGCCGTCGCGGCCGAGGACGCAGCGTCTGAGGACACCGTGGAGGACGAGGTGACGACCGACGCCGACGGAGGCGAAGAGGAGGAGTGAGTTCGGCGGGCCGGGGTCGTCGGGAGACCCGACTGCGGCCGCCGAATCCGCGGTGGGAAGCTCCTGCCGCCCCCGACGCCGCGCGTGTGCGTGCACTCGTGGACGCGCTCCGGTTACCTGAGGCCGTGTGTGAGATCCTCTCCGTTCGCGGACAGGATGAACCGGAGCAGGCAAAGCGCTTTCTTCGTCCCCGACTCGATCAGCTGGCCGACGCCGTGCGTCTGGCCGACGGCGTCACCGCCGCCGTGCGCGTCGCTCGGGCGATCCGCGACGGTGAGCGGATCGTCATTCACGGGGACTACGACGTCGACGGGATCTGCGCCACGGCGTTACTCACGCGCTGGCTGCGGTTCCTCGGCGGAACCGTGACGCCGTTCGTGCCTCACCGGGTCCGGGACGGGTACGACTTCTCGGCGAACGGTCTGGACGCCGCGCGGAATGCGGGGGCGTCGCTCGTCATCACCGTCGATTGCGGTACGATGGCGCACGATACGGTGGCGGCGGCGATGGACGGCGGGATCGACGTCATTGTCACCGACCACCACACGGTGGGCGGTGACCTGCCCAAGGCGCTGGCCGTGGTCAACCCGCAGCGATCTGACTGTGCCTACCCGTTCAAGGGGTTGTGTGGGGCAGGGGTGGCGTTCCGGCTGGGCGAACTCGTGGGACGAGAACTCGGCGTGGACCTCGAGGTGCTTCACAGCATGCTGGATCTCGTCGCGCTCGCGACGATCGCGGACCTCGTTCCGCTCGAGGGTGAGAATCGGGTTCTGGTCGCGTACGGCCTCCGTCGCGTGCCCCATACCACACTGCCGGGCCTCCGGGCGCTCCTGAGGGTGTCCGACGTCGCACCGGACCGGGTGACCGCAGGCCGTATCGGGTATCAGATCGGGCCGCGCATCAACGCGGTCGGCCGGATGGGTGACTCGGCGGACGGACTGGCTCTGCTCCTCAGCGACGATCCCGAGGAATCCGGTCGTCTGGCTTCTCTCCTCGATCGGACGAACCGGGAACGCCGCGACGAGGACCAGCGGACGCTTGAGGAGGCACTCGACGACCTGGAGCAGCATTTCGATCCCGACCGCGACTTCGGAGTCGTCGTTGCAGGCGAGGGCTGGCATCCGGGTGTGATCGGTATCGTGGCCTCTCGCGTCGTCGAACGGATTCATCGCCCCGTCGTCATGGTCGCGCTCGATGGGGAGGGGGGACGCGCAAGCGCGCGTTCGGTCCCCGGATTCCATCTGTACGAGGCGATCGCGGAATGTGGCGAGCACCTCACACGATTCGGCGGGCACCGACAGGCGGCGGGCATGGATCTTCGGCCCGGAGCGCTCGAGGCGTTTCGAGCCGCCTTCAACGAGGCAGCCCGGGTACGGCTGGACGATCCGCTGTTACGACCGGTCCTTCGTCCGGACATCGACGTGGAACTGGGCGAGGTCGACCTCCAGCTGGTTCACTGGCTTGCCTATCTGGGGCCGCACGGGATCGGGAATCCCGGCCCGCTCTTTCGTGCCCGCGCGGTCGAGATTTCGGGAGCACGGGTGGTCGGTGCCAATCACCTCAAGGCCGAACTGCGCGCGCCGGACGCGGCGGTCGATGCGATCGGTTTCGGGTTCGCCGACCGCTTCGATCCCGAGACTCTCGGGGCCGGCACGTGGGATGTGCTCTTCCGTCTGGAGCGAAACGAGTGGCGCGGGGAGGCCCGCGTTCAGGCGAAGCTCGCGGATCTGAGGCCGGCGTCATGAGGATCATCGCGGGACGTTGGAAGGGGCATGGTCTGCGCCCTCTCAAGGGTCGGGACGTCCGACCAACCACCGATCGGGTGCGAGAAGCGTGGATGTCCGCGCTCGGTGGATCCGTCGTGGGGGCGCATGTGGTCGACCTGTTCGCGGGCTCGGGGGCGCTTGGTCTCGAGGCGCTTTCGCGGGGGGCTCACTCGGTCGTCCTCGTCGAACGTTCGCGTGGCGCGTTGAACGTGATCCGACAGAACGTGACGCTGCTGAGGGCGGAGGACGAGGCGACGATCGTCTCCGACGACGTCTTCCGATTCCTGAAACGGCTCGATGAACCGTTCGATATCGCGCTGGCGGACCCGCCGTACGGTCGGGGTGACGCCGTGGCGCTCGTCGAGCGATTCGTGGACGAACCGTTTGCCAAGGAACTCTGGTTGGAGCATCCTGTTCGCGAGTCGCTTCCGCTGCCCGAGGGCGCGAAGACTCGGCGTTACGGTGACACCGCTCTTACGACCCTGACCACCTGACCGGAATCACGTTCATGACCCGCGCTACGCCCGTCGTCGCTCTCTATCCGGGCTCGTTCGACCCCATCACCCGGGGGCATGAGGACATCGCCCGGCGAGCACTTCGCGTCGCCGATCGGGTCATCGTCGGTGTGGCGCATACCAGCACGCACGCGAAACAGGGACTCTTCGAGGTCGAGGAGCGAGTGGAGCTCATCCGGTCCGTTTTTGCGCACGAATCCCGGATCGAGGTGCTGTCCTTCACTGGCCTGCTCGTCGATTTTGCTCGCGAACAGGGGGCGCACCTCGTGATTCGCGGGCTTCGAGCGGTCTCCGACTTCGAGTACGAGCTTCAGATGGCCCAGATGAATCAGGAGCTCAATCCGGATCTCGAGACGCTCTTTCTCGTGCCCGAGGTGAACAACTCGTTCATCTCTTCGTCGCTCGTCCGTCAGGTCGCGGCTTTGGGCGGTGACGTCTCGGCCTTCGTTTCGCCTCCGGTGCTCGACCGCCTGATCGCGAAGCTGCGCGCGTGATCGAACGCTCGCCGCGGGCGGACGACTTTCTCACGACACTTCGCGCGCGTTCGGCGGCCGCGGCGCGTCGAATCGTCTTCCCCGAGGCCACGGAAGAGCGCGTTCTGGATGCGGTGGCCACGATCGTACACCAGGGGCTGGCTCGTCCGGTTCTGATCGGTGCCGAGGCCGAGGTCCGCGCTGGTCTTGAAGCCCGCAATCTCACGGATGCCGCCGCCGGTCTCGAGCTGCTGGATCCGTCGGCCCCGGTGTTGATTGCCGAGACACGAGCGTACGTCTCGAGCCGCCGGGCACATCGCGAGGACGCACCCGAAGCGCTGGACCGCATGGCACGTGACCCGCTGATGCAGGCCGGAACGATGGTCGCGACGGGGCTCGCGGACGGTGCCGTGGCGGGTTGTGTACGGACCACCGCCGACGTGGTTCGGGCAGCACTGGTCACCGTCGGGTTGGGTGACGGCTTCGAGACCTTGAGCTCCTCCTTCTACATGGTCTTCGACGAGGGACACGCAGCGGGGCCCTCCGTGCTCACCTTTACGGATGCAGGGGTGGTGCCGAACCCCAGTCCGGATCAACTCGCTGAAATCGCCCATGCCGCAGCGGTCGCGCGGGGACAGGTGGTCGGAGACGAGGCGAAAGTGGGGTTCCTCTCCTATTCGACCGCCGGGTCGGCCGAGGGGCCGACCGTTACATCCGTCCGTGAGGCAGTCGACCTCTTCCGTGTCCGTGCGCCGGAGATCGCCGCAGACGGTGAGTTGCAGGGTGACGCTGCCCTTTCGGCGAGCGTGGCCCGTCGCAAGGCGCCGGACTCGGCAGTCGCCGGGCAGGCCAACGTCCTCGTCTTCCCGGACCTCGACGCCGCGAACATCGCATACAAGCTCGTCCAGCACCTTGGGGGCGCGGTGGCGCTGGGTCCGATCCTGCAGGGGCTGTCGCGCCCGTTCAACGATCTTTCTCGAGGCGCTGTCGCGGGCGATATCGTCGACGTGGCCTGCATTACCGCACTCATGGCGACACACGCTTCGGACGGGGAACGCGCGGAGCGGGTTTGAACGCGCTAGTTGCCCGCTGAAACGGTCCTTTTTTATCATTTCCCTGTCGATTCGACCGTAGCGCGGCGGACGCCGGCTCGCGGCTCGAACCCAGGACAACGCCAGGAGCGTTCAATCCATGAGCTTTCAGGTCTCGAAGGTCAACGACGTCACGCTCATCGAGGTGGAGGGGCAGCTGATCGTCGGAAACCGTCAGGAGCTCAAGCAGGGAGTGCTCGACAAGCTGGAGGGCGGCGACCTGAAGTTCGTGATCGACTTCGCGAACACCGGATACATCGACTCATCCGGGCTGGGCGTTCTGGTCAGTCTGTCGAAGAAGATCCGTGAGCAGGGTGGTGAGCTTCGCCTGTCCAGCCTCAACGAGGACCTGCGCACGCTCTTTGAACTCACGAAGCTCGATACGCTCTTCCGCATCGCCGACGACAAAGATCAGGCGCTCGAAGGCTTTTGATCGGCTGCCGCCATGAGTGATCACATGGACGAGGACCTCGTCCTCGAGATTCCGACCGACGTCCACTCTATCGCCGGTGCGGTCGATTACGTGATGAGCCGGTGTGTGGCCGGCCAGATGCACGCTCGAAAGTTGAACCTGAACTTCAGGGTCGGGCTCACCGAGGCGCTTTCCAACGCCATGATGTACGGCAACGGGCACGACCCGTCGAAGAACGTCGTCGTCGAGGTGGTCATGAGTCAGGGCTGCCTTCAGGCCACCGTTCGCGATCAGGGCACTGGCTTCGACCCGTCTTCGATTCCCGACCCGACGCTGCCCGAGAATGTTTCGCGGTCCTGCGGTCGAGGTCTCTTCCTGATGCGCGAGCTCCTCGACGAAGTGTGCTACAACGAGCGGGGTAACGAGGTAACGCTGGTCCTGCGGCTCGAGTCGGGCGGCGGCTTCGAAGGTAGCGCGCAGGCTTGAGTGACTCCGGCCGGCTCGTCCTGGGGGCGTTGCCGGAGCCGGTTCTCCAGACGCTCGAGCACTTCGAGAACGCGTTTGGGGCGGTGCTTCGTCTGATCGTTCCTCCCGCGGAGCCCGGCGCTGCAGACGAAGTTCTGTATCAATCGGCGGGAGACGTCGGGGGCGCGACCACTTCCGTCGTGACGACTGTCGTCCCGCACCTCGGTCCGGAACTCCAGTTGCAGGTATTGAGCGCCAGGACCGCTCCCGTCGAGTCCGTATCCGCTGCGCTGACGCCCGCTCTGGCTCAAGGATTCGAGGCGACTCGGGAGATCGAGTTCTTCACCTATGAGCTGAGCGAGCGCTTCGAAGAGATCAATCTGCTCTACTCGATCAGCGAAACGCTCGGCTCGACACTCGACATGGATTCGGGTGCCTCGACGATCCTCGCCGAGGTACGAGACGTCATGGGTGCGAGGCGTGGCTCCCTCTGGGTACATGAGTCGCACGATGACGCGCTCCACCTGGCCGCAGAGGTGGGCGACGACGGGCGGGTGGGTCCCCTCCGCGCGGACGATCCCGACACGATCACGTCCATGGTGTTTCGGGAGGGGCGCTCCATCATCGCATCACGGGAGCCAACCTCCGCAGAGAGAGAAGCGGGCGCGACGGCTGACTCGTTCCTCTCCGTTCCGATTCGATACACTCCCGGGAAGGGTGGATCTCGCACGGTCGGTGTGATCAACCTGATCGGTCGACTTGATGGAGGGGAGTTCAGCCCCGCGAACCAGAAGCTCCTGGCGGCGATTGCGTCTCAGATCGGAGCTGCGATCGAGAACCACCGACTCGTTCAGGAATCACTCTCGAAAGAGCGGATGTCTCGTGAGATGGAGCTCGCGCACGACCTCCAGATGAAGCTCCTTCCGAGTGTGGAGACGTTCGAGTTCGCGCAGGCTGCGGGGCGGGTTCAGCCGACGGAGCAGGTCGGCGGAGACTTCTACCAGCTTTTCGAGCTTCCAGGAGGGCGGATCGGCGTCATGCTGGGGGACGTTTCCCTCCACGGCTTCCCCTCCGCCCTCATCATGATGCTGACGATGAGTGCCGCGGGGATCTACGCGCGCGAGGCCGAGTCACCGGCCCTCGTCCTGCGCAAGCTCGACGACGCGCTCGCGGACGAGCTCGCGACCACCGAAATGTTCCTGTCGGTGTTTTACGGCGTCATCGACCCGGCCGCGGGCGTGCTCACGTACGCGAATGCGGGGCATCCGCACGCGTTCGTGCTTCGGTCGGACGGTGAAACCGAACGCCTCACCGCGACCGATCCACCGGTGGGATTCGCAGGTCCGGATTCGTACGGAGAAGAGAGCGTCGCGTGGTCGAGCGGCGAGGACGTCCTGTTGCTCTTCACGGACGGACTCTCGGACACGCTTGCGACAAAGGGTCTCAAGAACGGGGAAATGCAGGTCCTGGATTGCGCGGTCCGACACCGGTTCCGTGATCCGTCGGAGCTCATCGCGGAGCTGTTCGAGCTCTCCGCGGACGTATCGATGTCGGCACTCGCAGACGACCGTACCGCTCTGGTCGTTCGGGGCTGACGTGCGCGGCGGTGAAGCCGTGCGGGCCAAGAAGTCTCTCGGTCAGAACTTCCTGGTCGATGCGAACATCCAGCGGAAGATCGTGGATGCGCTCGGTGCGTCAGCTGACGACGAGGTACTGGAGATCGGCCCGGGCCGGGGCGCCCTCACACGTCATCTGGCCGGAGCCGTTCGGCGTCTGGCGCTCGTCGAGCTCGACGATGGCCTCGCGAAGGGACTGGCCGATCGCTACGGAGGACGATCCGACGTGGACCTCGTGCACGCGGACGTTCTCGATGTCGACCTGACGAGGCTTCTGGAGCGACCGGAGACGGCGCGTGTGATTGGCAACATCCCGTACAACATCACGACGCCGATCATCTTCAGGCTGCTGGAGCGCCCCCGCCCGCTCGACATCGTGCTGATGGTGCAGGCGGAGGTTGCGGATCGGATCACCGCCGAGGTCGGGACCAAGGCCTACGGGGCGCTCTCCGTCGGCGTGCGAACCGTCGCCCGGGCGGAGCGGCTCTTCAAGGTGGGGCGTGGGGCGTTCCGGCCCGTCCCGCGGGTCGAGTCCGCAATCGTACGGCTCACGCCGATCCGCCCCGAGCCCCTCACGAAGGAAGAGGAATCCCATGTTCGCCGGCTGGTGAAGGCCTGCTTTCAATGGAGGCGCAAGCAGATCCGCAAGATCCTCCGCGATCACCCGGAGCTGCGGTACGAAGTCCGGAAGTTAGAGGAGGCCTTGGACTCGCTCGGTATCTCCGGAGAATCACGACCTGAGACGCTGGCACCGGAGCGCTTTGTCGCCCTGGCCGAGGCGTTGGGGTGACGTTCGCGTTGCCGCTGAAGAATCGCTCGCTTAGGTTTGTGAACCGTTTCACAAACACCTCAAAAGCCGCTTAGAAACTGGCGTTGTGGCGTATTCGTGAGCAGAAAGATCCCTGAGAGCACGGTGCGTCGACTGTCGCACTATCTCCGGTCCCTCGAAGGTTTCCCCGAGACCGGCGGTACCGTGTCCAGCGAGGAACTCGCGGCGCGTGGCCAGACCACGGCGGCTCAGGTCCGAAAGGACCTCTCGCACTTCGGCTCCTTCGGCAAACGCGGCCTCGGATATCAGGTCGATGAGCTGCGCGACCGTCTTCGTGGCATTCTGGGAATCGACCGCGCCTGGCGTGTGGCCCTGGTGGGGGCCGGCCGGATTGGCCTCGCTCTTTTCGAATATCCGGCGTTCCGCTCTCGCGGCTTCGACTGCGTCGCGATTTTCGACTCCGACCCCGAGAAGGTGGGGCAGGTGTGGGGCGACCAGGTCATTCGATCGCCGGACGACTTCGAAGACGCGATCGCTGAACTGGACGTCGAACTGGTGATCCTGGCGCTTCCGGCCGAGGGGGCTCAGGAGGTGGCGATGCGCGCCGTAGACGCCGGTGTGAAGGGGATCCTCAACTTCGCTCCGATCCGCCTGAACGTGCCGCCCAGGGTACCCGTCGAGGACGTGAACCTGGTCATGGAGCTCGAGGCCCTGTCGTTCCAGATCACGCAGGGGGAGCAGGGCGCGTGACCCGAGGCGATCCGGCCTCCCTCGTCCGCTCGGCCGCAGACCTGCTCGAGGGCGGGCCTGTCCACACGCTGGACCTCGCGCGCGATGTGCTTGGTCTTGCCGGCCACGCGGGGGCGTCGTCGGCTGCGGTCTTTCAGCTCCTCGGTACAGACCCGCGCTTTCAGGTGGACAAGGACGGGATGTGGTGTCTCGACCCAGACGTCGTGCCTCTGGGTGCGTCTCTCGAGTCGGTCCGGTTCGCGGTGGTCGACGTGGAGACCACCGGAGGGGCGTCGTGGCGCGGTCACAGGATCACCGACATCTCGATCGTCGAGGTGCTCGGCGGGGAGATCGTCTCGGAGTACGAGTCGCTGGTGAACCCGGGGCGGGGCATCCCGCCCATGATCACTGCCCTGACCGGCATCACCACCGACATGGTGCGTGGTGCGCCGTGCTTCGAACATATCGCCGACGAGGTGTCGGACCGGCTTCGCGGTCGTGTTTTCGTCGCCCACAACGCCACATTCGACTGGGAGTTCGTCACAGCGGAGCTCCAGCGCTCGACCGGGGACATCCCCGACGTCCCTCGGCTCTGCACGGTTCGGATGACCCGTCGCCTCGTGCCGGAACTCCGTCGGCGAAACCTGGACGTGGTCACGCGGCACTTCGGCATCGACATTCATGCGAGACACCGGGCACACGGGGATGCACTCGCCACGGCGCGCGTGCTTCTCCGTCTGCTCGATGAGGCCAGAGGGCGCGGGGTCGAAGATCTCGCGACCCTGCAGTGGTACCTAAAGCGCCGACGCCAGCGGAAGCGCTTCGATCCGGAGCAGTATTCGCTGGAGCTGCCCGGCCCTGAACCCGAGAGGAGACGTTGATGCACGAGGGCCTTCCGCTCAGTCGGAGCAAGCAGATCGGTTCGATCCGGATCCATGGGATCGAGGCCGGCGTACAGCAGCTCGACGGTGGCGCCATGTTCGGCGTCGTCCCCAAACCGTTGTGGGAGCGGCGCATCCCTGCCGACCTTCGCAACCGAATCCCGCTCGCTCTCCGATGCCTGCTGGTGGAGGCTCCAAACGCTCTCGTTCTGATCGACACCGGAATCGGGAACAAATACGGCGAGAAGTTCGCCGACATCTACGGGGTGCTGAACTCGGGTGACCCGACGCGGCTGGAGGATGGGATCCGGGACGCGGGCTTCGAGCCCGAGGACGTCGACATCGTCCTCAGCACGCATCTGCACTTCGATCACGCCGGAGGCAATACAGTGCGCGGCGAGGACGGAGTCATTCGCCCCGCGTTCCCGAATGCGCGCTACGTCGTACAGAAGGGTGAACTCGAGTTTGCGCACAGCCAGAATGAGCGTATCCGGGCCAGCTATCTGCTCGACAATATCGAACCGGTCACGGAGGCAGGCCTCTGGGACCTGGTCGAGGGTGAAGCGGAGGTCACTGAGGGGATCAGGGTCGTGCCCACGCCGGGTCACACGCCGCACCACCAATCGGTGCTCGTCAGCAGTGACGGCGATACGGCGTGTTTCCTCGCCGACGTATGCCCGACGTCCGCGCACCTCCCGCTTCCGTGGATCATGGGATACGACCTCGAGCCCCTGTTGACTCTCGAGTCCAAGCGAAGCCTTTGGGAGCGCGCGCGCGCCGATGACTGGCTCCTCGTATTCGAGCATGACCCACGCGTGCCGTGGGGACGCCTCGACCTGTCCGAGGAGCGGCCGGTTCTGGTCGACGAAGACGAGCGTACCTAGTCCGCGGGAGGTGCCCGGCTCCTGTCGGGACAGGCGCGTCGGCAATTCAGAACGGATGCACTTCTTGGTATCTTATGAGGCTGTCCGATCTGGATTTGAAAGGATGTTTCGATAGATGAGTGACCCTTCCAGGATTCCGGTCCTTCTCAAGGGAGGTGCGAGGACGCCGATCGGTCGATTCCTCGGCGGGTTGAGCGGTTTCTCCGCTCCGGAACTCGGAGCCATTGCGGTGCGCGCCGCGGTCGACCGCTCCGGTATCGACGTTGGGGACGTCGAAGAAGTCATCATGGGGAACGTGGTGACGGCGGGCGGTGGACAGGCACCCGCGCGCCAGGCCGCGATTCACGGCGGAATTCCCGAGACGGTCCCCGCGGTGACGATCAACAAGGTCTGCGGCTCCGGCTTGAAGGCGGTCATGCTCGCGGCGCAGGCGATCCGTGCAGGAGACTCGAGGCTGATCGTAGCCGGCGGCATGGAGTCCATGTCGACGGTTCCCTTCTACGTCCGGGGGATGCGCTCAGGGGTCAAGTTCGGCAATCAGACGGTCGAGGATGGACTGATCCACGACGGCCTGTGGTGTTCGTTCGGTAACTGCCACATGGGCGGCCACGCCGAGTACACGGCTTC
>Ga0181578_10001682_pt1 | contig 21122 bp, 18 predicted proteins | sample 071ome_21_FD_148659 | JGI IMG/M metagenome (GOLD analysis project Ga0181578, IMG submission 148659) | Coastal salt marsh microbial communities from the Groves Creek Marsh, Skidaway Island, Georgia - 071401CT metaG (spades assembly) | ecosystem: Environmental > Aquatic > Marine > Intertidal zone... | reverse complement strand
ATCCGCAGGCACCGTACGTCGGGTCATCAGCGTTTGCTCACAAAGCTGGCCTGCACGTCAGCGCGATTGTGCGCGCCCGTGACGCCTATGAACACATCGACCCCGAAGTGGTCGGTAACGGCACCCGCTTTGTGGTGTCCGAGATGGCGGGCCGAGCCACCATTCAAATCAAGGCAGAGGCTCTGGGTCTTGAACTCGACGGGCCCGCGATCAACCAAGTGATCGACGACTTGAAGCGCCTCGAACACGAGGGGTATCAGTTCGAGGCGGCGGATGCGTCGCTCGAGTTGCTGATGCGTCGCGCCACCGGCTGGGAACAGGATTTCTTCCGGCTGGAATCGATGCGGGTGATCACCGATGAGGTGCACGGCGCCGACATCGGCCAGTTCACCACCGAGGCAACGGTCAAGGTGTGGGTAGGCGATGAGCGTCACGTGCACACCGCCGAGGGCAACGGCCCGGTGAACGCGATCGACCTCGCGTTGCGCAACTGCGTACGAGCCGTATACCCCCGCCTGGACAGCATGCATCTCACCGACTTCAAGGTGCGGATCCTCGATGGCGGCGAGGCGACCGGTGCGGTGACCAGAGTGTTGCTGACCGCGACGGACGGTGAGCGCGATTGGACCACCATCGGTGTGAGCGCCAATGTGATCGAGGCCTCGTGGCGTGCTCTGTCGGAGAGCATCGTGTACGGGCTTCTTCTGGGGTAGAACATCGGATATGGCTGCCCCCAGATCTGCCCCCGCCGGTGCGCGTGCATCGCGTTACTACTCCTCACCCGATGTAGTCCCCGATCCGTGGCGGGGTGACCGCCCCGCCGAGATCGATGGACTGCAGCCATCCGGGGCGCGCCTCGGATCGCAAGGTCCCGATCAGGGCTTCGCATTGCGCATTGCGCGTCTGCGTGCCGATGATGTGTGCCCGACGCCAGGAGAGGATGTGCGTGACCTCATTGCGGGATGTCTTGGCATTGCCCTCCGACGCGCCTCGATGTTCTCGCGGGCTCCGGTCGTGCACGACATCGACATCGCATTCACGATCTGGGGTCTCTACGACGACGCCCCGCCCAGCGAGCTCGTCGAACTCCGTCGGACGATGTTTGCCGGTGTGGCACACACCGGCCATCACTACGACCAGGCGCGCCGCATCGTGGACATGGTGCCTGAATCAACACTTCGGGCGACACCGGGGCAGATCACATCGATCTATCCGGCACAGTGGCGCGCCCTGACCGGCGTGGCAGCTGCCGCGGCGCACTGAGCGCACCTATTCGTTCAGTTCGGGGCTGATCTAGGATCACGGCCGTGAGCACCCCCAACGTCGGAGACCCTGCCCCAGCCATCGTTCTTGAGGATCAGACCGGCACGATCATCGATGTTGTCGCCGCGCAGACGGGGCGACGGGTGTTGGTGTTCTTCTATCCCAAAGCGAACACCCCGGGATGCACCACCCAAGCGTGCGGATTGCGCGATATCGCCGATCAGGTGGGGGACACGACGATCATCGGGATCAGCCCCGATACGCCGGCAAAGCAGGCATCGTTCGACACGAAGTTCTCCCTTGGGTTCACGCTGCTCGCCGACGTGGATCACGCCGTTGCCGAGGCCTACGGCGTATGGGTGGAGAAGTCGATGTATGGCCGTAAGTACATGGGCGTGCAACGCTCTGCGTTTCTGATCGATGCCGCCGGGAACATCTCGCACGCCTGGCCGAAGATCACGCCAAAAGACACCCCGGTGCAACTGTTGCGTGCCCTCGGCGACACCTGAGCGGTGCCGTCAGTCGAGCGCGTGCGCGCGGAGGTCGTCGAGGCTCACATGCTCAAGAGCTGAGAGATGCGTGGAGGCCAACACCACCGGGCAGGCATGACCGGCCTCAAAGGCCTGCTGCCATCGCGCTGCGCAGACGCACCACTGATCGCCGTCGCGTAACCCTGCGAAACCGTATTGGGGCATGGGGGTGGACAAGTCGTTGCCCGTACGCCGTGAGAACTCCAAGAAGTCGTCGGTGACGCGGCAGCACACCACATGCATGCCCGGATCGTCACCGCGATTCTCACAGCATCCGGTGCGGTAGTAGCCGGTCAGGGGATCCATCGAACACGGTTGCAGTTCCTCGCCAAGGACGTTGAGCTGGGTCATGGCGACATTGCATCACGCCGCGGGCACGGCGGTGGCACCGAGCCTTGACCCGGCGTGTTCAGCCCAGCGTGACGCCGAAGATCTGGCCGATACCGAAGGTCACAGCGCAGGCACCGAGCACGATGGCGACCTGGCGCGCAGCTGCGCCCGCGATCGACCGCTCGGCATAGCGCCCAACCACCGCGCCGACACCAGCGGCCGCGGCGACACCGATGGCCAACGAGCCGATACCCGCTCCTGTTCCCGAGCTGAATGTCCATGGGATGAGCGGAGCAAGTGCGCCGACGAGGAACGACAGCAGTGACAGCACGCTGATGATCCACGCCGATGGCAGATCTTCTGGGTCCACACCAAGTTCTTCGCGCGCATGCACGGCCAGGGCCCGTTCGGGTCGGCGCATCACTTCGCGGGCCGCGGTCCGGGCACTGTCGGCCGCCATGCCGTGCCCTTCGTAGATCGCGGCCAACTCCTCTGTCTCGTGCTCGGTGTTGTTGGTCAACTCGCCCATTTCGATGTCGAGCTCACGACGGATGAGATCGTTCTGGGCAGTGACACTGACCCATTCACCGGCCGCCATCGACACTGCGCCGGCGACGGCGCCAGCCACTCCGGCGAGCCGCACGATGTCGGCATCCACGCCGCTCGCAGCAAAACCCAAGATGATCGACACGTTCGATACGAGGCCATCGTTGATGCCGAACACGGTGGCGCGGGCTTGGCCGCCCGACACCGATCGGTGACCGCCGTGTGGCTCGTTGAAACGCATGTCGCAAAGAGTACCCGAGGTGATCGCCGGAGGGTCCGAGGAGGTCGCGATAGCGTCGTATCGATGGACACCCCCCACGACGAGGCGCCGAGATTCCGATTCGCACCGTCGCCGACGGGTTTCTTCCATGTCGGTGGAGCTCGGACGGCGCTGTTTAATTGGGCGCTTGCCCGTCGTCGTGGTGGACGTTTCGTCTTGCGCATTGAGGACACCGATGCTGAACGAAACCGCGACGAGTGGATCGATGGCATCATCGACGCTCTCGCGTGGCTGGGCATCTCTGCTGACGATCCCACCTTCGAGGGGCCGTACATGCAGTCGGACAATCGGCAGGCGCACATTGATGCCGCAACACGTCTGTACGAGAGCGGTCATGCCTACTACTGCGACCTGACGCCGGATCAGATCGCCGAACGCGCAGCCGCCGAAGGTGGTGCCGGTTACGGGGGGTGGTCGCGCGATGCCGGACTTGGCCCAGGCCCTGATCGGGTGCTGCGCTTTCGGGTGCCCGACGGAACCACTGTCGTGAGCGATGGAGTGCGCGGCGAGGTCGAGTTCGACAATGGCGTCATCGAGGACTTCGTGCTGGTGCGCAGTGACGGATCGCCAGTGTTCAACCTGGCCAATGTCGTCGATGATCACTTAATGGGAATCACGGATGTGGTGCGCGCCGAGGAGCATTTGTCGAACACGCCAAAGCAGCAGATGCTGGTCACGGCTCTCGGATGGGCGGTCCCGCGGTGGGGGCACGTTCCCGTGCTGGTCAATGAACAACGCAAGAAGTTGTCGAAGCGCCGGGACCGGGTGGCGCTGGAGCAGTACCGCGATGAGGGGTATCTGGCTGACGCCATGGTGAACTATCTGATGACCCTTGGGTGGTCGGCTGGAGACGATGTGGAGATCCGGCCATGGGCAGAGATCGAGCAACTTTTTGATCTCGGCGGCGTCAACCTCTCACCGGCATTCTTCGATGTCCGCAAGCTCGGGGCGTTCAATGGTGAATACATTCGCGCTCTCGACACCGTGGCATTCATCGATGCGGTCGACCCGTGGTTGCCAACGCAGTGGGACCGGATGCGATTCTCGCGGATCGCCGAACACATCCAGCCCCGACTCACGACGCTGTCCGAAGCAGCAGGGGTGGTGGATTTCTTGTTCAGCGACGAACCCGTGCGTGACGCGCCATCGTGGGACAAGGTAATGAGCGCCGACTATGCCGCGGGCCTGCTCGATGCCGTGATCGAGGCCTACGCCACGATCGACCCGGCCGGGTTCGATGCGGCCACAACCAAGGCTGAACTGGAGAGGGTGATGGAACCCTTCTCGTTGAAACTCGGCAAGGCACAGGCGCCGGTGAGGGTTGCCGTGACCGGGCGCACCGTCGGGCCACCACTGTTCGAGTCGCTTGAAGTGCTGGGATCCGAGGAGACTCTGCGCCGTCTGCGCGCAGCCCGCACCGACCTGGTGAGCTGAGCGATGAGCGTGCGTTCACGCACCGCCGTACGCGTGGTTGTCGTCGTTGCCGCACTGTGCCTGTTGTACATCGGGGTGACGTTGGCGCAAACGGTGCGAGCGGGCCGGGTGGACGACGCCGATGGCGCAGTGCGGGTGGCGGTCGTGCTCGGCGCTGCCCAGTATGACGGACGCCCATCGGCACAGTTCGCTAGTCGTCTCGATCACGCGCGGGATCTTGTAGCCGACGCTCGGATTGATCGCGTGGTGCTCACCGGAGGGGCACGGCTCGGCGATCGGTTCACCGAGGCTGAGGCGGGCCGCCGATATCTCGTGGCCAGTGGCGTTCCCCCAGAACAGTTGACGGTGGTGCCAAAGGGGTCCACCACATGGGAGTCGCTAACGGCGGTCTATGCGGCACTCGCCCCCGAAGGAGTCGATGCCGTCGTGGTGGTGACGGACCGCTACCACGTCTTGCGGAGTGAACTCATTGCGCGCGCTGTTGGTTTTGGCACCGTCGGCGCATCGCCGGTGCGTGATGGGGTGCTGTCGGGCGCCACATCGGCTCGACGTCATGTTGTCGAGGCCGTCGGCGTGGCGATTGGCCGAATCGTGGGTTTCGACACCCTGAGTGGACGTGGGTGATCGTCACCATGTCGGTACACTCGCGGTGCCCAATGGGGTGTGGTGTAATTGGCAACACAGCAGATTCTGGTTCTGTTATTCGGGGTTCAAGTCCTCGCACCCCAACCATTCGATGAGGTTCGGCCGGTCCATCTGGACCGGCCGAACCCGTATGTGGTGCGTCGCCGGTGGCCGGTGGTGTCATCAGACTGTGGCGATAACATCTCGGGTGCTACTTGGCCCGTTCGTCTAGTGGCCTAGGACACCACCCTCTCAAGGTGGCGGCACGGGTTCGAATCCCGTACGGGCTGCCAAATCGCAATGTCGTCGTGAGTCGCCTTCGGGCGACTTTCGTCGTTGTTGGACCCTGAGCGGCCGACGAGCACCTCGTGTGCTGCGACGGGGCACTCTCAACCCGCGCCGTGTGTGGCCGACTAGGGTCGGTCGGGGTCGGCGCCCGTGCGCCGACGCCGCGCGGCAGGGGGTGCTGTACATGGGGGAACTGGCAGATCGCACACGGTGGATGGATGCCACCGGTCAGGCCGCGCTCGTCGCATCTGGTGAGGTGAGCCCCGTTGAACTACTCGACGCGGCCATCGAACGGATCGAAGCGTTGGACGGCCCGTTGAACGCGGTGAATATCCGCTGGTTTGACCGGGCGCGTGAAATGGCCTCGGGCGAGGTATCCGGGCCGTTCGCCGGAGTGCCGTTCCTGTTGAAGGACCTGCATGCGCATATGGCCGGTGTGCCGCTCACGAATGGCAACCGGGCGCTCCGCGGAGAAATGCCAATCTCGGATCACGACACCACCCTTGTGCGTCGCTTTCGCGATGCCGGTCTGATCATCGCCGGGCGCACGACCAGCCCGGAGATGGGCACGGTGCCGGTCACGGAATCGCTGGCGTGGGGCCCAACTCGCAATCCGTGGGACACCGATCGCACGCCTGGCGGGTCATCGGGTGGTGCGGCAGCTGCGGTCGCTGCGGGCATGGTGCCCATGGCCCATGCCTCAGACGGCGGCGGGTCGATTCGTATCCCGGCGGCGTGCTGTGGGCTCGTGGGCCTCAAACCCACGCAGGGTCGCATCACCATGGGGCCGGATCGCCATGAGAACGGCCTCGGAGTCGAACTGGCTGTGACCCGGTCGGTTCGCGACACCGCCGGCCTGCTGGCGGCAGTTGCCGGTCCTAGCGTGGGCGATGCCGTCATCGCGCCCACATCGCCGGTCGGTTACATCGATGCCCTCACCCGCGATCCGGGCCGGCTGCGCATTGGCGTGTTGTCGGGGCATCCGCGCGGCGACGAAATTGATGCCGAGTGTTCCGAGGCCGCGGTGCTCACCGCACGGGCACTCGAGGCGCTCGGTCACGATGTGGTCGAATCCTTCCCCGAGGTGTTGGCCGACCCGAGCGCCACCCGCGATTTCATGGCCGTCTGGTCCGCCAACGCCGCGATGGGTATCGCAGAGTTCGGGCGCATGCTCGGACGTCCGCTCACCGATGATGAAGTGGAACCGGGCAACCTAGCTCTCGCATCGTTCGCGGGAGTGCAGACCGCTCGTGACTACGCAGCCGCATTGGCCGCCATGGGTGCCTACCGTCGACGTTGCCTGCAATGGTGGGATGACGGATTCGATCTGTTGCTGACGCCCACCTTGGCCGAGGTGCCGGTGTTGATCGGTGAGCACGATGAACGCCCTGGCGACGACCTGTGGCCGATGAAGCGAGCACAGCAGTGGGTGGTGTTTACCCCGGCGTTCAACGTGACGGGCCAGCCAGCGATCAGCCTGCCCATGCACCGCACACCGACAGGCCTACCGGTTGGGGTGCAACTCGTGGCAGCCACGGGCCGCGAAGATCTATTGATCTCAGTGGCAGCACAACTCGAACAGGCGGTCGGCTGGCCCCATCTCTGACCGGCGGAGTCAGCTGCGCGCGCTGATGCGCGCCCATTCATCGCGAAGGCCAACCGTGCGGTGGAACAACAGCGCCGTGCGTGGGTCGTGAGCGAAATAGCCGAGACGTTCGAACTGCACGACATCACCGGGTGCAGCGTCGCCCAGCGCCGGCTCAAAGCGGCAGCCGGTGAGAATTTCACGCGAGGCAATGTTGAGGTCGTCCATCGGATCTCCGGTTGCATCACCTGGCACATCGGCGTTGAAGAGTCGGTCGTACAGCATTGCCGACCCCTCGAGTGCGTGAGCGGCCGACACCCAATGCATCGTCGATTTCACTTTGCGGCCGTCGGGCGCGGTTCCACCGCGTGACCCTGGATCATGGGTGCAGTACACGGTGGTGACGTTGCCGTCGGCATCGGTGTCGGCATCGGTGCAGGTCACCAGGTAGGCGGCGCGCAAACGCACTTCGCGTCCCGGTGTGAGTCGGAAGTACTTCGGCGGTGGGTCTAGGCGGAAGTCGTCCTGTTCAATCCACAAGTCACCACCGAAGGGCACCGCTCGGGTTCCGGCGGCCGGGTCCTCGGGGTTGTTCACCACGTCAACGGTGTCAACATGGCCGTCTGGCCAGTCGGTGATCACGAGTCGCAGAGGTCGTAGCACCGCCATGCGCCGCAGCGCATCGCGGTTCAAGTGGTCGCGGACGAACCACTCGAGTAGTTCGATCTGATGGCGGCTGTTGGTACGCGACACGCCGATATAGGAGCAGAAGTCACGGATCGCTGCCGCTGGATATCCGCGGCGTCGCAGGCCACGCAGCGTCGGCATGCGCGGGTCGTCCCAGCCGTCGACGATGCCGTCGTGAACAAGCCCAGCGAGGCGACGTTTCGATGTCACGGTGTGGGTGAGTTCGAGTCGGGCGAATTCGGTCTGGTTCGGGGCATCACCGGTGAGGGGGAGGTGCTGCAGGAACCAGTCGTACAGCGGGCGGTGCGCATCGAATTCGAGAGTGCACAGCGAGTGGGTCACCCCTTCGATTGCATCGCTTTGACCATGCGCCCAGTCGTAGGTGGGGTAGATATGCCAGGTGTCGCCGGTGCGGTGGTGCGGCTCGTTGCGGATGCGATACATGACGGGGTCGCGCAACTGCATGTTCTCGTGCTGCATATCGATGCGGGCACGCAGGACGCGAGACCCCTCAGCGCATTCACCGTTGCGCATCGCACGGAACAGCGCCAAGTTTTCTTCAGGTGTGCGGTCGCGGAACGGGCTCTCGACCCCGGGCTTGCCATATCCGCCACGTTGAGCCGAGATGGTGTCTGCGTCTTGATCGTCGACATAGGCAAGCCCCTGTTCGATGAGGTGCTCGGCCCATCGGTACAGCTGCTCGAAGTAGTCGCTCGCGTACAGCGGTTCACCCGGTTCGTATCCCAGCCAGCGAACGTCATCGATGATCGCGTCGACGAATTCGGTGTCTTCGGTATCGGGGTTTGTGTCGTCGAAACGGAGGTTGCAGCGACCGCCAAACTCTGCGGCCAGCCCGAAATCCAAGGTGATCGCCTTGGCATGTCCGATGTGCAAGTAGCCGTTGGGTTCCGGTGGGAACCGGGTGATCACGCGGTCGACGACACCGTTGGAGAGTTCGTTGCGCACGAGTTCGCGCACGAAGTCGTCGCCGCCTGCGGTGCTGGTGTCGCCATCGCTCACCTGAACAGTATGGAGGCAGGGGTCGGGTTCGCGGTGCCCCTCGGCCGCTCCGTAGGATTCCCGGTCATGCGGGCCCTCTTCGATGACACCCATGACGCCTTCCGTGACTCGTTCTCATCATGGGTGGCCAAAGAGATTGCTCCGCAGTACATGGACTGGGAGCGCGCGGGCATCGCACCGCGCGAGATCTACACATCGGCGGGTGCCAATGGCTTTCTCGGCATGCAGATCCCCGAGGAGTTCGGCGGTGGGGGAGTCGATGACTTCCGCTTCAACCAGGTCATTGCCGAAGAGTTTGCGTACGCCGGCATCGGTGGAGCCGGCTTGGGCATCACTTTGCATAATGACATCACGATTCCCTACTACCTGGAGCTATGCACTGATGAGCAACGCCAACGGTGGCTTCCCGGCATTGCCTCGGGTGAGTTGATAACGGCGATTGCGATGACCGAACCGGCGACGGGCAGCGACCTCGCCAGCATCGGCACCACGGCGGTCCGCGACGGCGATATGTATGTGGTGAATGGGTCGAAGACATTCATCACGAACGGCATCAATTCTGATCTGGTGATCGTCGCGGCCAAGACCGACCCCTCGGCACGCCATACCGGCATGACATTGCTGGTCGCCGAACGCGGCATGGAGGGTTTCGAGCGGGGTCGCAACCTCGAAAAGATCGGTAACCACTCCCAAGACACCGCCGAGTTGTTCTTCGATGACGTGCGTATCCCGGTGGCGAACCGAATGGGCGACGAGGGCGGGGCCTTCCGGTACTTGTCGTCGAACCTGGCCCAGGAGCGGCTGTCGATTGCGATCACCGGTGTTGCATCGGCACAGGCAGCGCTGAACTGGACCGTGGAATACGTGCGTGAGCGTCAGGCCTTCGGTCGTCCGATCGGCGAGTTCCAGAACACCAAGTTCGTGTTGGCCGAGGTGAAAACAGCCGTCGACGTGGCTCAGGCCTACGTCGACCAGTGTGTGATGAAACTGGTCGCAGGCACGTTGACCGCGGCGGAGGCTGCGCAAGCCAAGTACTGGTGCACCGACTTGCAGAAAGAGGCCGCCGACCGCTGTCTGCAGTTGTTCGGCGGCTACGGCTACACCGTTGAATATCCGATTGCGCGTAACTACGCCGACTCTCGGGTGACCTCGATCTACGGTGGCACGAACGAGATCATGAAGACCATCATCTCGAAGTCGCTCGGTCTCTGATCTCAAAGGCGGTGCACCGCGCGAGTCGAGACGCTGCGGTGATGCGGTTGCTCAGGGAAGCAGGGGGTCAGATCCGCAAGGTGGTGCCGCCATCGACGACGAGCACAGCGCCCGTCACGTAGGTCGAGCGCAGCAGTCCCAGGGTGGCTTCAGCACAGTCATCCGGTGTCGCCGACCGGCCGAGGGGCGCCACATGAGCGATCATTGCGTGCTGGTCATCCCAGTCGCTGGTCCACGGCGTGGCGACCAAGCCGGGAGCCACTGCATTCACGCGTACCGGTCCGCTCACTTTGGCGAGTAGTTGGGTCATATGGTTCAGCGCGGCTTTCGACATCGAATAGGCGATCGATGACCCGACCTGTCGGACCCCGGCGATGGACGTGATGTTGACCACGTTGCCGTCGGACGACTGCCGAAGGTACGGCATTGCGTGCTTGGTGAGTTCCCACGTGCCAAAGATGTTCACTTCGAATGTGCGGCGGAAGATCTCCTCTGTGAGTGCATCGAGGTCGGCATGATCGACCCGGGTGGTCCATCCCGCGTTGTTGATCAACATGTCGAGCCGACCGTGGCGCTCGATGGTGGCGTCGATGAGATTGCGCCGCTGATCGGCATCGGAGATATCGGCCTGGATGTAGGACGATTCGTTCGGGAGTGCGGCCGCAACGGCCTCGCCTGCGGTGACCGACGACGAGGAGTTGACCACGACCGTTGCGCCAAGGGCCGACAGACGGTGGGCAATGGCTTCGCCAATTCCCGAAGATGATCCGGTGACGATGGCGACGCGGTCGGCGAATTCTGTGCTGCTCATCGTCGGAGCATGCCAGACCACGACGGTGCACCACGAGGCCGGTGAATCTGGGATACTTCGGCGATGAGCGCGACGTTCACCGATGCCTCCCACGACCGATACGGCCTCGTCACGCCAGCGGTGCAGCCGCCGGTAGTGGTCGCGACCGAGGGCATCGAGTTGGTGTGTGCCGATGGTCGGCGCATCATCGATGCCGCGGGTGGGGCGGTGGTGACCAATATCGGTCACGGGCGCGCGGAGATCGCCGATGCGGTCGCGACGGCGCTGCGTTCCATCGACTACGTGGTGCCGATCTGGGCAACCCCGAACCGACTGGCACTCGCGGACCGCTTGACCGAGCGATGGCTGCCGGACGGGTTCGGGCATGTGTTCTTCGCCGGTGGCGGGTCAGAAGCCACCGATACCGCCGTGCGTCTCGCCCGCACCCACCACCTGAGCCGTGGCGATGAACGTCGTTACAAGGTCATCGGTCGAGTGCCGAGCTATCACGGCGCCACCGTCACCACCTTGGCGATCGGTGGCCATATGGCTCGTCGGGCTGGTCTCGATCCGCTGTTGCCGGAATGGCCGAAAGTGCCGTGGAACGATGCCGATGCCCTCGCTGCCGCTATCGAGGCGGCAGGGCCCGACACGGTGGCGGCGTTCATCTTCGAACCGGTCATCGGGGCGTCAGCGGGTGCGTTGGTTGCCGATGTCGACTACTGGCAGCAGGTGGCCGAGGTGTGCCGGCACTACGGCGTTCTACTGATCGCCGATGAGGTGATGACCGGGTTCGGTCGCACCGGGCGGACCTGGGGCCACCAGCACGACCCGGTGACCCCCGACATCTTGGTGTCGGCGAAAGGCCTCGGCGGCGGGTACGTGCCCATGTCGATGGTGACCGCAGCCGACCATGTGGTCGAGCCGATCGCGGCAGCCGGTGGCAACGTCATGTTCTTCACCTATTCGGGCCCGGACGCAATGTGTGCCGGGGCGCTCGCGGTGCTCGACATCATGGAGCGAGAAGATCTCACCGCGAATGCGGCTGCTGCCGGTCAGCGGATGATGTCGGAATTGCGCGCTGCCGTTGGTGATCATCGTTGTGTCACCGAGGTACGTGGACGCGGACTGATGATCGGTGTCGAACTCGCTGGGGTGAGCGCCGCTGCGGCTGTTGATGCCTGTCTGGCGCAGGACATGTGGGTGTATCCCGCCGGTTCCGGCCCGGCGGTGCCCGACTCGTTGTTGTTCGCGCCGCCACTCAGTGTGAGCGCGGCCGAGGTGGACGAGATCGTGCGCCGCACCGCGGCGGCGTTGGCCACCCTCTGAGGTGACGGGCTGCGCTGCCTAGGAAGTCAGCACCCACGCCGCGGACTCCCCGGGGAGGCGGCCATCAGCGGTGGGTGCTGCCGAGGCGAGCAGTAGTTCGCCTGCGGGCAGAGCAACCGGTTCCACATCGAAGTTCACGATGCACAGCAGATCGTCGCGGCGTATACACAGCACCTGAGATTCAGGACGGTCGAAGTGGTCCGACCACTCGAGCGGGCCAGCGCTGACCCAGTGGCGTCGTCGCAGCGCGAGCGCGGCGGTGTACAGCGACAGGGTGGAGTCGGGATCGTCGCGCTGCACGGTGGCGCTGAGCGCGCCGAAGATTGCTGGCTGCGGCAGCCATGGTGGGGCATCGCCGAATCCGAATGCGACACCGTCGGGGGTCCATGGCAGAGGCACCCGGCACCCATCGCGTCCCTTGCGGGTGCGTCCGGAGTTCTCCCACACCGGGTCGTCGAGAACCTCCAACGGCAGGTCGAACACCTCGGGAAGCCCGAGCTCTTCACCCTGGTAGAGATAGGTGGAACCCGGCAGTGACAACAGCAACAAGGTGGCGGCTCGAGCGCGGCGCAGTCCCTGTTCGGCATCGCAGATGTCGTGGGGACCATCGAGGAGCCAGGCCCGCCAATCGGTGCCATTCGGCAAGCCGTACCGGGTCGTGTGGCGGACCACATCGTGGTTCGAGAGCGCCCACGTGGGTGTGGAGCCCACCGTGTCAGCCGCCCCGATCGCGCGCACGATCGCATCGCGCATCGATGGGGCATCCCATTCGCAGGTCAAGAAATCGAAGTTGAACGACTGGTGATACTCGTCGCTGCGCAGGTACTTGGGCAGGCTCTCGGGGGCGACCCAGGCTTCGGCGACCATCATCACATCACGGTGTTGCTCGGCGCCGATGCGGTTGAGGACACCGCGCCATTCACGGATGATGTCGTGCACCTCGTCGCGATCCCAATGGGGGTGGTCGGGCACTTTGGCGTTCTCCAGCACGGCGGTGGATTCGGAGATGTCGGGAAATGACATGTCCTTGGCAAGACCGTGCGCGACGTCGATCCGGAATCCGTCCACACCGAGGTCGCACCAGAATTCGAAGATCGACCGGAATTCGGCCCGCACCTCCGGGTTGGTCCAGTTCAGGTCGGGTTGGCTGGAGTCGAACAGGTGCAAGTACCACTGACCGCCGGGCGTGCGGGTCCACGCGGGCCCACCGAAGACGGCAATCCAATTGGTCGGGGGTGAGTCGCCGTCGCCGTCACGAAAGAGATACCGATTGCGCTCGGGGCTCCCCGGTGCGGCGGCCATTGCCTCCACGAACCAGGGGTGTTCCCAAGAGGTGTGGTTCGGCACGATGTCGATGATGATGCGGATCCCGAGTGCGTGGGCCTCATCAATCAGCTGGCGTGCATCGTCGAGAGTGCCGAATCGTGGCGAGATATTTCGATAGTCGGCCACGTCGTAGCCGCCATCGAGCAAAGGTGATGGGTACCAGGGGCTGATCCAGATGGCATCGACGCCCAAGGTGGCCAAATGCGGAAGGCGTTGCCTGATGCCGTTCACATCGCCGGTGCCGTCACCGTTCGCGTCGGCGAACGACCGCGGGTACACCTGATATACGACGGCATGACGCCACCATTCGCTGTGATCCGCGGCGGGGGAGGAACTGCTCACAGGGGTGCAGGCTAAGGCGGGTCAGCGGCGTCGCCGACGCTGACGAGCCGGTTCGTCGACGGTGTGGACGGCACGAATCCGAATCGGTCCGCGCGCGGTGGATGGGTCGACGACGACACCACCTTGGGAGATCTCCACCCGTCCGGCAACAACGAGTCGTCGTGCAGCGCGCCGTGCCGGCTCCATCAGTGCGCGCCAGTCGTCCGAACCGACCTGTCGTGCGGCCTCACTTGGGCAGATCGTCGCCCCGGCGGATCGGGTCGCGAGCAATTCGACGATGGCTGTTTCAAGTGCGCGATCGGTGGGCCCTGGTCGTTCGCGGCGGCATCGATCCGAGCAGTACCGCACTGCATCCCAGTCGCGTGCCCACTTCGCACGCCATTCGATCGCGCGTCCACAGCTGTCGCACCAGCGCGGTTCGTGTGCACGAGTGGCCGATCGGGTCATTGGTCGGCAGGCTAGACGTCGTCATCGAAGGAGTCCCCCTGTGCTGATCGCTCTCATCCATCTGCTTGCCACCACCGCGATGGCGGGCCTGATCTGGTTTGTGCAGGTTGTGCACTATCCGCTGTTCGCCGATGTGCCGGCATCGGCATCGACGGCGTATGCCGAACGCCATCAACGCCTCACCGCCCGGGTGGTGGGCGCACCGATGGCGGTCGAAGGTGTGTGTGCTCTGTGGCTCTTCTTCGCGCCGCCTGCGGGCGTCGGCCGCCTCCTGCCGTTCGTTGCGGGTCTGATCCTGGCGGTGGTTCTCGGTTCCACGGTGATGCTGCAGGTGCCGCGACACGGGCGGTTGGCGCGAACCACTTCTGCAGATGAGATCGACAAGGTGGTGACGTCGTTGGTGACGACGAATTGGGTGCGCACCATCGGATGGTCCACGCGCGCGGTGCTCGCAGCGGTGATGGTGGCGCAGGTGGCGCAATGACCGCGGCACCGGTGGTCGACCCGTCGCTCTGGCACCCGGGTGCACCAGAGGTGGCAACGCCTCCGGTCGGAGGTGTACGGCGAGCGGTGATGGTGCAGCGCTGGAATGATCTGGTGTTCTGCCATTGGCGGTATCCCGCAGAGCAGGTGCAGGCGCTTTTGCCCGCCGGAGTAGAGGTGGACACGTTCGACGGGTCGGCATGGGTAGGTCTTATCCCGTTCCACATGGATGACCTCGGCGTGCCCGGATGGGCGCCACTGCCATATGTGGGTTCTTTTCCTGAGGTGAACGTGCGCACCTACGTGCGCGCCGGAGATCGGCGGGGGGTGTGGTTCATGTCGCTCGATATCGACCGGTGGCTCCCGGCTCTCGTCGCACGGGGCGGGTATCGCATTCCCTATTGCGTGGGCGATGTCCGCCATGTTCGAGTCGGTGATCGGGTGGTCTCATCGGTGCAGCGCCGCTGGCCACGCACCGACGCGTCGACAGCAGCGTTGTCGGTGGTGGTGGGCGACCCTGCTGTGGACGACGAACTTTCGCGTTTCCTCACTGCACGATGGGGTCTGATCGCGCGCCCGCTGCGGGGCCGTGCGGTGTGGGCCCCGGTTGATCATCCGGTCTGGCCGTTGTTCACGGCCGACCTCATCGATGTGCATGCCGGTGTGCTGCGTGCCGCCGGACTCGAGGATCCAACGGGTGACCCACACGTGATGTATTCGCCGGGTGTTCCCGTCAGGATTGGGATGCCGCGCCTGTTGCGCCATCGATGATGCCGGTGAGGCCGCTCGGCGGGTGTGGGCCGATCGCGAGCGTCTCAACGATGCTTGTGCCCCGGTGACCGTCGCTCTCGGCGATGCACACCATCTGCGTGTGCAGCATGGCGGGGTCATCTGGCCGGACCGCCGAGAGGTCGATGGTGTCACGACATTCGTCGAGTTCGGCGCGCCACATGCCATGACCCCATTCGGGATGGAGGTAGCCGAGTCCGCTCATCTGCAGCCGCGCGACAGGACGATGTCGTATCTCAATTGGGTCGGCCCGCCAGCGGTGCAACCGGGTGACGACGTGGGCCGGCCAGCGGGTGCCGGGGTGCCAGTCGATGTCGGCATCAACACGGGTGACGCGGTCGACACTGCGGGCATCGAGGCGGGCGTCGTTGTCGGTGCTGAGTGGCGCGACCGCACCGCTCTCGTGCCAGGGGCGACCGTCGCCGTCGTGATTCATTGCTGCGTGCAGGACATGGTCGTCGAAACGGGTTGGTGTCCACAGCCAGAAGAACTGCGGTGCCGTCGCGGGGCCATTAGGCCGATTCCCGATGGGGCGAATGCCCCACGATCGGTCACGGCATCCGTGGATCGGTCCCACATCGGCCAGTTCAATCCGCTGGCCATCGATCGTGAGATGACCGGTCCAGTTCCCGAACTGTGTCAGGCGGGTGTAGTCGAAGGTGGTGCGTCCACCGTCTTCGCGAACGAATCGGGGTTCCTCGATTGCCACACTGTCCGCCCGCCATACGAGGTCGGCGGCAATGCCGTGACGACCGTCCACCCTGACGCGGTGTTCCACCATCGGTCGGACGATGTCGATCGTGATTCCTCCCACGATCGTGTCGCGGTCGGTGTCACATCGGCGTGATGCCCGATGCGTGTGCTGGTGGCCGTCGATCACCACCGTGATCGCTGCATCGGCAATGCGGCGGCCCGGATAGAAACCCATCGCCACCGCGACGACGAGTTCGCCGTTGGGGCTGTAACCGTTGTGGAAGAAACGGTCGTACTGGTCCGCCGATGCCGACACGGGGTGCAGCAGGGGGCGGGAGCTTTGGTGGATCGGAAGGTCGTCGAGATCGTGCAGCACCGTGATCAGTCTTCGTAGTCGGGTCCGATGTGATGGTCGGCCATGTGGGCCGCCGCACGCTCGGCCATCACCGCGAACATTTCGTCGCCACGGGGGGTCCGCGTGACGATCTGCGAGGCGATGATGGCCATCATCAGCGCACTTACGGTGCCGATGCGACGCGCCTCGTGCAGATCAGCGGTCGTGACATGTACGCCGTGGTGATGCAGGCGGTCGACGTAACGCTGCCACAGGCTGTGTTCGATATCGCGCCGCTGATCGGGGTCGAGCGAGGTGGCGATGAGGTAGGCCACATCGGCGGGCCCCGACCCCATCGCCACCGTCTGATAGTCCACGACAACAGCCTGTTCGCCGTCACCACTGGGGCGAAACAACATGTTGTCGAGGCGGAGATCGCCGTGCACGAGACACGGTGCGCAGCCGTGATCACGTGGCAGGTCGCCGTAGTTGGCGGCCAACCAGCGTGCGGTGGCGAGGGCGTGCGAGTCGAGTCGGTTCTCGTATCGGGCGACAAAACCGTCGATGACCGCAGCGGCAACACCAGCATGTAGTGCGATGGTGGCGGCATCGGAGCGGCCGAGCCAGTCGTGGTGAGCGATGTCGTCGACGCGGTCCCAGGTCGGGGCGTGCAACGCGGCGGCAGTATCGATCATTGCGTCGATGCGGGCGGCGCTGCACGGCGCCAACTGGTCGCCAGCCTCACCGTCGTCGATATCGGAGAGCACAAGTACAAACCCGCCGTCATCATCGATGGACGCGTAGTGGCACTCGGGCTGTGGTGCTGCGCTGAGGCCGTGAAGATGGAGGTAGTAGCCCACCTCTCGGCGGTAGGTGTTCATTGCGGCAGCGGCGGCGCGACTCTCCGGTTCTGGTGACGGCAATTTCACGATGACGCTCGCGGGCAGGTGATCGGCATCAGGGGCCGCTGTGATCATCACCCGGATGTTGCTGCCGACCTGTCCGGTGCCGATGGGGGAGCAGTCGATGTCGGTCACGCCCGGACCGAGGATTCGGTCCAGCCACCCCACCGTGATCTCTTCGCCGCGGCGCGGATCCGCAGGCGATGTCATCGGCCGTCGCTCCCGCGTCGACGCGGTGCTGTGCGTTGTGAGTGGTTGCGGCTCACGCGCATGTTGTTGTCGGTCATCGCATCCCCCTCGCGTGCGCGGCCGTTGTTGTGCTGCGAGTCTTGCCGATCGCAGAGGTGACGTCGGCACTGGCGTCATGGTCGTAGCGTGTTCTTGTGGGGCGCCGAAGGACATCACCGTTGTGGGTGTTGGCGGTGGTCGCGGCGGTGACGGCCGCAGGGTGCGCGTCTGCGGGCTCATCGGCGTCGAGGCCGAGTTCGGATAGTGGCACTGCCACCCTCGGTGATGCGGTGTCGCCCACCGTCGCGACCATGCCGACAACCGCACCAACCGTGGCAGCGACGACGTCCACTGTGGCCGGCGCGACAACCTCCACCGACGCGACCACATCGACCGTGATCACCACGACCACGCAGCCCTCGCCGCGCACGCTGACGGCGGTATTCACCGGTGATGTGCTCGTGCATTCGCACATTTGGACTCAGGCCCAACGCAACGCCACCAGCAACGGTGACCCGGAGGGCTACGACTTCACCCCGATGTTCGACGAGATCCGCCCCCTCGTGTCGGCAGCGGATTTTGCCGTGTGCCACCTGGAGGTGCCGTTGCGATTGCCGGGGCGTGAACCCAGCACCCATCCCTTCTACGGCGCTCCCGCCGAGATCATCGGCGATATTGCCGATGCGGGATACGACCACTGTTCGACAGCGAGCAATCACACCCTGGATCAAGGGGTAGAGGGGATCGATGTCACTCTGGCCGAATTCGATGCCGTGGGTATCACCCAGTCCGGCATGGCGCGAGTACCCGCCGAGATCGAACCTCGTGTGCTCGATGTCGCAACCGCCGATGGCCATCGGGTCGCGGTGAGCCACCTGTCGTACACCTGGAGCTACAACGGTCTGCAGCCGCCGGAGGACCAGCAGTGGCGCTCTGCGCTGATCGAGCCGGAGCGGATCATCACCGATGCACGTGCTGCGCGAGCGATGGGGGCCGAGGTGGTGATCGTCTCGTTGCATTGGGGGGCCGAGAAAGTTCATGCCGTCACCGGTGAGCAACGGCGGTGGGCTCGCGAGATCGTTGCCGCGGATGTGGTCGATCTCATCGTTGGGCACCATGCCCATGTGGTGCAACCGATCGAGGACGTCGATGGCACCTGGGTCGCGTTCGGGCTCAGCAATGTGTTGAGCTTTCACCCCACCACTGACGAGTGGCCGGCTGCCTCTCAGGACGCGGGAGTGCTGGCGGTGTCGTTCACTGTGGAGCCCGACGGTGTGGTGGTGTCGCGTCCGACGTTCCACCCGACATGGGTGGACAAGGCAAATGGCCGGGTGATTCGCGATGTTGCTGCGGGCCTCGCCGATGAAACCACCGTCCCGTGGTTGCGTGATCGTTTGGCGTCATCGCTCGCACGGACATCAGCGGTGGTTGGTGACTTCATCGCTGAGTGAGAATCCCGCTGTCAATTGAGGCGTGACATCGACCGCGCCAGAACATCGTCGACAAGGTCGCCGAGCCATCGGGCAGCGGTCGCGCTGAGATGATGCCCATCGCGATACACGAGCATGTCGCCAACGATGGCGGGGCAGCGCACCGCGTCGGTGTCGACGTCGGTGCATAACCAGCGGTGCGGGTCGACCACGGCAATGTCGAAGCGGTCGGCAAGGTCGAGTTGTGTGGCGCGAACGGCGCGTTCGGTTGCGCCTGCGCTGGTGGCAGCACAGGCGAGCGCTGTGGTGGGGTTGCGCGAGAGGCATCCCGGTACCGATTCGGGTGGGTCGGGGGAGTCCATGAACAGAATCGGCTCGATACCCCGTGTCCGAAGGTCATCGATGAGAACGGGGAGTAGTTCCTCCCACTGCTCGGCAGCGATCGGTCGGCGGTCATCAGCATCGAGGAGGCCCCAGTGCTGCGAGATGACAACGGCGGTCACCCCGGTGTCGACGAAGGCATCCACCGCGGCCGTCCGCCATGTTGCGCAGTGCGTGAAATCACTGTCGGCGCCTCGGTTCCAGGTGAGTCGATCGATGACCGGGCAGCCCCCTGATGTATGGGAGACCAGTTGCCAGCCGTTACGTGTTGCCGAGTCGATCACTGGCCCAAACCATTGGGCAGCATGGGAATCTCCCCAGAGACCAATGGCGACGGTGGCCGCTGGGTCGCCGAAGACACACGCCGCATCGACCCGTGTACCCAGATAGCCGTGGCATCCGTTGCGGTATACCTCAGGGGTGTCGGCGGGGGCGTTGGCCAGCGAGGGCCGAAGGTTGTCGGGGACGATCTCTTGGGATGCGGCGGCGCGGATGGCTGTGCCTGCGATGTCGTCACGGTTGCCGACCGGCACGGTGGTCGTTGTTGGCGGTGTGGTGCTGGTCGGTGTGGTTGTCGTCGTGGACGCACCGCCGGTGGGTACCGCTGTGGTGGTTGCCACAGGTGCGGTCGTTGTCGTGGTGCTGGTCACCGGTGTCGCGGTTGGTGCATCCGGGCTGGCGGCGACGACACCGGTGGAGACCCCGACCGGTGCGATGACCGCCACGGCGCTCACAGCGACAGCCACGGTCACGGTGGCTGCCCCCAACGCCAGTGATCGGCGGCTGCTGCTCACCAGGGTTGAGGCGTAGCGCACGGGGTTTTCCATCCAGCGGAGGCTGATCGCGCTCAGGCCAACAGCAAGTGCGATCAGTGCGATGTCGGCTACAACACTGTCGTTCAGGATGCGGTCGCCGAGGATCAACGCCGGCCAGTGCCACAGGTACAGGCCGTAGGAGTGCGCGCCCAGCCACTGCAGTGGTCGCCGCCCGAGAACCCGCACCGGTCCGTTGGGATCATCATCGGCGGCGAGCACCGCCACCGTTCCCAGTACGGGGATGGCCGCAATCCAGCCGGGAAATGCTGTTGTGGTGCTGGCGAGAGGTACTCCGATACCGAGCGCGACGAGGCCAGCCCACCCTGTTGGCACTCGCCATGTCGCACGTGCCCGTTGCAGCGCGGGCCATACAGTGGCAAGGGCGGCTCCAGCAGCGAGTTCCCACGCGCGTGTGTGCGTCCCGAAATACGCCCATGTGCGTGTTGAACCCGACGTGGCCACCGACATCGCAAATGATGCACCCGCGATCACCCCGACAACGGCCAACACGCGTCGCCGAACCGCAGTTGTCGTCGCGGCGCCGATCGTGACGACAACGAACAACAATGGCCACACGGCATAGAACTGTTCTTCGACACCAAGTGACCAGAAGTGCTGCAGAGCCGACGGGTCGGTATCGGCTGCGAGGTAGTCGGTGCCCCGCTCGGCGAACACCCAGTTGGCGCTGAACAGCGACGATGCGAGTGCATCCCGGCCGAGTCGCGGTCGATCGGTCATCGGCAAGATCATCCAACCAGCGACTACAACGGTGGCGATCACGGTGGTGGCAATCGGGAGGAGTCGTCGGGCCCGTCGTGCCCAAAACCCGATGAGATCCACTCGGCCAGTGTCGATGCGTTCACGCAGCAGTAGTGAGGTGATCAAGAAGCCCGAAACCACGAAGAACACGTCAACCCCAATGAAACCGCCGCCTGCTCCCCACCAACCGGCGTGGTATGCCACGACGAGGGCTACTGCGACGGCGCGGAGCCCCTCGATATCGGCTCTGGGCGCCATACGGTGCGACGCTAGCG
>Ga0181578_10001672_pt1 | contig 21179 bp, 19 predicted proteins | sample 071ome_21_FD_148659 | JGI IMG/M metagenome (GOLD analysis project Ga0181578, IMG submission 148659) | Coastal salt marsh microbial communities from the Groves Creek Marsh, Skidaway Island, Georgia - 071401CT metaG (spades assembly) | ecosystem: Environmental > Aquatic > Marine > Intertidal zone... | reverse complement strand
CTCGAGTACTGGACCATCACCGGCACGCTGGATCACAAACTCACGCCGGAGCTCATGATTCGGGCCGAAGGCCGTTTTGATAAGAGCGACGAAGTGGCAAACCTCGGTTTCGCCGATGGCGACGGCACGCTCACGGAAGACAAGCAGTTCACTGCCATGGTGGAAGTGATCTATCAGCTCGGCGGCTTCTAGACGCCAAGCGCACCATTAAGCAACAGCGAAGCGCCCCTATTCGGGGCGCTTTTCTTTTCCACGAGCCTGCGCAAGATCTGCACGAGCCGTTTCCAGGGCCTGCCGAAGCGCGGAGCGTTGCACGGCCCCCTCCTTCGGGTGGGTGATCAGGGCACGCTCTAGCCGCGCCACCTCCTTCTCCAGGTCCCTTGCTGACCCAGGGCGCTCTTCTCCATAACTTAATGAACTTAAAAGAATTATGGCGAAAATCAGGCCATTCCCCACCGCTTTATTACCCATGGTCTCTCCTCAAAGTTCGTTCAGTGATCGTGCGCTCCCAAGCACGACACCTTCTAGACCGAAGCGATCCGCGGAGAGTTCCCAGCAATGCACCATGAAGAGACAAATGGTCGCTTCTTTTTAGTTCGTTATTGCGTTGCGCCTACGGCAGGGCATCGCGCTAGGCAAGGGGCGCTCGCTGCCGTAGGCTCTTCGCGCCATAAGGAGGGAAGCCCCGATGAGCCATTTTCACGAAGAACGCCCCCTTTCCCCGATCGCCCCGGGGCACTGGGTAAGCCAGGTGTCCCCCCAATGGAGCATCGGAGCAAACCCGAATGGCGGCTATCTCCTAGCTCTGGCGCTCAAAGCCCTCGGCGCGGAACTGCCTCAGCCTCATCCGGTAAGCATCGCCGCGCACTACCTTCGACCGGGCGAGGGCGCAGCGCCCTGTGACTGCTTCGTTGAGGTGCTGAAGGTGGGCAAGCAGCTGGCCACGGGGCAGGTGCGGCTGGAGCAGGAGGGGAAGACGCGCCTCGCGGTGCTGGCGACCTATGGCACGCTGCCGACCGACGCCCCGGCGCCCGCGGACCGCCAACCCCAAGCACCCGACCTCCCGGATCCGGAGGCCTGCGTATACCGGGAAGCTGCGGGGCAAGGGGTGACTCTTCCTATCGCAGAACGCCTCGACGTGCGCTTGAACCCGGCCCAGGCCGCGCCGGGGCAAGCGGGCGAGGCCGCCATCAGCGGCTGGATTCGCTTTCGCGACGGTACAGATCCGGACCCAGAGGCGCTGGCCCTGTTCTGCGATGCCTTTCCTCCATCGGTCTTCGGCCTTCTCGGCGCCGTGGGCTGGGTACCCACCGTTTCCCTCAACGTCGAACTGCGTCGGTACCCCACCCCGGGATGGATTGCTGGCGCCTTCTCCAGCAGGGATCAGCAAGGCGACCGCATGCTAGAAAGCGGCGGCCTCTGGGATAGTCGCGGTGCGCTCGTGGCCTCCGTACGGCAGCTCGGCCTGGTCCGCCACGCCTGAGCCTGGGGGCGCTCACCCTCGTTAGACAGCCTCCGTTCTGCGGTGTAGCGTCAGCCTTCACCCGGCACAGGGAGGTTCCCGGTGAAAGTCCTGCTCATCAGCATCCTGCTCTGCCTTGCGGGCATAACGAGCCCCACCTTCGCTGCGGCCTCGAAAGGTGAGATCGTCTGGTCCGTTCAGGCGGCGCTCCGGGAACTCAATCTTTATAACGGCCTCATAAACGGCGCGGAGAGCCCCGAGCTCACTCAGGCCGTCGTTGCCCTAGAGCGAGAACTCAAGGCGCCGCAGACCGGCACCCTATCCCTGCAAACCCTCGCCCTGGTGGAGCGCTTGAGGTTCCTGCGTCAACGGCAGGCCGATTTCCAGCGACTTTTCGATCCGAGGCTCATCGAAAGTCTCACGGTCGAAGAGTTCCGCTTCTTCCTGGGGGGCCTTTCGGCGGATCAGGCCTTGCGGGTCTTTGAGCAGTATCCAGAGCGCATTGCGGATCTCCCCGGGGCGACTTACCTGCGCACGGAGCGCCCCCCGGCACCGGAGCAGCTCGCGCGCTTTATCGATGCCGCCTTGCTCCGCCTGGATTACGACGGCGGGGCCCTCGATCTCGACGACTTTCGCCGTGCCCAAGGGCTAGCGCTCGGCGGAGCCCCGTCGGTGGGAGATCTTTCCGCCCTACTCGATGCCCTTTGGCTGGAGACCGGTAAGCCCCTGGAGCCAGCGACGGGCTTCGTCCTTCGGCCAGCGGCCGATACGGTACAGGTTCGGGGGAGCTGGCAGCGGCTGGTCGGGGCACGGGAGCCCGGGCCCTTAAACAGCGTCACGCTGGAATGCTACCGCGATATCGCCGTCTGCTTTGCAGCCTCCGCTAGGGCGGCCCCAGCCTTCGACACCCCCGGCGCTGCGGGCACCCTGGACAGCACGCTTGAGCGCTACGACATTCAGCGCTGGTCCGACCAGGAAATCGCCGCCAGCCGACCCTCGACGAATCGCTGCACCATCACGGGCCTCACCATCAATTTCACGGCCGAGGAAGTTTTCCGAAGCACGCGCAATTACGACGCCACGGACTGTGTGGACGGCGCCACCCCGCGCCTCGGGGAACCGGAAATCTGGCAGCTGACGGACGGGAAGGCTACGGCCCAGGCGAGCTGGCGGCGCCTGCAGGATCGGACCCGGGGGCGCAAAAATTAGTGTGCAGGGGGAAGTGCAAAATGGCGCGCCCGAGAGGATTCGAACCTCTGACCTCTGCCTCCGGAGGGCAGCGCTCTATCCAGCTGAGCTACGGGCGCGTGGGTCGCGAAGTGTACTCGCCCCATGCGAGCGGGTCTACGGGCTTCAAGGGGCCTAGCCCCATCCTTATACTCCTCTCGTCCCCTCCCCCAGCAGCCAAGGAGCTCCCATGGCGATCGAAGAAGGCAAGGCCCCCCCGGCGTTTACGCTGAAAGATCAAAACGGCGAGAAGGTCGCCCTCAAGGACCTGAAAGGCCAGAACGTGGTGATCTATTTTTACCCGAAGGACGACACCCCGGGCTGCACCAAGGAAGCTTGCGGCTTCCGCGACCTCTGGGGCGAAATCCAGGCCACGGGCACGGTGGTGCTGGGCGTCTCTCCGGACAATGGAGAATCCCACGAGAAGTTCATCAGCAAGTACAGCCTGCCCTTTACCCTACTCTGCGACCCGGACAAAACGGTCATGGAGAAGTACGGCGCCTGGGGCGAGAAGAACATGTACGGAAAGAAGACCGTTGGCGTAATCCGCTCCACGGTGATTGTCGGTAAGGACGGGAAGGTGGCAAAGCATTGGAAGAAGGTGGCCAAGGCCGAAACCCACCCGGAGAAGGTCCTGGAAGTCCTGAAAACACTGCCCTAGCGTCTCTACCCTCCCCCCGGGGGTGGGCGCCATTGAGCTCACCCTCGGAGAAGCATAGGCTTGGGGCAAACGCCGGTGTTATGGGAGGACACCACCATGAGCCTAGCCTTCGCCTCGCCCGCACAGCCGCTGTCCCTCGATGAATACTGGATGCCCTTCACGGCCAACCGCTGGTTTAAAAAGAACCCGCGGATGATCGAACGGGCCGAAGGGGTGCGCTATTTCACGACGAAGGGCGATACGCTTTTCGATTTCGCCTCGGGCCTTTGGTGCACAAACGCCGGCCACTGCCATCCGAAAATTGTGGAAGCGGTGCAGAAGCAGGCCGCCACCCTCGATTACTCCATGGCGTTCACGCTCGGCCACCCCACGGCCTTTCGCCTGGCGACCCGGCTCACGGACTTTTCCCCGGACCCCCTCAATAAGATCTTCTTTACGAACTCGGGCTCGGAGGCCGCGGACACGGCGCTTAAAATCGCCCTAGCCTGGCATCGCATGCGCGGGGACGCGGGGCGCACCCATCTTATCGGCCGGGAGAAGGGCTATCACGGGGCGGGCTTTGGCGGCACGAGCGTCGGCGGCCTTGGCAACAATCGTCGCCTCTATTCCATGCTTCTGCCCGGCGTCGATCACCTACCCCACACCCATGACCTAGACCACATGGCCTTCTCCCGGGGCCAGCCCCAGTGGGGGGGCCATTTGGCCGATGCCCTCGAGCGGCGCATCGCGCTTCACGGAGGCGAATCGGTCGCCGCGGTCATCGTTGAGCCGGTGGCCGGCTCCGCCGGGGTCATCGTCCCTCCTGTCGGGTATCTGCAGCGTCTTCGCGAGCTCTGCACGAAGCACGGCATCCTGCTGATTTTCGACGAGGTCATTACCGGCTTCGGCCGCCTCGGCGAAAACTTTGGGGCCCAGCGCTTCGACGTGGTGCCGGACATGATTTGCTGCGCCAAGGGCATCACCAGCGGCATGATCCCCATGGGGGCGGTGCTAATCCGTGAGGATATCTACGACGCCTTTATGCAGGGCCCGGAAAATGCGGTGGAGCTCACCCATGGCTACACCTATTCGGGCCATCCCATCGCCGCCGCGGCCGCCCTGGCGACCCTCGATGTCTACGAGGAGGAAGGGCTCTTTGAGAACGCCCGCGCCCTCGAGCCGCACTTTGAAGCGCGCATCCACGCCCTTCGCGATAAGGCGCCGCTCACGGATATCCGCAATATCGGACTCATGGGCGCCCTCGACCTCGAGCCAGACCCGGCAGGGGCAGGCCTTCGCGCCATCGGGGTCTTTGAGCGGGCCTGGGAGGCGGGGGTGGTGGTTCGCATGACCGGAGACACCATTGCCCTGTGCCCGCCGCTCATCACGAAGGTTGATGAGCTGGATGCCATGTTCGACGGCCTCGAGTGCGCCCTCGCGGGCATCTAGCCCGCTAGGGAGACCCGCCATGGCCATCCTCACTGCCGAGGCCCGACCGGGCCAGGACGCCTTTGCGCGCTACGAAGCCCACCATAGGGCCGAAGCGGAGGCGCTGCGGACCGTTCTTCAAAGCGCTCGGGCTGGGGGCGACGCCCGAAGCCGGGAACGGCACGAGGCCCGGGGGAAGCGCCTTCCCCGGGACCGGGTCGAGCGCCTCCTCGACCCCGGCACGGCCTTTCTCGAGCTTGGCGCCCTGGCCGGGCACGAACTTTACGAAGATGCGCTCCCCGCCGGAGGCCTCATTACGGGCATTGGTCAGGTGTCTGGGCGCCTTTGCATGATTGTCGCTAACGACGCCACGGTGAAGGGCGGCACTTACTACCCCATCACGGTGAAGAAGCACCTGCGGGCCCAGGAAGTGGCGCTAGAAAACCACCTCCCCTGCGTCTACCTGGTGGATTCTGGCGGTGCCTTCCTGCCCCTGCAGGCGGAGGTCTTCCCGGACCGGGACCACTTCGGGCGCATCTTCTATAACCAAGCCCAGCTGTCCGCCCGGGGCATTGGGCAGATTGCTGTGGTCATGGGGTCCTGCACCGCGGGGGGCGCCTACGTCCCCGCCATGTGCGACGAAACCATCATCGTCCGGGATCAAGGAACGATCTTCCTCGGCGGCCCGCCCCTGGTGGAGGCGGCCACGGGGGAAAAGGTGGACGCGGAGACCCTTGGCGGGGGCGATGTGCACACGCGCCTCTCGGGCGTCGCGGACCACCTAGCGGAAAACGACGAGGACGCCCTCGCGAAGGCACGGCGCATTGTGGCGCAATTACCGCCGGGGCCGGATACGCGCCCGGCGCAGGCGCCCGTGCCCCCGCGCTACGGGGCGGAGGAGCTCTACGGCGTGCTGCCCCCGGATACGCGCACCCCCTACGATGTGCGGGAGATCCTCGCTCGGCTTCTCGATGGCTCCGAGTTTGATGAATTTAAGGCCCGCTATGCGGAAACCCTGGTCTGCGGCGTGGGGCACATCCACGGACATCGGGTCGGCGTGATTGCCAACAACGGCATCCTCTTCGCCGAAAGCGCGCGCAAGGGCGCCCACTTCATCCAGCTCTGCGACCGCCGGGACATTCCCCTTCTATTCCTGCAAAACGTCACGGGCTTCATGGTGGGGAAGAGCTACGAACACGGCGGCATTGCCCGGGATGGCGCAAAGATGGTGAACGCCGTGGCCAGCGCCTCCGTGCCCAAGCTGACCGTCATCACCGGGGGCGCCTTCGGCGCGGGCAACTATGCCATGTGCGGTCGGGCCTACAGTCCGCGCTTCCTCTTCAGCTGGCCCAACGCCCGCATCTCGGTGATGGGCGGCGAGCAGGCAGCCCAGGTGCTGGCGACGGTGCGCCAGGGCGGCCTCGATGCCCGAGGGGAGGGGTGGGATCCAAAGGATAAGGCCGCCTTCATGGATGGGATCCGGGCCCGCTACGACGCGGAAGGCCACCCCTACTACGCGAGCGCGCGGCTCTGGGACGACGGGGTGATTGATCCCGCCCAAACCCGGGACGTGCTCGGCCTCGCGCTCGCGGTCTGCCGCCACGGCCACGAAAGCCTCGCGGTGCGCAGTGACTTCGGCATTTTCCGGATGTAAGGCCCGCCCATGATTCAGCGCGTCCTCATTGCCAACCGGGGCGAAATCGCCCTCCGCATTCTTCGCAGCCTGCATCGCGAAGGCCGGCAGGGGGTGGTGGTCTACTCCCATGCCGACGCCCAAAGCCCGGCGGTGCGCGAAGCCGATGCCACCTTTGCCCTCGGCCCCGCCCCGGCTCGAGACAGCTATCTACGCATCGACCGACTCCTCGAAGCTGCCGCGGCCACGAACTGCGATGCGGTGCATCCAGGCTACGGCTTTCTGTCCGAAAACCCGGCCTTCGCCGACGCCGTTCGCGCCGCGGGGCTAACCTTCATCGGCCCAAGCAGTGAGGCCCTCCGGGTCATGGGCGACAAGGACCGGGCTCGAACGGCCATGGTTCAGGCAGAGGTACCGGTACTCCCCGGCGCAAGCGGTGAGGAAATCGCCGCCGACTTAACCGGCGCCGCTGCACGGGTGGGCTTTCCCCTCCTGCTGAAGGCCGCCGCCGGAGGTGGCGGTAAGGGGATGCGCGTGGTGCCCGAAGCCAGCGACCTAGCGCCAGCCCTCGCTGCGGTGCAGCGGGAGGCGGCCAGCGCCTTTGGCAGCGACGCCGTGCTCCTCGAGCGCTGGCTCCCTGCGGCGCGGCACGTTGAAGTTCAGATCCTGGCGGACCAGCACGGCACGACCCTCGCCCTCTATGACCGAGACTGCTCCACGCAGCGGCGCCATCAAAAGGTACTGGAGGAGGCCCCGGCGCCGAACCTTAGCGACACGGTGCGTGCCCAGCTGGAAAGCGCGGCCGTGGCCGCAGCCAAAGCCGTGGCTTATGAAGGTGCGGGCACGGTGGAGTTTCTGGTCGCCAACGACGCCGTATTCTTTCTCGAGATGAACACCCGGCTCCAGGTGGAGCATCCCGTGACCGAAGCCATTACGGGCTGGGACCTCGTCGCCTGGCAGCTACGCATCGCGGAGGGCGCGCCCCTGCCTGAACGCCCACCGGCCCAGGGGCACGCGATCGAAGTTCGGGTTTACGCGGAAGACCCGGAGCAAGGCTATCTGCCCAGCACCGGAACCCTCACGGCGGTCAACTGGCCTTCCGGGCCCGGCCTCCGGGTGGATAGCGGCGTTGAGCAAGGGAGCGAAATCACCCCCTACTACGACCCCATGCTGGCCAAGATCATTGCCTGGGGGCGAGACCGCCCCACGGCCCTTCGGCGACTCCGCGATGCCCTGGCCCATAGCGCCCTGGAAGGCGTCAAAAACAATCTCTCGATGCTGCGTCGCCTGGCGGCGGCCCCCGCGCTCGCCACGGGACCGGTGCATACGCGCTGGCTTGAGGGAGAAGGGCAAGCGGCCCTCGCACCCCAGGAGCCCGACGAGGGCTCTCTCGAGGCCGCAGCCCTGGCCATCGCCGAGACGCACTGGCGCGCTGGCCAGAATCAAGCCTCCCCCTTCGGCACCCTCGCGGGCTTCCGCCTCGGCACCCCTGCTGCCCTGACCGTTCGCCTTCGTGCAGGCGAAACCTGTTGGGTGCGCTCCGTGCCCGTGGACGGCACGAAAGACGAGGCAAACCTGACCGCCCTGCGCTGGGAAGGACCGACCCTCCACTTTTCCCAGGGCGGCCAGCGCCTTCAACGGGTGATTCGTTGGCATGCCCCCGCCTGCCTATCCGTCATCCACGACGGAGAAACGCACCGCTTTATCGATGAAACGGCGGCCCAAGCTGCCCAGGCCAGCCAGGGGGCGGGGGACGGGCTCATCACCGCGCCCATGCCAGGCCTGATCACGGCCTGTCCCGTGGAAGAGGGCCAGGCCGTGGAGGCAGGTGCCGTGCTGTTGATTCTCGAAGCCATGAAAATGGAACACACGCTCCGCGCCCCCTTCCCGGGGATCGTGACCCAGCTTGGGGGTACGGCGGGGCAGCAGGTGGTGGAAGGCACCACCCTGCTGGTGCTCGAACGCTTGGAAGAGGACTAAATCATGACCACCGTCCCCGCCTTCGATTTCGACCTTGGGGAAGATATCGATGCGCTCCGCGATCTCACGGCGACCTTCGTCCGCCGGGAGCTGGCGCCCCGGGCCGACGACATCGACCGTACGGATACCTTCCCCCGGGACCTTTGGCCCAAGCTGGGCGAGCTGGGCCTGCTCGGGCTCACGGTGGAGCCGGAATGGGGCGGCGCCGGGCTGGGCTATCTAGCCCACTGCGTGGTGATGGAGGAAATCAGCCGCGGATCCGGGAGCGTTGGCCTATCCTACGGCGCCCACGCCAATCTGTGCGTGAATCAGCTGCGCCGCTGGGGCACGGACGCGCAAAAAAGCCGCTACCTCCCGGGACTCATCAGTGGAGAGGCCCTCGGTGCCCTCGCCATGAGCGAACCCAACGCGGGGTCGGACGTCATGAGCCTGAAGCTTCGGGCCACGGAGGACGGCGACGGCTTCCGCCTGAACGGCCGCAAGTTCTGGATCACCAATGGGCCCAGCGCTGATGTGCTAATCGTCTACGCCACCCTCGATCCTGCCCTCGGGACCAAGGGGGTCACGGCCTTTTTGATCGAGCGCGGGGACGCCGGCTTCTCCTGCGCTCAGAAGCTCGACAAGCTGGGCATGCGCGGGAGCGAAACGGGGGAGCTGGTCTTCGACGACTGCTGGATCCCCAAGGATCGGGTGCTCGGCGCCCTGGGCGGGGGCGCGGCGGTGCTCATGAGCGGCCTCGATTATGAACGGATCGTCCTTGCCGGCGGTCCCCTGGGCCTCATGGCCGCGGCCCTCGATTGCATGGCGCCCTACCTGCAAACCCGGGAGCAGTTCGGCCAGCCCATCGGGCAGTTCCAGCTGATGCAGGGCAAGCTTGCGGACTGCTACGTCGCGCTGAATTCCGCCCGTAGCTATGTCTACGCTGTCGCCCGCGCCGCAGATCGGGGGAAAACCACCCGCTTTGATGCCGCCGGCTGCATTCTGTACGCCTCGGAAGCCGCCACTCGCGTGGCCCTGGAAACGATCCAGGCCCTCGGTGGCAATGGCTATACCAATGACTACCCCGCCGGGCGCCTCCTTCGCGACGCCAAGCTCTACGAGATTGGCGCCGGCACCAATGAGATCCGGCGCATGCTGATGGGGCGGGAGCTGCTGCGGCCCTAGGGCTCTTGGGCAGGGCCTTACCGCCGAGGCCCTTGGGCCTGGGGGAAAGAAGCGTCTATAATCCGCGGCGCACCGTGGGGGCTGCCCCCCAGCGCCTTGCGGCCCATTTACCTAGGGAGTCCCCATGACCTTCTTTCGTTCTGCTCGCCTGACGATTCTTGCCTTTGCTGCCCTTGGCCTTGCGGCCTGTGCGCCGGAGCCTCAGGGGACCCGCACGGAGATCGCCCAGCGCATCGCCCCCGTGGGTGGCGTCGATAGCAGCGCTGTAGAAATGGTGGCCGCAGCGCCGGCCGCACCCGCTGCGCCCCGAAGCGGAGAAGCGGTGTACGGCACCTATTGCGTGGCCTGCCACATGTCTGGCGCGGCCGGCGCACCGAAGTACGGCGACGCCGTCGCCTGGGCTCCGCGCATCGCGAAGGGCAAGGACGCGCTTTACGAGAGCACCTACAATGGCCTGAACGGCGTGATGCCTGCCCGTGGCACCTGCATGGATTGCAGCGACGAGGAGCTCCAGGCCACCGTCGACTACATGGTCGCCGCAGCGGAATAACCTGCTAACCGTCGAGCAAGGCCCGGAGCGCGTTCACCCCGCGCTCCGCCTTCACCGCCTGCTCCGCTTCCGAGGGCGCTTCTAGCCCTTCCCAGCGCAAGAATTCATCAGGAATCTCTTCCAGGAAGCGGCTCGGCGCACTCTCCAGCACCGATCCCCGCTGTCGGCGCTTTCGCGCCACGGTCATGGCCAGCGTATCCCCCGCTCGCGTCAGCCCCACGTAGGCCAAGCGCCGTTCCTCAGCAAGGGCGCTCTCCTCAAGGCTATTGCGATGGGGCAGGAGCCCCTCCTCCATGCCCATAAGCCAGACATGGGGGAACTCAAGCCCCTTCGCTGCGTGAAGCGTTAGCAGCTGGACCTCGGAGTCGCTCGGCTCCGTGTCACTGCCATCATCAAGCATGAGGCTGCGGAGCACATCCTCCGGCGCGTCCCCCTCCCCGGTCCGCCGATCAATGGCTGATAGGAGCAGCTCGATGCTCTGCCAACGCGCCGCCGCCCGGCTGCGATCATCCTTCTCCTGGCTGCGCAGATAGCCCTCGTAATCGACCGCCTCCAGGAGGCTTCGAAGCGTCGCCGCCGGAGGATCGCGGCGCAGCGCATCCCGGGCCTCCTGAATCTGGGCCTTAAAGCGGGCAAAGCGCGGGTAGGCACTCCCCAGCGCCTCAGCCTGATGCTCATGGACCGTGGGCAGGAGTGCCGAAGCGGAGGCGGCGGCAAGGCGAGTCAGGGCCGCCAGGGCGCTGGCCCCAAGCTGGCGCCGGGGCACATTCACAATGCGCAGAAAGGCCATGTCGTCGGCGAGGTTTAGAACGAGCCGAAAGTAGGCCAGGGCGTCGCGCACCTCGCTCTTATCGAAGAAGGAGCCCCCGCCGGAAATACGATAGGGAATGCGCAGGGCTTGGAGACAAAGCTCGAGACGCCGCACCTGGTGATTAGAGCGGTAGATGACCGCGTAGTCACCCCAGGCACCCTTCCGGGCGACCCGATCGGCGGCGATCTCGGCGGCGATGCGCTCCGCCTCGGCGTCCTCGTCTTCCACGGAGACGACGCGCAGGGGATCCCCCACGCCGCGCTGGCTCCAAAGACGCTTTTCGAAAAGGTGCTCGTTATGGGCAATGAGCGCATTCGCGGCCCGAAGAATGGTCTGCCGGGAGCGGTAGTTTTCCTCGAGCTTCACCACCTCGAGGGCGGGAAAGTCGGCGGCAAGATCCCGAAGGTTTTCCGGGCGCGCCCCGCGCCAAGCATAGATCGATTGGTCGTCGTCCCCCACCACGGTGAGGGCTCCGGCGCTTCCCACGAGGGCGCGGAGCAGTTGGTACTGGGCACCGTTGGTATCTTGGTACTCGTCCACGAGCAGGTAGCGCACCCGCGCTTGCCAGGTAGCCCGCCAGCTCGGATCCCCGCGCAGAAGGCGCGCGGGGAGCAGAATCAGGTCGTCGAAATCTACAGCGTTACTCGCCGCCAGCCGCGCCTCGTAGGCTTCGTAGAGGGCGGCGCTGGCCCGCTCGCCGCTCGATCGCGCCTGCGCAAGGGCCGCCGCGGGGGTGAGGTCCTCGTTCTTCCACCGGGAAATCAGGCTGGTGGCCAGCCGGGCCTCTTCTTTTAGCAGGCTGGGCTCGGCAGCATCCCCAAGCTGCTGTCGGAGCAGGGCCCGAAGCAAGCTGTCGACGTCGCCCCCATCAAGAATGGAAAAGCCGCTGCGCCGCCCACACCCCCGAGGGTTCTCTCGAAGAATCCGCAGGCCCAGGCGGTGAAAGGTGGAGATAGCTACGGCCTGCGCTGCCTCCCCCGCCTCGTCCAGCAAGCGCTCGCGCATTTCCCGGGCCGCCCGATTGGTGAAGGTAACGGCGAAGATCGTCTCCGGCGCCCAACCCTCGCGAAGCAGATGGCGGATCTTGCGAATGATCACCCGGGTTTTGCCGCTCCCCGCGCCTGCGAGCACCAGCAAGGGGCCATCGAGATAGGCTACTGCGCGAGCTTGAGCGGGGTTAAGTTGCACGGAAGCCTCCGGGAATGGGCGCGGGAGTTTAGCAGGGTGCGGCGTCGGAAAACCGAGGGCGAAAGGCCAAGGCCTCCTGCACCGCCGGCACTTCGACGGCGGGCTCCCCGGCAAGATCGGCGATGGAGCGGGCGAGGCGTAGGGTGCGATGAAAGCCTCGGGCAGAGAGGCCGAGGGTCGTGCCCACGGAGGTCAGCAGGGCTAGGGCGGGCTCCGTGGGGGCGCAGGCCCGCACGGTGCGCTCCGGGGGAAGCTGGGCGTTCAGACAGCCTTGCCGAGCCTGCGCCCGCTCCTGAGCTCGGGAGACCATGCGCGCGCTGGGCACCCCGACATTTCCCTGGGCCAGCGCCGGCGCGCGGCCAAGAAGCGTCAGGGGCACGGGCGCAAGGGAAACGAAAAGATCGATGCGATCGAGGAGGGCTCCGGAGAGGCGAGCCCGATAGCGGGCCGCGGCCCCCGGGGGACACTGGCAGGGCGCCCCACTTTGGCAGTCCACGGCGGCGGGACAGGGATTCATAGCCGCCAGCAGCTGAAAACGCGCCGGATAGCGCGCGCGGTGCCGGGCCCGGGCCACCATGACTTCGCCAGCTTCCAGGGGCTCGCGGAGCGCCTCGAGCGCGGCCCGGGAAAACTCCGGGAGCTCATCGAGGAATAGCACGCCACCGTGGGCCAGAGAGACCTCCCCGGGGAGAGCCTCGGCGGTGCCCCCGATGAGGGCCGCCTGGGAGATAGAATGGTGGGGCGCGCGAAAGGGGCGATGCGGCCGATGGCGAAGTCCCCCACGCCGGGACAGGCTTTGAATCATCGCCACTTCCCGGGCGGTTTCGTCGGAGAGGGGCGGAAGCAGGCCCGGAAGGCTCTCCGCAATCAGGGTCTTACCGGACCCCGGGGGACCCACCATGAGCAGGTTATGCCCTCCCACGGCGGCGAGAGCGAGAGCTCGCTTGGCCAGCACCTGCCCCTGAACCCGGGAAAGGGTGGGGAAAATCTTCGGCGGCGGCGCTTCGGAGGGGACAGGACGAGGGAGCGGCGCCGTGCCCTTCATCCAAGCCAGGACCGCCCCCAGGGAAGGCGCCAGGCGCCCCTGGGGCGCAGGAAAGAGCCCCGCCTCCGCGCCATTGCCCTCGGGCAGTACGAGCACGCGCCCCGCCTCCGCTGCGGCTTCGAGCGCCGGGAGAGCCCCGGCGACGGGACGAAGTGCCCCATCCAGCGAAAGCTCCCCAAGAAATTCGCAGTTCGGCGCCGGAGCCACGCCCACCCCCTGGGCCTGCAGGAGCGCCAGGGCCACGGGGAGGTCAAAGCGTGCGCCGCGCTTGGGCAGATCGGCCGGGGCCAGATTGACCGTAATGCGACCCTGAGGAAAGGGATGGCCAACGGCGGACAGGGCGCTGTGGACCCGGTCTCGAAGATCCCGGAGGGCCCCCTCCGCGGCACCGGTGACCTGAAAGGTGGGCAAGCCGCCGCTAAGCCGCACCTCCACCTGTACCGAAGGTGCGGCCACGCCGAGCGCTGCGCGGCTGTAGACCGCACCATATCCCACGATTTAGGCAGGATCGCTGGAGGACGGGGCGCTTTCGAGCGCGTCTAAGCGCGCTTCAAGCTCCGCGAGGCGGGCCTGGGCGCGATGCAAAACCGCAACCTGAGCATCGAAGGCATCCCGGGTCACCCACTCCCCCCGGGCCAGCACTCCCTGGAGCAACGCGCGGAGTTCCTCCCGATAGGCGTCAGGAAGGGCAAGGCCCCCGGCGGGCAGGAGCGCGGTAATGCGCTCAACCAAGTCTCGGAGGGGATCGGTACTGGCCATGGGCTGGTCCTATTGCAAAGGTCACGATGGAGCAAGCCTAGGGGCGCGGAGACGGAATTGCGAGGGACCTAGCCTCAGGACGCGTGCGCTATTTCCGCGCACAGCGTAAGCAAGCAATTTGCACTAAAAGGGATCACTTAAAAACCATGAGCGCACCATTAAGTGGCACATAACATCCCCTAGATGCGGCATTTTTCCCTGCATATCGGGGGGTTGCGCTGTTCTTGGGCAAGGCTCTAGATGGGCATAGAACCTGCACAGAAAAGACGCGAACGCAGGGCTGGGCCGCATCCGCGCGCTGGGCGCCCTAGGAAAGCTAGCCAATGGTCGCCCCCTGGCGCAGAGTCGGGGTCGACAGGAGACGAACCATGAAATTGGTCACGGCAATTATCAAACCCTTCAAGCTCGATGACGTCCGGGAAGCGCTCTCGGAAATCGGCGTTCAGGGCATGACGGTCACGGAAGTGAAGGGCTTTGGCCGGCAAAAGGGCCACACGGAGCTCTATCGCGGCGCAGAGTATGTCGTCGACTTTCTGCCAAAGGTCAAAATCGAGGTGGCCATCGACGACGGTCAGCTCGAGGGCGTCGTGGACGCGATCACCAAGGCAGCCAATACGGGCAAGGTGGGGGACGGCAAGATTTTCGTGTCGCCCCTGGAAGAGGTGGTTCGGATCCGCACCGGAGAGAGCGGACCGGACGCCGTTTAACACGCTCGAAGCGCACGCGGTTTACGCCGACAGTCCTTGACTTAAAAGCACTGGCTAGCGAACCCGGGGCCTCCGGCGCCTACCCCTAGGGTGGTGCTTCCCCTGGGAATGTCGCTGCGCGCGTCGCACGAAAGGGGAGCAATCCGCATGCTGAATACTGGCGATACCGCTTGGATGATCGTGGCCACGGCCTTGGTCCTTCTCATGACCCTACCAGGGCTCGCCCTGTTCTACGGCGGCCTCGTCCGCAGCCGTAACGTTCTCTCGGTCTTTATGCAATGCATGTCCCTCGCTGCCCTCATGAGCGTTCTTTGGCTCATCGCTGGCTACTCCATCGCCTTCGGCAGCGACGCGCCCTACTGGGGCGGGCTTGGCAAAGCTATGCTTGCTGGCGTCGACAGCAGCAGCCTTTCGGGCACCATTCCGGAGGTGCTTTTCTTCGCCTTCCAGATGACCTTCGCCATCATCACCCCAGCGCTGATCGTGGGCGCCTATGTCGAGCGCATTGGCTACGGCTTCGTCCTCCTCTTCTCCAGCCTTTGGATGCTCCTGTGCTATGCGCCGGTGGCTCACTGGATCTGGGGCGGCGGCTGGCTGGCGGCCATGGACGTCAAGGATTTCGCGGGGGGCATCGTCGTGCACGAAACCGCCGGCCTAGCCGCCCTGGTGCTGGCGCTCATGCTCGGGCCGCGGCGGGAACAGAAGCCTCCCCACAACCCGGGCTACGTGATGCTCGGTGCTGGCCTGCTGTGGGTGGGCTGGTTTGGTTTCAATGGGGGATCCCAGCTGGCCGCGGACGGCGGTGCCGCCATGGCCCTCACCGTCACCCACATCTCCGCCGCGGCGGCTTCCCTCACCTGGGCCCTCTGGGAGCGCATCAAGCTCGGCAAGGCCTCCCTCGTGGGCCTGGTCACGGGCACCATCGCGGGTCTCGCATCCATCACGCCAGCTTCGGGCTTTGTATCGCCTGGGGAAGCGCTCCTCATCGGCGCCATCGCCGGCATCCTCTGCCAATGGGCCGTGCGCGCCATCAAGGAGCAGCTGAAGATCGACGACACCCTGGACGTGTTCGCCGTCCACGGCGTGGGCGGAATCTTCGGCACCATCATGATCGGCGTGCTGGGCCACGGTAGCCTCGAAGCTCAGGGCATCGCTCTTCTGGCCGTGGGCGTGTTCACCGTCGTGGTCACCTGGATCCTTGCTAAGCTCTGCGCCGTGATCACCCCGCTTCGAGTGAGCACGGAAGATGAAGTGGAAGGCCTCGATTATGCTGCCCACGGTGAACGGGCTTACGACCTCAACTCCTAAGGCGCCCGCCCAAGGGCTATGCCGCCGCGTCCAAAGGTTGGGCGTGGCGCTCGCCCTCCTCAGCAGCGCCCTTCCCGCGGCCCCTGCGGAAAGCCACCTCCCCTATCTTGATGGGCCTCGCGGGATCATTCAGCGCGGGGTGCAGGCGGTGCTGCTCTGCAACGGCGTCTTCACTTCGGAGCGCCCCCTGGAGGCGGTGTTCCGGGAAGAGCTGGCCTATCTCAAGGCGCCCCTCGGGAATCCTGCTACGGTGGGCGAACCCAGCGATGCCGCGGCGGAAGTGGCCATCGACCGGGCCGCTAGGTCCGTGCGCATCGGCGCCCTGGGCCAGCAGTCCGTAAGCGCTCGCTATCAGCCAGGGATCGGCTGTGTTGTACTTCCCCCGGACACGAGCCCAGATGAGGCCGCCCCCCTGCCGACGCTGCCGGAGGTGCCCGACGCGACGGCGAACGACGCCCTCCCCTGGCCCAAAGGCGATCTGAACGCCTTGGCCGAGCCCGGGCCCGAGGTGGATCAAGCCGCCCTGGCCGCCGCCAGCGCCTGGGCCTTCGAGCGCCCCACGGCAGAGCAAAACACCACGGCGCTCCTCATTCTTCATCGCGGCAAAATCATTCACGAGCGCTACGCGCCCGGCTTTGATCAGGATACGCGGACCCGCACCTGGTCCACGGCGAAGAGCCTCGCCGTCACCCTCATGGGTCTGCTGGTGGCCGAGGGCAAGCTGGCCCTGGATGACCCCCTCCCCCTGAGCTGGGGCCTTAGCCGAGCCTTGAGCCCAGAGGCCGATCCCCGCCGCGCCATCACCCTTCGCCAGGTGCTCCACATGAGCTCCGGGCTCTATCCCGTGGACAGCTGGGGCGGTGAATACGCCATCGGCTCGGGCCTGGCCTATTGGGCCGGCGCCAGCAGCCAGGTAGGCGCCCAGGACCGGGGCCTCGTGCGCACCCCGGGCGCCGTATGGGATTACGAAAACTACGACACGCTACTGGCCGTGGGGGCCATGAAGGCCGTGCTCGGAGAGCGCTACCTTACCTATCCCCGAGAGGTGCTCCTGGACCCCCTGGGCATGGATCGAACCCTCCTCTCCACCGATCGCTTCGGCGATTTCATCCTTTCCTCCCAGGTCTACACGAGCCCCCGGGATCTCGCCCGCTTTGGCTTACTCTATGCCCAGGGCGGCGTGTTCGCCGGAGAGCGGCTCCTGGACCCGGCCTGGATCGACTTCGTCCGCACGCCGGCGCCGGCCTCCGCGGCTATCGATAACGCCTACGGCGGCCACTTCTGGTTGGTGCCCAGCACCCGCACCGATGTCCCGGCCTCGGCCTTCTCCACCTCAGGAAATCGGGGCCAATACGTCATCATTCTTCCCGAGCAGGAACTGGTGATCGTTCGCCGCGGCCTGGATTGGGGCAAGCAAGGCTTCGACCGCTGGGATCTACTGCGGGAAGTGCTGAAGGCCTTCTAGCCGGACAGGCTGCTCCACCTTCGGTAAACTGCGCCCCGCATCCTCTGGAGACTCACAACCCATGCGTTATTTCAGCACCCGAGGGCAAACGGAGCCCGTGGCCTTTCAAGATGCGGTCCTCATGGGCCTTGCTTCCGATGGCGGGCTGCTGATCCCGGAAAGCATTCCCCAGGTAGGGGAAAAGCTAGACGCTTGGGCAGGGCTCTCCTTCCCGGACCTCGCCTTTGAAGTGCTGTCACCCTATGTGGGCGATATCCCCGAGGTCGATCTTAGGCGCCTGATCAACGCCGCCTATGCCACCTTCGACAGCAAAGCCGTGGTGCCGCTCCATCCCCTGAAGGATCTCTACGTTCAGGAGCTTTGGCACGGGCCGACGCTGGCCTTCAAGGACGTTGCCCTTCAGCTACTCGGGCAGCTTTTCGAGTACATCCTCGAAGCCCGGGGGGAGCACCTGAATATTCTCGGCGCCACCAGCGGCGATACGGGCAGCGCCGCCATCGCCGGGGCCCGGGGCCGAAGTAACATCGATATCTTCATCATGTTCCCGGAGGGGAAAACGTCCCCGATTCAGGAACTGCAAATGACTACGGTGGCGGACGAGAACGTCCACGCCCTGGCCATCGATGGAACCTTCGACGACTGCCAAGCGATCCTCAAAAGCATTTTCCGGGATTTACCCTTTAAGGCGCGCTGGCACCTCGGGGCGGTGAACTCCGTGAACTGGGCGCGGGTGCTCGCTCAGGTGGTCTACTACTTTCATGCCTACTACGCCGCGGGGCAGAAGCCACTGGCTTTCTCCGTCCCCACGGGGAACTTCGGGGACATCTTCGCCGGCTGGCTGGCAGCCAAGATGGGCCTACCGATCACCCAGCTCATCCTGGCAACGAACGAAAACGACATCCTCTCCGTATTCTTCAATACGGGGCGCTACGCCCGCGGCGATGTGAAATTCACCATCAGCCCGTCCATGGATATCCAGGTAGCCAGCAACTTCGAGCGCTTCCTCTTCTACCGCCTTGGAGAAAACGCCGAGGCGCTTCGAGGGGCCATGGAAAGCTTCGCCCAAAGCGGCGCTTTCCATTTAGACGATGGGGCGCCCATCGACGATCTCATCTGCGCCCAGGCCGTGGGCCGGGAGGAAACCCTGGCGACCATCACGGCGGTGCACGAAGAGGAAGGCTATCTGCTCGACCCCCACACGGCCGTGGGCGTGGCCGCCGGGCGCGCCCTCCGGAAGGGAGACGAGCCGCTCGTGTGCCTCGCCACAGCCCATCCCTCGAAATTCCCGGAGGCGGTGAACGGCGCCGTCGGCGCACCCCTTGCGACCCACCCCCGGGTGGAAGGGCTCGCCGGGCTACCGAAGCGCTCTACACCCCTGCCGGCCTCGGAAGACGCCGTCAAAGCCTTTATCGAGGCCCACGGCCGACGCTAGAAAATCTCCAGAAGCGCTGGGATATTGGGCACGACCCAATCGGGCGCCGGCCCGGGCCCCGGCCAAGGTGCCCCGCTCTCATTCACCCACACGGTTTTCATGCCCACGGCAGCGGCCCCCTGCACGTCATCTACCGCGTGATCGCCAATGTGCACCGCTTGCTCCGGGCCAAGGCCTGCGCGCTGAAGGGCCGCCTCAAAGATGGCGGGCTGGGGCTTCGGCGCCCCCACCCCCTCCGCATTGAAGTGAAAGGCGAAAATCCGCTCGAGCCCCAAGCGTCGAATATCCGCATTCCCGTTGGACAGGGCCGCCAGCGTATAGCGCCGGGACAGCGCCTCGAGCGCCTCCAGCGTGCCTTCGAAATAGGCGACGTCGTTGCGCGCATCGAAAAACACCTCGAAGGCCTCCGCCGCCAGCGTTTCAGCCTCCTCGTAGCCCGAGGCGCGAAGCGCATCCTCAAGGACCAGCCGGCGTAGGGCCGATAGGCGATGCCGCAGGGTGGGATCGGCCCCGAGCCGCGCCTCCCGAAAGGCGGCGAAATCCTCTGGACCGAGGCGCTGGTGCACCTGCGGGGCCACCGCGTCGAGGTGATTCCGCAGGCGATGTTCCGCGCGGATGATCACCGGGCGCACGGGCCACAGCGTGTCGTCCAAATCAAAGCACAGCAGACGCAGGGGTTCGGCCATGGCTTATTCCTCGTCCTTGGTGCGGCGCCGGGCCCGGGGATGGGCTTGATCGTAAACACCGCTTAAATGGGAAAAATCGAGGTGGGTATAGATCTGCGTGGTCGAGATATCGGCGTGGCCCAGGAGCTCCTGCACGGCGCGCAGATCACCGCTGGCTTCGAGCATATGGCTTGCAAAGGAATGGCGCAGGGCGTGGGGATGAACCCGCTGCCCCGGCGCCCGCACCTGGGCCCGGGCCTTCAGCCGGGTCTGCACGCTTCGCGGGCTCAGACGCTGCCCTCGCGCCGAAAGAAAGAGCGGCCCTCGCTCCAAGGGCTGGGCCGGGAAGCGCTCGGCGCGAAAGCGGCGCCAGACAAGGATCGCCTCCCGAGCCGCCCCCCCGAGGGGCACGCGGCGGGTTTTCTGGCCCTTGCCCGTAACCTGCACCAGCCCCTCCGCGAGATCGCAATCTTCCACATTGAGGCCGACCAGCTCCGCCAGCCGCAGCCCACTGGAGTAGAAGAGCTCGAAGATCGCTTGATCCCGGCAGGCCAGCCAGGGTTCTCCCCCGTCCTCGGGGGTGAGGAGCTGAGCCATGGCATCCACGTCGAGGGTTCGCGGCAAGCGCCGGGCCCCGCGGGGCGGCCGCACCCCCTCCGCAGGGTTCCGGGGCAGGTCCGCTTCCTGGATTAGGTAACGAAAGAAACTGCGCAGCGCTGCAAGGGCGCGGGCGATGCTTTTGCTCCCGAGGCCCCGGCCGTGCTCCGCCGCCACGAAGGCCCGGAGGTCGTGCGCCGTGAGGGCGGCGTAGTCCCCAGCCCTGCGTCCCGAACCCTCCCACCATTCATGGAAGCGGGCGAGGTCCCGGCGATAGCCTTCCACGGTGCGGGGAGACAGCTGGGCTTCCCGCTCGAGGCGCTCGAGGAAAGCTTCCACGGGCGCCATGAACGGCTAGCGCTCCCGACCGCCCGAGGGCGTGGGGTCGAGCAGGGCCGCGAGGGTTTGGCCCAAAAATTCGAAGAACAGGGTGCCCATGGCGGCGGTGAAGTGGCCCCCATCGCGGCTGCCGAAGGCCAGCAAAAGGGCGCCCTGGCGCAGGGGGAAGCGAGCGAAGATCGCCGAGGGATAGCGCGCCTCGTCGAACAGGAGGGTTTGCTCCTCCGGGCGTAGGGCCCCGCAGGCCGGCCCCTCCTGGAGCAAGGGCCCCAGGATGCTTTCCAGCGCCGGAGCGCTCACCACCGGGAGCGCCGGCACGGGGCTTCCCGCCCCCTCCGGGACCACCGCCTTGAGGGCAATGGCGTCGGCAGCGAAATGGTTTCGGAGAATGGCGAGGGCCTCCGCGCCGCGCACGCTACGGGACAGGGCGAGAAGCGCTTGCGTGGCCTTCAGGGTGGCTTCGAAGAGCGCGTGATTGCTCTCTGCGCTTTCCAGCACATCCCCAAGGCGCGCCCGCAGGGCCTGGTTACGCTCCCGCAGCACCCCCAGCTGACGGGTGACGAGGGACGTGGCCCCGGGCACCTCATGGGGGAGCTCCAGCTTGTTCAGCAGCTCGGGCTGCCTTTGAAAAAAGTCTGGGTTGGCCTCAAGAAAGGCCACCACGGCAGCTTCCGTCATATTCGAACCTGTCCTTCGTAAACAAAAGCCGTGGGGCCGGCCATCATAAGAGGGGTCCCGGGGCCCTGCCAGCGCAGTCGCAGGTCGCCGCCGGGGAGGGT
>Ga0181578_10001666_pt1 | contig 21226 bp, 19 predicted proteins | sample 071ome_21_FD_148659 | JGI IMG/M metagenome (GOLD analysis project Ga0181578, IMG submission 148659) | Coastal salt marsh microbial communities from the Groves Creek Marsh, Skidaway Island, Georgia - 071401CT metaG (spades assembly) | ecosystem: Environmental > Aquatic > Marine > Intertidal zone... | reverse complement strand
GGGCCCAGGGACACGACAATTTTGGTGCGACGTCGCGCGCTCATCAAAAAGGCATCTTGTTTAACTGTGGGTCCATCGGGGCTTTGATTTAAATCTAGGGCTAGCGGCTTGCTCGCCGCTCCAGCATCGCAACAGCCGGGAGTACCTTGCCCTCCAGAAACTCAAGAAAAGCGCCGCCACCGGTCGATATATAGGAAATACGATCGGCGATATTGTACTTGTGCACGGCAGCGAGCGTGTCCCCGCCACCTGCGATGGAAAACGCATCGGATGAAGCGATCGCTTCGCCCAGGATTCGCGTCCCCTCGCCAAACTGGTCGAATTCAAAAACGCCCACGGGGCCATTCCAGACAATGGTTCCCGCGGCATGCATCAAGCCCGCAAAATGCTTTGCGGTTTGAGGCCCGATATCGAAGATCATGTCGTCCTCCTCCACCTCCGAGACCGCTTTTACGGTGGCGCTCGACTGAGCCGAAAATGCCTTACCGACCACAACGTCGGTCGGAACCGGGATTTCACGACCTTGATCGCGGGCGCTCGCCATGAGCCTTTTTGCTTCGCCGATGAGCTCCACTTCAACGAGAGACTTTCCGACGGGAAAACCAGCCGCGGCAATAAAGGTGTTTGCGATTCCACCACCGGGAATTAACTGATCGACTTTTTTTGAAAGCGCTTCCAGAACCGTAAGCTTGGTCGAGACCTTGGCGCCTCCGACGATTGCGGCCACGGGGCGCTTGGGCTGCTCTAATGCTTTTCCTAGTGCCTCAAGCTCGCCAGCCAACAGCGGTCCGGCACAGGCGATCTCTGCGTAAAGGCCCACGCCGTGTGTGGAGGCCTGCGCCCGATGGGCCGTGCCAAACGCATCCATGACGTAGACATCGCACAGTTTTGCCATTTTTCGGGCAAGCGCCTCATCATCCGATTTTTCGCCCGGGTTAAAGCGCACGTTTTCACACAGCATCACCTCGCCCGGCTCCAAATCAACACCCGCGAGCCATTCTTTGACCAACCGAACGGGTTGCCCGAGAAGATTTTCGAGATGCCGCGCAACCGGGGCTAAAGAGAACTGATCTTCAAACGCGCCCTCTTTTGGTCGACCCAAATGAGACATCAAAATGACTTTCGCTTGACCCCTTAGGGCATGCTGAATAGTGGGTAACGCCGCCTTTATTCGCGCATCACTCGCTACTTTTCCATCCTTGATAGGGACGTTGAGGTCTTGGCGAATCAGTACCCGCTTGCCGGTCAGATCCAGATCGGTCATTTTCAGCACGCGCACGGCGATACGCCCCTAAACGTTTGCGTCTGACTTGGTACGCGAACTCAGCGGCATGTCTAGACTCAGGCCGCCTTCATCAGCGCCATGCAGGTGTCCAGCATGCGATTTGAAAAACCCCATTCGTTGTCATACCAGGAACATACTTTCACTGTCGTCCCGTTCACCACGCGCGTCATCGCCGCATCGTAGGTGGATGAGGCAGGGCAATGGTTAAAGTCTGAGGAGACTAGAGGCTTGTCGTTGTAATCCAAAATCCCTTTTAGTGGGCCATCTGCAGCAGCGCGCATAATGCTGTGGACTTCGTCCACGCTGGTTGCCCGGGCCGCTTCAAAGGTTAAATCCACCATTGACACGTTGATCGTAGGCACTCGAATGGCAAATCCATCGAGTTTGCCATTGAGCTCTGGAAGCACCAGACCCACCGCCGCGGCAGCGCCGGTCTTTGTCAAAATCATCGATTGCGTGGCTGACCGGGCCCGGCGCAGGTCCGAGTGATACACATCGGTCAGCACTTGATCGTTGGTATACGCATGAATGGTGGTCATTAATCCACCGACAACACCGATCGCGTCATGCAACGGCTTCACCAGGGGCGCGAGGCAGTTTGTGGTGCACGATGCGTTTGAGATCACCGTGTCGCTGCTTTTCAGAACGCCGTGATTAACACCAAACACGACGGTCGCATCAACATCGCTGCCACCCGGTGCCGAGATGATCACTTTTTTTGCTCCACCCGAAAGATGGGCGCTGGCTTTTTCCTTACTCGTAAAAAACCCAGTGCATTCCATCACCACATCCACGCCCAGATCGCCCCATGGCAGTTTTGCCGGGTCGCGCTCCGCCAACACCTTAACGCGATGGTTGCCGACCATCAGGGAGTCGCCATCGACACTGACGGTCTGACCAAATTTGCCGTGCGCGGTGTCGTACTGGAGCAAATGCGCGTTTGTGGCCGCATCACCAAGATCATTGATGGCAATCACCTCAATCTGATCTTGCTTGCCTGATTCAAAAATGGCCCGAAATACGTTTCGTCCGATCCGGCCAAACCCATTGATTGCTACTTTGATCGCCACAGACTGATCTCCTTTGACTGATAAATGACTGAATGCGCTGGCGGGTCAAACATTCATGACTTGCGCAGAACCACATCTCTTGTCGTACTTCTACTTCTCTTACTTCTCTATTCCTTCTCTTTTGTTTACCAAACCCGCGCTAGAGCAGCTCACGCACTTTGGCTACCACGTTATCAACGGTGAAACCAAAATGCTCGAACGCTACTTCCGCTGGCGCCGACTCTCCAAAACGATCCAATCCAACCACGGCGCCTTTAAGGCCCACGTATTTTAACCAGCCGGCTGAGACTCCCGCCTCAATAGCGACACGAGCGGTCACCTCAGAGGGCAACACCTTTTCTCGATATGCCGCGTCCTGGGCATCAAAAACATCGGTGCTTGGCATCGATACCACGCGCACAGCCGTGTCCTCTTTTGAGAGTACCTCTGCCGCCTGCATCGCAAGACTTACTTCCGAACCCGTGGCAATCAAGATGGCCGCGGGATCGCCGTCGCAATCCCGAAGAATGTAGCCCCCGCGAGCAATAAGGTCGCGGGTGTGACGGTCTCTTGGCTGATGCGGCAGATTCTGGCGGGAGAGGGCCAGGCTGCTGGGCCCATCCGATCGATCGATAGACTCGCGCCACGCGACAGCGGTCTCCACCGCATCACATGGCCGCCATACCGACATATTGGGTATGAGTCGCAAACTGGCAATGTGCTCGACGGGCTGGTGAGTTGGTCCGTCTTCACCAAGTCCAATCGAATCATGCGTAAACACAAAAATCTGTCGGATACCCATCAACGCCGCCATCCGAAGTGCGTTTCGGGCGTAATCCGAGAAGACCAAAAAAGTGGCGCTATAGGGAATCAAGCCGCCATGCAGGGCTATCCCGTTACATAACGCCGCCATCCCGAATTCCCGCACGCCAAAATAAATATAGTTCCCGCTCGCGTCCTCATGCGAGACGGGTTTTGAACCTGTCCAGATCGTGAGATTGGACCCGGCAAGATCGGCAGACCCACCCACCAACTCAGGCAACAAAGGGCCGAATCCATCCAGCGCCATCTGCGACGCCTTGCGCGACGCGACGGTCGGAGATTGCGCATCCAGCGCATGAATAAATTCGTCAGCATTTCGCGCCCAATCAGGGGGCAACTCGCCAGCCGCGCGGCGTTCAAATTCAGTCGCCATATCCGGAAACGCCTCTCGGTAAGCAGCTAGCTTTTCTTCCCACTGCGCCTGTGCGCTCGCACCCCGTGCAAGCGCGCTCCAGTCCGATCGAATATCGTCGGGCACTTCAAATGGAGCATGGGTCCAGCCAATCGCCTGTCGCGTGAGCGCAATCTCATCATCACCTAGCGGGGCGCCATGAGACGACTCTTTGCCTTGTTTATTGGGCGAGCCCCAACCAATTATCGTTTTGCAGCAAATAAGAGCGGGTCTCGCTTCATCTGCCCGTGCGCTCTCGATCGCACGATGAATCGACTCGGGATCGTGGCCGTCGACCTGTTCGATCACCTGCCAGCCATAGGAGCGAAAACGAGCCGGCGTATCGTCCGTAAACCACCCGCCCACGTCGCCATCGATAGATATGCCGTTATCGTCCCAAAAGGCGACCAGCTTACCCAGCCCCAAGGTGCCGGCAAGCGAGCAGGCCTCATGAGAAATGCCCTCCATCATGCAGCCATCGCCCATGAAAACGTAGGTGAAATGATCAACAATGGCGTGACTATCTCGGTTGAACTGAGCGGCCAGCATTTTTTCAGCCAGCGCCATGCCCACGGCGTTGGTTATCCCCTGCCCGAGTGGCCCGGTCGTGGTTTCGATTCCAGGCGCATAGCCGTATTCCGGATGCCCCGGGGTTCTTGAGTGCAGCTGGCGAAAATTCTTAAGCTCTTCCACAGGCAGGTCGTAGCCCGACAGATGAAGCAGCGCGTAGTGCAGCATGGAACCATGACCATTCGACAACACAAAGCGATCACGATCGGGCCAGGCAGGATTGGCGGGATTATGTTTAAGGAAGTCAGACCAGAGCACTTCGGCGATATCGGCCATCCCCATCGGCATACCGGGATGACCGCTTTTGGCTCTTTGAACCGCGTCCATGGCCAACGCCCGGATCGCATTCGCCTTGTCTCTTCGATCACTCATGCCGATATCTCACTCTTATTCATGCGCATCATTAAATGGAGTCGTGTTTTCCTATTTCTGCCAAGACCCTTCGTTCTCTCTTACCCAGGCCAGCCACGTTCTGTGTAACTCCGGCGTGACCGCTGCAAGCGCCGAACGCTTGGTGAACTTTCGACAATCCAGTGGATTTCCCTGAATGGTCGAAAAGCCACCGCCGGCCTCGTGCAGGATCAAACTGCCGGCAGCGTAATCCCACATTCTCTGACCCCCGTGAATATATAACTGCGAGCGACCCGCTGCGAGCCAACACCACTCCAGCACCGATGAGCCGAGATTTCGCTGGGATCGATAGGGTGGATATCGCACCAGCCGGTCCGCAAGACCGGAAACAAGCCTCTTGTAGTCGACATTTGCAATACAGTCTCTCAAGGCAAAATGATCCTTGGGCGTGCTAAGGGATTGATCATTAAGCTGAGCCCCGGCACCACGCTTCGCGCTAAAGCACTCTTGTCTTATCGGGTCGAATACCACGCCCAACTGCGCTTCGCCATCGGTCACCAAAGCAAGCGAAATACCGTAAAACGGAAAACCCATGGCAAAGTTCGTGGTGCCATCCAGCGGATCAAGAACCCAAAAACCAGCTTGCTCGGCACCGACCACTTCGGCCTGCTCACCATGCTCCATCTCTTCGCCGAGGAAGGAAAACTGAGGCCACGATCCCTTCAGCTCGGAAAGAATCAAGGCTTGGATTTGATGGTCAAAGGCCGTGACCAAACTACCATCGCCTTTTGCCTCAGTGGCGTGCAGACCGAAAGAAGACAGTCCGGTGCTATCGGCGGCGCGAACGACCATCTCGCGAAGATCACAAAGCTCTGGAAGACCACTCATCCGAGGCGCAAGTGACCCCTACTGAAATTCATTCTGTTAATCAATTATTTGCGCCAACCCGCCGCGGCACCAAGAGTGACAAGGCACGCTCTGGGAGGCCGGTCTGTCCGGAGACTTAAGACGCCGTATTTTAGCGCCTCGCTGAGAAAAACACAGCCAACAGACCTAAAAACCTCGCTCTTCGCCAGGGTCTATCGCGCCCTCTGATGAACTTGATCTCTTAAACCATTAAAATTGGTCGTAGAGGCAATACCCCTGGACTCAAAACCAAAACGAACGCTCCATCTGCTGATCACCACCGGCAATGAGCGCTTTTCCAAACCGCCGACGCGCATTGGCATTTCCTCTTGCTTTTTCAGTTTTCCCCGAACCGCGACCCGCTTCGGAAAGGCACGCGCACTAACCGTATCCATCGCAGCCCATGCCTTGATAGTGCTCGCCCTTGGTTTTGGCGCCTCGGTATCTCAATGGGACGTAAAAGCGGTATCGGTAGATATATCTCTGCGCTTTTCCGAAGAATCGACAGCCGCTGAAAGCCGCTCTGACTCGCACCCTACCCCCCCTAAACCAGACCATAACCTCAAGACCAAGGTCAGCCCAATAGCGTCAGCGCACACGGAGACGTCATCATTTGAGCCCGGGACGGATCATCGCGTCCGGGAACGGTTTGTCAGCTCGCTGACAACGCCCACAGAGTTGGGTGACTGGATGGCGCGCTGGCGGGCTAAGGTCGAGGCCACGGGGACCGCTCAGGCTCAAAACACGGCCTTAAGCAGCAATAAAGGTGACGTGCTGATGCTGGTATCGGTCATGTCGAACGGGCATGTCAACCGCGTCAAAGTGCTTTCGTCATCCGGAGACAGCGCGCTGGATCAAATGGCGCGCGACATTGCCCTGACTTCCGGCCCTTTCGATCCGTTACCGCAAAGCGTCGCTGATCAGACGGACGTGCTCCACATCACTCGCACCTGGCGTTTTGGGGCGACTGCATTGGGTAACGTCCAATGACTGGGGCCAAACGTGTCGACTTCCCGAGCCTGGCCAATCAGTTTCTTATCGCGATGCCTGAACTGCAGGATCCCAACTTCCATCAAACCGTGACGCTCATTTGCCAACATGACGAAAACGGCGCGCTCGGTATCGTGATCAACCGGCCGACCGAGAGTTTGGTCCTTGGCGATATCCTGAGCCAGCTAGAGATAACCGCTTCAGAGCAAAGCGCACAACTCGAGACGGCGGTATACGTTGGCGGGCCGGTACATACCGAAGTGGGATTGGTCCTCCATGAAGATCGAGGCACCTGGGACTCCACCATACCGGTTGGACACCAAATGGGTCTGACGTCCTCACGAGATATCCTGGAATCGATCGCGAAGGGTAACGGGCCCACCCGAGCTCTCTTGAGTTTGGGATACGCAGGATGGGGTGCCAGCCAACTGGAATCTGAAATTCATCAAAATTCATGGCTTACCCATGAGGCGGACCCCGAGCTTATCTTTTCTACCCCCGTCAAGAGCCGCTGGATCAAGGCGCTTGGCCTGATCGGCGTAGACCCCACGCGACTGGCCTCTGGGGCGGGACACGCATGAGCAGAACCGCCATGGGATTCGATTTCGGGACGAAGCGCATTGGCGTTGCTGCCGGACAGGAACTGACCCACACGGCTCAGGCAATAGCGGTAGTCCGAAACGACGAAAAAGACGGGCCTTGGGCGGCCATTAAAAAACTCATCGACGAGTGGCGCCCAGACGTTCTGGTGGTCGGTATGCCCATCGCCGCAAACGGTGCAGAATCCGAAATCTGTAGAGCGGCTCGGACGTTCGGCGCCGATCTTCACGACAGGTTTGAAATTCCGGTTGAATTTGTGGATGAAACCCTGACTTCCCGGGCAGCGGAAGAAATGATAAAAGCCTCCGTACCTGCCGGCAAAAAGATAGAGAAAAAACGTCGGGCGCTAAAGGACTCCGTTGCGGCCGAGCTGATCCTTCAAACCTACCTTCACGAACAGGGGGCTGTCACCCATGTCGGCTGAGTTGAGATCCCTTCATGCGTCCCAGAGCCAGCTCGGGGCCGATGGGCAATTGCTGCACTTCTTGACGGTAGAAGGGCTTCACAAACAAAAACTGCTGGATATTCTTAATTCGGCGAGACAGTTTGCCGTCTCTGATCCGAAGGTCAAAAAACAGCACGCATCGCTTCTGGATAGCCATACCGTCGTCAACCTTTTCTTCGAGGACAGCACCCGTACTCGAACCACCTTTGAGATTGCCGGTAAACGACTGGGCGCATCCGTCATCAATCTGAACACCGCACGGCTTTCCACCAAAAAAGGTGAAACCGTTCTTGATACGGTGCGGACCCTGGAGGCGATGGATACCGATATCTTCGTCGTACGGGATAGCGCCAGCGGCACGGCTCATCTGATTGCGCGACACGTGCCGGCTCATGTTCATATCATTAACGCGGGCGATGGACGCCACGCCCATCCGACCCAAGCCATGCTGGATATGTTCACCATTCGGGAGAGTAAAGGCGACTTTTCCCAACTGCGCTTCGCTATCGTGGGCGATATCCTCCACTCGAGAGTCGCTCGCTCACAGATCGCTGCTTTGCAGATCTTGGGTGCGCGAGAGATACGAGTGATTGCGCCGGCTACGCTGTTGCCTACCGAGATCGAACGGCTGGGCGTAACCGCTCACACAGACATGGATGAAGGGCTCACTGATGTCGATGTGGTCATGATGCTCCGCTTGCAGCTGGAGCGAATGGAGGGTCAGCTGATTCCGAGCAGTCAGGAGTATTTCCGCTGCTATGGCCTGAATCAGGATCGTCTGAATCGGGCCGCGCCCGACGCCGTGGTGATGCATCCGGGACCGATGAATCGTGGCCTTGAAATTGCATCCGATGTGGCGGACAGTGAGCGATCATTGATCCTGTCGCAGGTTAAAAACGGTATCGCGGTGCGGATGGCCATCATGGCGGAACTCGTGGGCATGCGTCCCAAGGGCTCGTCATGAAAATAAAGATCTGTAACGGTCGCGTGATCGACCCTACCAGCGGCGAAGATCAGATCCGGGACATTTACATAGCGGACGGTGTGATCGCTGACCCTCAAAAAGCGCAACAGGCGTTCTCCGAGGACAGAGAAATCGACGCTACTGGCCAGGTCGTCTGCCCGGGGCTCATTGACCTACAGGCCCGGCTGCGTGAGCCTGGCGAAGAACACAAGGCAACCCTGCAGAGCGAACTAGCGGCCGCCATTTCGGCAGGCGTGACCAGCGTCTGCGTTCCACCCGATACCAACCCCACCATTGATACGCCAGCGATGGTGCATATGGTTCGCCAGCGGGGACGGCGGATTCAAAAAGCCCGGGTGTATCCCCTTGGGGCGTTAACGGTAGGCCTAAATGGCGAGCGATTGACCGATATGGCGGCGCTCAAAGAAGCTGGATGCACTGCCGTCAGTAACGGAGATCGCATCATCGACAATACGCTGGTTATTCGGCGCGCCATGCAATACGCCAGCACGTTCAATCTGACGGTGTTTCTTACGCCTTTGGATCACTGGTTGAAAGGCAATGGCTGTGTGCATGAGGGAGAGGTAAGCACCCGCCTCGGTCTTCCTGCGGTACCAGAAGCGGCAGAGGTTGTTGCCCTCGCCCGTGATCTGGCGCTTATCGAAACCACCGGCGTGCGAGCCCACATTACTCAAATCTCATGTGCCCGATCGGTCGAGAAAATAAGAGAAGCCAAGCAGCGCGGTCTTAACGTCACCGCAGCGGTCTCTGCGCACCACCTGCACCTAAGCGAACAGGATATCGGTGATTTCGATACCCGCTACCATGTCATGCCGCCTTTGCGGAGTCTCGCTGACCGAGACGCCCTCCGAGACGGCGTGGCCAGCGGCGTTATCGACGCCATCTGCTCTGACCATCAGCCTCATGGCCTGGATGCCAAGCTTGCGCCGTTTAGCGAGTCCGCGTCGGGTATCGCGGGGATAGAAACGCTCCTGCCCCTGACCGTGAAACTTGCGCACGAGGGCGCGATATCACTGACTGACGCAATAGCCCGAGTGACTACTCATCCCGCCCGCATCCTGGGCATTGACGTGGGAACCCTGACGCCAGGGGCACCGGCCGATGTCTGCGTCTTTGATCCGACGGCCGAAAGGTTAATCGATGTCAGTCAATTCGTCAGTCAAGGCAAGAATCATCCTTTTGATGGGAAAACCCTGCCCGGCGTCATCGCCCATACGTTCGTTGCCGGAATTGAGGTGGTGAATTAAATGATCGACGTCTGTAGCAAAAGCGCCCTGGGCGTTTAAAACTCGACCTGATCAAACGTCGAGCCTAATTCTTTCTTGGACTTTGCGTCCTCTCCCTCAAGTTTGATCCGAAGTCTCAGGTTATTGACCGAATCGGCGCTTCGTAGCGCGTCTTCGTAACTGATCAATCCTTTCTCATAGAGGACGAAGAGTGATTGATCGAAAGTCATCATGCCTTCATCGGTCGATTTCTCCATAGCCTCGCGAATCTCATTCACCTCCCCCTTCATGATCAAGTCACTGATCAACGGAGAATTCAGCATGACTTCAACCGCCGGTACGGAACCGCCGTCCTTGATGTTGGGAATCAGTCGCTGCGAAATAATTGCCCTTAGATTCATCGACAGATCCATATACAGGTGATCGCGCGAGTCATCCGGATACAAATTGATCACGCGCTCAAGGGCCTGATACGTGTTGTTGGCATGCAGTGTTGCCAGACATAAATGACCGGTTTCGGCAAAAACGAGCGCACTCTTCATCGTTTCTGGCGTCCGTACCTCACCAATCTGGATCACATCGGGCGCCTGACGCATCGCGTTCTCCAAAGCCGATCGATAGGAAGACGTGTCTACGCCGACTTCGCGTTGGGTAACGATGCAGCGATCGTGCTGATGCACGAACTCAATGGGATCTTCGACCGTGACGATATGCCCTCGGGTATGGCGGTTTCGATATCCCAGAACCGCTGCCTGCGTTGAGCTTTTTCCAGTACCGGTGCCGCCGACAAAAAAAATCAGTCCACGACGCATCATCGCTATCTTTTCAAAAATCGGCGCGGGTAGGTTCAGTTCTTTAAACGTCGGAATATGTGAACTGATGCGGCGAATCACCATCCCGACCTCACCCTGCTGCTGAAAGACATTCACCCGAAAGCGCCCCAGGCCGTCAGGGTTGACTGCGAAGTTGGCGTCCTTGTCGCTTTCAAAGCGCGCTCGCTGATGCTCGTCCATCAGGGAATAGCAGAGCTGCTTCGCGCCGTCCGAATTAAGTGCGTCCGTCTTGATGGGCAGCACCTGGCCGTCCACTTTAAGACTGGGGGGCGCGCCAACCGTCACAAAAAGATCGGAGGCCCCTTTGTTTGCCATCAGGCGAAGAAGGTCGAGCGTCTCCATAGTGGCTTAACTGAATTTGGATTGATCTACCGCCAGGGAGCGGGCGACCGAGCGCTCCACCACGCCACGATTGACCAAGTCCTCAAGCGACTGATCCATCGTAGTCATTCCCGCCTCCTTGCCGGTCTGAATCATTCCGTATATCTGAGGAATTTTGGCCTCGCGAATGAGATTTCGGATGGCCGGTGTGCCGATCATAATTTCGTAAGCGGCGACTCGACCGCCGCCGGGCTTTTTAAGCAGCCGCTGGGCAATCACACCCTGAAGCGATTCCGAAAGCATGGCTCGAACCATTTCTTTTTCGCCGGCCGGAAATACGTCGATGATACGATCGATAGTCTTGGCGGCCGATGACGTGTGCAACGTCCCAAACACCAGGTGACCCGTCTCCGCTGCTGTGAGCGCCAGACTGATGGTCTCAACATCACGCATCTCACCTACCAGCACCACATCCGGATCCTCCCGTAACGCAGAGCGCAAGGCGTCGTTAAACGATCGCGTGTCGCGCCCCACCTCGCGCTGGTTGATTAGGCAGCTGTGACTCTGATGCACAAACTCAATCGGGTCCTCGATCGTCAGGATATGCCCTTTTTTTGTGTGATTAACATAGTCGATCATCGCCGCCAGAGTCGTGGACTTTCCCGAACCGGTGGGCCCGGTGACCAGCACCAGGCCACGATGCTTTTCTGAAAGCGCTCTGAATATCGCGGGCGCGTTGATCGTTTCGAGCGACAGCACCTCAGTGGGGATGGTTCTGAATGCCGCCGACGGCCCACGCGACTGGTTGAACGCGTTAACCCGAAATCGCGCGATATTGGGGAGCTCGAACGCGAAATCAGACTCCCAACGCTCCTCAAACTCTTTGCGCTGATTATCGAGCATGATGTCATAGATCATGTCATGCACCTGATTGGACGAGAGCGCGTCCACCTTGATGCGCCGAATATCGCCGTCGATACGGATAAGCGGAGGCAACCCCGAACTGATGTGGATATCGGAAGCGCCGTTCTTAACAGCAAATGCGAGCAGTTCAGAAAGATCCATGACACTTGAAATCAAAAATACAGCGACTGTTCATGGCAACAGTATAATCGGCTCATTCATTCCAGACAGTCTCCCGCCGACGATACGATTTCAATCCCTTATGTCATCCGGGGCCAAAAACGCGCTCTCTGAGCGCTATCGCGCGTTGCTCAACCGCTTAAGAGCCGCAGAAGCACGGTTCGACAGGCCATCGGAAAGCGTTCAGCTCGTGGCGGTCAGCAAAACCTATCCGGCTGACGATGTTCGGGCGGTCGCTGAATTAGGACAGCTTCACTTTGGTGAAAACCAGCTGCAGGACGCCATGCAGAAAATTCCTGTCCTCGCGGATCTGGGGTTAACCTGGCACTTCATCGGACCCGTACAAAGCAACAAGTGCAAAGATGTGGCTCGTCATTTCGATTGGGTTCACAGCATTGACCGATTCAAGATCGCCGACCGACTCTCTCAGCATAGGCCTCAAGATAGCTTGCCCTTGAACCTTCTGATTCAGGTCAATATTCAGAGCGAAGCGACCAAGGCAGGTGTTGCACCGGACGCGCTGACCGAACTGGCTGAAGCCGTTTCCTCCCTGAGTCACGTTACGCTTCGCGGGCTGATGGCAATTCCGGCGCCCGAAACGGATATCCATCGACAGCGCGAGGTGTTCCAACAGCTGCGAGTGCTCCTTGAACGAACCAATCGGACCCTCAATATGAAAATGGATTGTCTGTCGATGGGCATGACCGACGACATGGAGGCGGCGATCGCAGAGGGTGCCACACATGTGCGCATTGGGACCGCCATCTTCGGCGCTCGACAAAAACCGCTGGCCGCCTGACTCGTGCTCGACAAATCAATCGGATTTGTAGGCGGCGGGAATATGGCCACAAGCCTTATCGGTGGTCTGGTCCAGTCCGGTGTCCCGGCAAATCAAATTCTGGTATCCGAGCCGCGAGATGAGGCCCGTGAGCAAATCGGTCAGCGATTCGGGGTGCGTGTGTTTGCTGAAAACCATGAGGTCGCTGAGGTCGCTGAAATCCTGGTGCTTGCCGTAAAGCCTCAGGTCATGCGCGATGCGCTTGACTCTATTTCGCCGTCGGTTGCCGGTCGATCTATTCTCTTTATCTCTATCGCGGCTGGCATAACGGTTAGCAGTCTGGAGGCAGGGCTTGGCGGAAGCCCTCGCATCGTTCGCGTGATGCCCAACACGCCGGCCCTGGTCGGCGCTGGAATCTCTGGTCTTTTTGCCAACTGCGCGGCATCCGCCAGCGATAAAGCCCATGCGAATCTCATTCTGCAGGCGGTAGGAAAGACCGTATGGCTCACAGAAGAAAAGTTACTGGATGCGGTAACCGCGATTTCCGGCAGCGGGCCGGCTTATTTCTTCTATATGTTGGAGGCGCTTCAGGCAGCGGCTGAGGCGGAAGGTCTGGATGCAAAAACCGCTCGGTTGCTGACGATCGAAACGGCCCTGGGCGCCAGCCGATTGGCGCTTGCCACCAGCGAATCAGTTGCCACACTCAGAAAGCAGGTGACCTCGCCGGGAGGCACCACTGAGGCCGCGCTCAACGTGTTGCAGTCCGAAGACGTTTTTGACGCCTATGTCCGAGCAGTAGCCGCTGCACGTCGACGGGCCGACGAACTTTCAAGAGAGCTACATCCCACAAACGAGACAACAACGTGAGCTACCTTTCGGATACCGGTCTTTTCCTAATCGACGCCGCGCTTGGGTTTTATATCCTCATCGTCATGTTTCGTTTTTTGCTGCAGATGACGCGAGCCGACTTCTACAATCCCCTTTCGCAGTTCGTCGTCAAGGCTTCAAACCCCGCCCTCGCGCCCTTAAGACGCGTTATTCCAGGTTTAGCGGGCATCGATCTGGCCGCCGTGATTTTGCTGATGGTGCTTGAGAGTCTCCGGCTCGCGCTCCTGGCTCTGCTGATGGGCCATGCGCCGAACGTATTGGGTCTCGTGATTCTGAGTCTGGGCGAACTTCTTAAACTGGCCGCCTACATTGTCATTTTTAGTATCTTTGTGCGCGCCATCCTGAGTTGGTTCAGTTCAGGAAGGGGTCATCCGATGGTCCGCCTGCTAGGCTCATTCACCGAACCGATTCTGGCTCCCGCCAGACGACTGATGCCCGCCACCGCAGGACTCGATCTCGCACCTGTGATCGTGTTTATCGCCCTGACGGTGTTCCTCAAGCTGATCGTTCAACCGCTTCTGGATACCGGCCGAGCGCTTCTTTAAAGCAACCGCTGGCTGCGCGTTAACTCGGCTCGACGCGGAGCAAAACGGCCGCCCGCTCGCTTGCCTCCTCAACGATAAACAAGAAACCAGACTCTTCGACGCTGTCGCCGACTTTTGGAATCCGACGCAGCCGAGCCGTGACAAGACCCCCCACCGTATGCGCGTCGTGATCAGACAGGTGTACGCCCAGCACCTCGCTCGCCTCGGAAACGGGCACCCGAGCATCCATCACATAAACGTCTGTATCGACCTCTTCCAGCTGATGACGCTTCTTGGGCGTGTACTCATCAAAGTCGTAGCCCACGTCAATCTCACCGACAACCTCCTCAATGATGTCCTCCATCGTAATCATTCCGATAGCAGAACCGAACTCGTCAACCACCACCGCCATATGGTCATCGCGCTTTCGCAGCAACGGCAGTAATTGATCGATGGTTTGCCTGGGAGAGACATATAAAGCGGGCTTGATCAGCGAATCGAGCGGTTGATGGATAAGGTCAGGATCCATCATGTCCCACGTGGTTATGGTCGCGACTCCGATGATGTTGCTGATATTTCGGTGATAGACGGGAAGGCGGTTATAGCCGCGATTTCGCACCATCGCGACCGCGCGGCGAGACGATTTGGTTTGATTGATGGCGGTCACCTCAGCTATTGGAATCATCGCCTCCCCTACCGTGGTCTCCCCAAACCGGATCACCCGACGAATCCGCCCATGGTCAAAGGCATCCACACCTGACGTGCGCTCCGCCATCTCCACGACCGACCGGATCAGCTCGCGTGTCATAAACACATTCTGCTCGACTCGGCCGCCGCCAAATACGCGCGCGGCGAAACGCGACATTCGGGAAAACCCCATCACGATCGGATAAAAAACATAGCGAAAAGCGCGCAGCAAATAGATCGCCCGAGGAGCGATCTCCGTGGAGTTATGCTGATAGACGCTCTTCGGAACAATCTCCCCCAGAATCAGGAAAAGCGGCGTAAAGACCAGAAACGCCACCCACTCTCCGCTGTCGCCAAGCAAGCGGATCATGGCGAGGGTACCGATCGTGGTGAGGGCAATCGTCGCGATATTGGTGCCGACCAGGGTGGTACCCAGCAGGATTTCCGGACTACGAAATTCATCCAGGACCATCTTTGATCCCTTGTGCCCTTTTCCGGCATTGGCGTTGAGCTTCACCTTGTCCGCATTGACCATGGCGATCTCGGATCCGGAAAAAAACCCTTTCAGGATCAAAAGTCCAATCATCAGCAAGACCGTGAGAAAGATATCCATGGCTTTAACCTGTTCGTCGATCCTCATCGGATGACCTGAGGTGCGGCGTGTGGCCAACGCTGTCCTCTTTGGGTTGCTCCAGCGTTGTGGCCGAAGCGTCCACCAGTCCATTGCCCATGGTGGTGGCTTTGTCATCGGAAAAATCAAGCTCCTGAGTCAGTTCCAGCTGCTCTTGCTCGGTAAGTTCTTCAAAATCTTCCTCTGCCGAGACCTTGGCCACCCGGACACGGGAAATCCGGTGCGCGTCCATCTCCAATACGGTCAACGCAACATCATCAATCACCACACGGTCGCCAAGATGCGGCAAACGATCAAGATGCCGAAAGGCCACGCCGCCGATGGTTGTCATCCTGGGATCTTCCAGGCCAAAGTGGGTCAAGTTATTCACATCTGTCAGCTTCATCTCGCCAGGCAGCTCATAGATGTTGAGGTCGCGCTCCTGATAAAGCGAGCGGCCACGGGTCTCGCCGCTGATGTCTCCAAAGATAAATGTCAGGACATCGTAAATGGTAATGAAACCTTCCACGCCACCAAATTCGTTCAGACACGCCGCTGCCCGAACGCCGTTGGCTCTGAAAAAGTCAAACATCTCGTCCACCTTTTTGGTCAACGGCACCACGACCGGCGGGTACATGATGTCGTCCAGACTGAGCGCATTAAGGTCGGCACCATCACTGAGTAACTGCAAAATATGCTCGGCATGAATAAATCCCACCAGGTTGTCGCGATGCACCCGAAACACAGGTACTCGCGTGTGGCGCAACTGCCGGAATCGCTCGATCAGCTCGCTCACAGACAAATCGGCATTCAGAAAATCGGTGCGGGTCCGGGGTGTCATGATTTCGACGATTTCGGTGTCGCCAGATTCCAGCAGCTTGTTGATGAGCGCGCGTTCGGTGGCGTCCAGTTCGCCTTTCTGCGCGACCTGCTCGACCAGCGTTAAAAACTCATCGATATTCAGCAAACTTTCAGCCGCTTTTTCCTCTCCCACAATCCGCGTAGTGAGCCGATCAGAGACAATGCGGATTAATCCCCGAAGCGGCGCTACCAGTCGAACCCATAGACTCATCGGGGCAGCAACCACCGCCGTGCTGAACCGAACCGGATTGGATACCGCAATTGTTTTTGGCGTCATCTCACCAAACAGCAGCACCAGCGGCACCATAAAAATAATGCTCAGCACGGCGGCGCGCTGTTCGCCATAAAGCGTGACCAGAATCCCGGCGGCATTGATCGTCGCCGCGATATTTATAAGCTCGTTCCCGGTAAGAATCGAAATGATCAGGCGCCGGGGCTGATCCAAAAGCGCATGCAGGGCCTCCGACTGCGGATTGCGCTGACGTCTTAACTGTTGAAGATCGAGACGCGATAGCGAAAAGAGCGCGGTCTCAGAACCTGAGAAAAACGCGGAGCAGAACAGCAAGACGAAGAGCAGCGTGACGCGAAAGATCATCGACGGTTCGGCGAGCAATGCCGCGTCGAATGCAAAAAATTCGCTTAGCCCTAACCAGTACTCGGCTATGGTTTGGAAAAATGGCTGCATCGGAAAATCCCGCAGTGCCGGTGCAGCAAAGGAATGCCTTGGCGCGCGGTCCAACCACGCCGAAGCGTCCCGGGAGGAGGGTTAACCCGGCATCAGCCGCGCCCCGCTCGCAGAAGCTTCGCTACACTTGATTTCACGCAACTTATCATGACTCTTCTATAAGTGATTTTGCCACAAGAGATAAATTAAATCGACTCAGGAGCAAATCGCCCGCCCCAAAAAGCACTGCTGGCCCACCAGACCGAGTTCTCCACCAGTGAACACTGACCCCGCTTGAGTCTCGAGCCTCACTCGCCCGCTATCGTCAGCCCGTCCACCAAAATAGAGCCGCAGCGGGTACTCTTACGGGTATCCACATCGCTACCTACGGAGACTATATTTTTGAAGATATCCTTGAGGTTGCCGGCGACCGTAACCTCCTCAACCGGATAGGCGATTTCCCCGTTCTCGATCCAGAGTCCCGCCGCACCGCGAGAATAGTCTCCTGTTACGTTGTTGATACCGAAGCCAATCAGCTCGGTAACCAAAAACCCGGTCTTGAGCTCCTTAATCATGTCCTCAAGGCTCTTCGTCCCGGGGTCAATCGTCAGGTTATGCACCCCCCCGGCGTTCCCCGTCGTCTCCAGCCCGAGACGTCTGGCGCTGTAAGAGCCCAGCACATAGCCCTTTAGCACACCAGAAGACACAATATCGCGCGGCGTGGTGGCAACGCCTTCGCCGTCAAACGCGGCACTGCCCATCGCACCCACCAGCAGCGGTTGTTCATGGATGCGAACAAAGTCAGGAAAAATCTTCTCCTCAAGATGATCGAGGAGGAAAGAGGCACGGCGGTAGAGCGCTCCGCCGCTGATGGCGCTGATGAAATGCCCCAAAAGGCTCGAGGCCACCGGCGCTTCATAAAGGACGGGAACCCGGCAGGTCGGAACGCGTCGAGCACCCAGGCGCCGCAGCGTACGGCGGGCTGTTTTTTCGCCTACCTCGACGGCGCTATCCAGATCATTGAAGCGACGCGCCGAGCTGTACCAATAATCCCGCTGCATGGAATCGTCCTCGCTGCCAATAACCGAACAGCTGATACCCTGGCGGCTCTTCCGTGTTCGCCCGAAAAAACCAAGGCTGTTGCCATACACCTCAGAGCCCTGATGAGCGTCTACAGAAGCCCCCTCTGAATTAACGATCCGTGAGTCAACCGATAACGCCCGCGCTTCGCAGGTTGTTGCCAAGTCGCGCGCCTCATCCACTGAGGGTGTCCACGGATGGTAAAGATCCAGATCGACGGGCGCTTTACAAAGCCGTTCGGGATCGGCAAGCCCGTTACAAGGATCCTCCTCCGTCCACTTGGCGATACTGCATGCGGCGAGTACGGTCTCGCGCACTGCCTTGGGGGAGTAATCAGACGTGCTGGCGCTTCCCGTTCGATGACCAAAATAAACCGACACCACCAAAGCGCGATCACGAGTGTGCTCTACGGTTTCGATCTGGCCTTTTCTCACATTTACCGACAAGCCCTGGCTGAGACTGGCGGCCGCCTCCGAGGCCAAGGCGCCGCGGGTTTTGGCTTCCTCAAGCGCAAGTTCGACAGCGCTTTGCAGATGACTGTCATCGAAGGCCACAGGGTTTTCTACCACGCTACCCTCAGAAGCGCTCATACTTCTACGCCTCCTACAGTGAGACCATCAATGCGCATCGTGGGCTGACCCACCCCGACCGGAACACTCTGACCATCCTTTCCACAGGTTCCAACCCCCGAGTCAAGCTCGAGATCATTTCCCACCATGCTGACGCGTGTCAGCACATCGGGACCATTACCAATCAGGGTCGCCCCTTTTACCGGCGCCCCAATTTTTCCTTTCTCAATCCGGTAAGCCTCGCTCGCCGAGAACACAAACTTACCGGAAGTGATATCCACCTGTCCGCCGGAAAAGTTCACCGCATAAAGACCGGAATCCACTGACGCGATAATTTCGTTCGGATCCTTGTCACCAGCCAACATGTAGGTGTTTGTCATTCGGGGCATGGGCAGATGCGCATAGGATTCTCGCCGCCCGTTGCCTGTGGACGCGGTTCCGGTCAGACGCGCGTTGAGTGAATCCTGCATGTAACCCTTGAGAACACCGTTTTCTATCAGCACGGTGTTCTGCGTCGGGTTACCCTCGTCATCGACAGTCAATGAGCCACGACGATCGGCGATAGTCCCGTCATCCACGATCGTGCACACTGGGGACGCCACTTTTTCGCCGACTCTGCCGGAGAACGCCGACGTGCCTTTGCGATTGAAATCACCCTCGAGCCCATGGCCAATCGCTTCGTGTAGAAGGATACCTGGCCACCCAGAGCCCAAAACCACAGTCATCGTGCCTGCCGGCGAGTCGACGGCATCCAGATTGACCAACGCCTGTCGCACCGCCTCTCGGGCAAAGTCGCCAGCGCGATCGTTTTCGAGCAGCCACTGATAACCGAACCGTCCGCCGCCGCCAAAACTCCCCTGCTCGCGGCGCCCGTTCTGCTCGGCGATAACCGTCACATTTAATCGAATGAGCGGCCGCACATCGGCAACCATCTCGCCATCGCTTCTGGCAATCAAAACAATATCATGCACGGCCGCAAGGCTCGCCATAACCTGACTCACGCGGGGGTCGCAGGCTCGAGCCGATGCCTCCACACTTTGCAGGAGTCGAATTTTCTCATCGTCGGTTAGGCTCGAAAGCGGATCGGCATGGGTATAAAGCGCGGGGTAGTGTCTGGCGCTTCTTGGGGCGGGAGATAGTTCTTTTCCCGACTGCGCAATGGCTCGGGCCGCTTTGGCCGCTTGCGTTAAGGCCGGCAGGACAAATTCGTCTGAATAAGCGAAACCCGATTTTTCGCCACTGACGGCCCGAAGCCCTACGCCCTGATCGGTACTCCGGCTGCCCGATTTCACCGCGCCGTCCTCGAGAGACCAGCCCTCCTGACGGGTGTACTGAAAGTAAAGATCGGCGTAATTGATATCGGGCCCCAACATGCCGCCCATGACGCGGTCGATATCGGTTAACCCAAGACCTGCCGGCGCCAAAAGCGCATCAGAGGCCAGTTGAATGGAATCGGTCATTTCCCACACTCTTACCGTAGAAATTGAAAAATGCTAGCGAACAACGATCTGCGAATTATATGAGGCGTAAGTCGAACCTCCGTGAGTCTGATAAAAATTACCGGGTCGAGGTGAAATTCATTCAAGTCATCGGCCCCATCGTCGGGCGCTATTGCTCTGGACAGCCTGAGACCTACGATAGGAATTGGTTATCCTCAAAAAGGAATGGATAAGTCAAAAAGTCAAAATGCCCCATATAAATTCTCTTTATTGGCCGCAAGAAAACAGTGGCTTGTGCCCTTCCTGACAATCCTTCAGCATCCGGTTGTCCCCTGATTTATCCGAGGAAAATCTATCCTATGTTGAGTCATAACCCCTTTGCGGAACTATCCCAGATGATCGATCCGGCAGTCATGCAGGCCTACGTGGTGTTGATGTTTCTGCTGGTTCTCGGTAGCACTGTTCTAGACACGATCCATAAGAAGAGCGCCAAGTACTTTTTTCAGGCGAGCCAAAAAGCCAAGAAAAATCAGACCCGGTCAGTAGGTGGAGGTGAGAAAGTATCGATCGCTGTAAAAACAGCGGTGAACGAAGTTATGCTGTCCAGCGAGTTCTGTAACGCTCGACGCCGAATAGCCCACCTTCTCGGCATGTATGGATTTGTGATTTTTCTGGTCACGACGGTCATGCTGATCTTCGCGTATCCCACGCCCGCCACACCAGCCCCTGCGAGCGTCACGGGCCTCTGGCATATCGGTGCCCTCATGGTTTGCGTAGGCGGCTACTGGTTCTGGTTTTTTATACGCGTTGATGTCGCGGCAGAGGGAAACGCCTGGTACCGGATCATGCGAGCCGACCTTTTCATTCTCGCCCTGCTTGCGACAACGACGTTCGCCCTGATCTGGTCGTACATGCAAACCTCAGGCAGTGCGCTCACGACGCTAGCGTTCGCGCTATTCGTGATTTCGAGCACAACCCTGTTCGGCACCGTTCTGTGGTCCAAGTTTGCCCATATGTTCTTTAAGCCAGCCGCGGCTTTTCAGAAGCGCGTGCAGGAGGCCGATGGCTCCAGAGCCAACCTGCCCGAGCCCGCTGACAAACCGGCTCAGTTTGGGCTCGGAATTAAACGCGAGCCCGCCCGCCATTATTGATGCCGGGTAAGTCGAGCAAGTAAGGCGAGTAACAACCAAGCGGTTAACAGAAAAAGAATACAGGTTTAAGGAGAAAAAAATGCCTACCTTTGTTTATATGACCAAGTGCGACGGCTGC
>Ga0181578_10001655_pt1 | contig 21326 bp, 18 predicted proteins | sample 071ome_21_FD_148659 | JGI IMG/M metagenome (GOLD analysis project Ga0181578, IMG submission 148659) | Coastal salt marsh microbial communities from the Groves Creek Marsh, Skidaway Island, Georgia - 071401CT metaG (spades assembly) | ecosystem: Environmental > Aquatic > Marine > Intertidal zone... | reverse complement strand
CTCGGGCTCAGGTTCGGGTTCGGGCTCAGGTTCGGGTTCGGGGGCTGGGATGGCTCCATCATCATTCAGGATGGTTACAGGGATCTGCAGGGGGGCGCCGGTATCGGACAGGTTCATTTCGATCAGCAGGATTTCGTCGGGTTCTGGAGTGGTGTCGCCGTGGATCATTATTTCCAGGGGGCCTTCCTCTTCACCTATTCGATAGACCCGGTGTCCGTAGTAGTCGCTCACGTAGAGTAGTCCATGTTCGTCGTCAAATTGCAGGACATCCTTGCCGTTTCCATATAGGAACCCCTGCAAACCGGAGATGAATTCAGAGATGGTTCCGTTGGAATCGATGCGGAGCACTTTGCCTTCATTCCCAAGGTCGATGGCCACGTAAAGATGGTTACCGAACAAACCGCCGGATGTAAACGCCATGCCATGTGGTGATCCTTCGAGGTTTGTGACGAATGATTTCAATCCGCGTTCAGGATGCCAACGTTGAATGCAGACACAGTCCCGACCAAACTCACCCATATAAATCCAATCTCCAAAGGGACTGTCCTCGGGTGGTATCGCCAGGGATCTGAAAGCGTTTCCAGCATTGCTTTGATCGAATAATCCATCACTGAACAGTGGTTCCAGATCTCCATCAAAGGCGATATTCAATAGATCGGCCGGTCTGCCCACCGAGTTGACCACCAGGAGCAGGTCCTGCATCCAGGCGTGGGTGCCAAAGGCTAATTCACCCGGCTCACCCGGTCCGTTGGGTGTGCCGATGCCGGTGAAATCCACGATGTTCTGTTCGGAATCGATCCATTGTATGGTGCCACCCCAGTCACCTGGACGTCCCCCGTCACGATTGTTGGAACTGACGTAAAGGCCTGGTTTGAACGGCCCGTCCAGGGGGGCGAAATCCAGTCCGGTCGGATCCGCTTCAGGGAGCAAGGACACGAAGGTTTCCACGGAAGCGCCGTCGAATGACACGTGGAAGATTTGATCTGGTTTTGTGTCATTGTTATGCACCGTTTGCGCCACATAAATGCCATCTTCAAAATCAGGTTGATTCCTTGCGATGGCCAGGGATGTGGGGCGGGTGATGTCCGCCAGCATTTCCATGCCAAAACCGAGTTCGATGTGGACCAGCCGGGTGAGGGCATCTCCGGAGGATTCTGGGCGGGGAAGCCCTGTGTCAATTCTGCCTGCGGGAAACGTGGTGGTTTTAGATGTCGGCGTGTAGTCTTCGATGCTGGTGGCGGTTTGTGGCCGAGTGGTGATGTCCACTACGACGGGAAATGGGAGGCTTTGCTGTAACTGTGGAAGGATTTCAATGACTCGATCGCCGTCATCTCCTTCAATCACTTCCTGAGGCGTGATGTTTTTTAGTGAGATGTTTTCGTCCGCAACTTGTGCAAAGCTGGAAAAGCATTGAAAAAGGATCACCGCTGAACAGGTGGCTGACCGAAACAAAGTATGATGGTATATGTCGTCTCTCATGACACTCCTTGCCTTTGGTTGGGACTTTCCAAATTTACCACCTTGTTTAGCATGATCTGTTCCAAATCCATTCGGCAAATGTCGTAGATGTTGACATGATCATGCCAAGTTATCAAATTGTGCGTGTGTGAAAGGCTTGGGATTGACCTTGACGTCCCGATATTGAAGGGGTTTCATGTGTTCATTCCATGAAAAACTGTCATGACAGTCAGGCGGGTTCTGTACCGTTGTATACATGGCAACACCGGCAGACATGGGGTTTCACCCTCATTGAACTTTTGGTGGTGATCGCCATTATCGCGATTCTTGCCGGGATGCTTTTGCCGGCCTTGAGCAAGGCAAAGCAAAAAGCATATGCGACCAAATGCATCAGCAATCTCAAGCAAATGGGGATCGCGACGGTGATGTATGCGGATGACAATGATGACAAGCTTCCTTATGCATGGGGACACGGTGAAAACACGTTCATCCACAATGCCAACATCAATAATTTCGAAGCGCTTCTTGTTCCCTACTATGGACGGCAGAAGTTTGACGCCGGCCAGGAAGGGATGAATTTCACAAACGGTGTGTCCATTTGCCCGATTCGAATGCGGGAAAACCATTGGCGCGGATTCAAACATTACAACGGGCAGGGGAATCCCTGGAAGATCAGTTACGGGATGAATCAGCACACTTCGTCCAATTTCCCCAACAACTCGGGAGACTTCCCTTCCGCCAACACCGCCAAATTATCCACCGTGCCGAATCCGGCCAACACGCATCTGGTGTCCGATATTTCGTATGACCTCAATCATCCGGCGGTGATCCTCATTGGAGCACAGGCTAACGGAACTTATGACGTCGGGTACAAACATGGAAGCGAATACCCGGATGGCGCCGCCAATATTTTGTTCATGGACGCTCACATCAGCGCGATGAAGCCATCGCAAGCCACGAACCAGGTGATTATGGATTTCAAGAAAACCAACACGCTTCGTTGAATCAATTTTCAAAAGGAAAGAACCATAAAAAAGAGACCATCATGAAAAGCAAAACATTAGCAGGATTAGGGATCGCTGCCTTGTTGGCACAGAGTTCAGTGGGATTCGCCCAAAGCCTTTTTTTGAATTCCAGTTTTGAATTCAACTACCCGGAAACCTGGCCTCATTACGGTGAAGTAGACGAATGGAACGGGGGCGGGGGTGTGAATCAGGCGGATGGTCCCTTTCACAACGGTGGCACACCGATCCCCGATCAAACACGCGCTGTTTTCATGCAGGGCACCTCGTCATTGTCTCAGGAAGTCTTCGGAATGACTCCAGGGCAAACACACTGGCTCCAGTTTTATTATGATGCGCGAGCTTGTTGTGGTGGGACAATTGATTTGATCGTTAAACTGGATGATGTGGAACTTGAGCGTATCAACAACGTCCGGGCTTCCACTGATGGGAATCCGTATAAATTCCGAAACATCGCCTTCGAACCCGAGTTTGATGCCGGCGTGGTCACTTTTGAAACCGTCGCCAACGGAGATGCCACCGTCAACCTGGACGCAGTCAGCATTATTCAGCGGGGTGAAGATGAAGTGCCGGTCATGAATCCCAGCTTTGAGGCCAGTGGGGAAACGCTGGATCCAGACGGTATCATCAGCCCTGCAGGCATGGCGGGTTGGACCGGAGAAGGTATCTATGGGGTCAATTTGGATGGATTCGGACCCTATGCAGACAACGGCCGTAGCTCTGAACCTGATTTTGTCGGATTCATTTCCGGCCCCGGATCTCTCAGCCAGACGCTTGACAATCTGGTGGTTGGAAATAGTTACGAATTGAGTTTCGAGTATAATGCCCGATCCGGAGATAATCCACAGCTGTCAGTCTTTCTTGGTGAGGAAGAAGTATTTCAAAAGAGTGTTTCTCCTGTGGTGGGTAACAAGGGATACGAAAAGGAGACCATCAGTTTTGTCGCGGATGATGTTCAGAAACTGCTGAGTTTCAGGCAAACCGACGAAGGGGATCATACACTGTTACTGGATTCCATTCATCTTGAAGGAGAGCTTGGGCAGTCCTTTCCTCCCGTCGAAATCACACCGCCTTCCCTGGAATTGGCTCCGGGTCAAAGCGGTGAGATTACCGTGACCGTTCCTGCCGAGTATGTCGCCTTGAAATCGGGTCAATTGAGCATGACCAGTCCGAATCCGGGTGTTGCGAGTCTGGTGGGAGCCAATGAAGAAGGAACTTTGGTGGTTGATTTTGAAAAGGGCGGCGACAACGTCAAGGTCATCGAAGTGGTCGGGGTAGGCCGGGGCGCTGCCCGTATGTTGGTGGGACCGCCTACGGGACTGGAGATTACCAATGACACGCGCGTTAACGTGGTAAGCTCGATCGTTCGCAACGCGAGCTTTGAAAGCAACGATGCTCCTCCCGGCATTGGTGCCGGCGCTATTGTTTCCTGGACGGGTGGTACTGGCTTGAATCCTGGAGCAGGTCCTTTCCATGACAATGGGGCGATTCCTGATCGACGTCAGGTGGCTGTGATGCAGGGAAGTCAGACGCTTTCACAGGAAATCGGCGGGTTGAAAGCAGGGGAATCCTATTGGTTGCAGTTTTATTACAACTCCAGGGATTGTTGCGGTGGCACGATCAACCTTGCAGTTCGACTGGGGGGAGAAGAATTGTGGAGCATCGAGGATGTCTTTCCCGCCATTGCAGAAGGGCTGGAGACCTACTATTTCCAAAACATACCCTTTAAAGCTTCGTCGACAGGTGGGCTTTTGGAATTTGAAACAACGGCCGATGGGGATGCCACCATCCTACTCGATGCCGTGAATATCGTCCCACGAGGTGAGGACGAAGTGGTGATCAAGAACCCCAGCTTTGAGGCAAGTGGCAGTCCGGTGGGTGTGGGCTATATCCAACCAGCCAATATGGCCGGATGGGACTTCACAACCGGTGGGCGCGGTGTCAATGTCACCGGTCAGGGGCCCTTCTCGGACAATGGTGCGGGACTGGATCAGGATTCCGTGTTGTTCATCCAGAACGCATCCAGCATGAGCCAGTTCATTGAAGGTTTGGAAGCCGGGGAGACCTACACATTGTATTATTACGTCAATGCACGCAATTGTTGTGGTGAAGGAGGCGTGACTGCTTATGCGGTCAGTTTTGACGAGGAAATTCTCCATGAAGAAGAAGTGATTCCGGCAGGGGGGAACAATCCATATCATTTGAGATATCATACCTTCGTGCCTGCCTTCTCGGATGGTATGCTGCAGTTTGATACCAATCCTCAGGGGGATCATACCTTGCTGCTGGACGATATCCACATTGTCAAAGGTGACTTCGTTCCGCCCGAACCGCAGCCTGCTGATGTCATGCTGTCGTATCAACTCGCTGATGGTGGCAATATTCAGCTCAGCTGGCCCGCCGCAGCGTCATCCTTTGTTCTTCAACGAACCGACGACCTTAATGGGGATTGGGCCGATGTGGGCGATGCCACGGATTTGGTCGGAGATCAGAACGTTCTCACCCTGCCGATCGAGGGCGGAAACAGTTTCTTCCGTTTGATGGCGCCTTAACAACGAGATAACAATTAGAATGGATTGATATGAACTCGATGCTTCCAAACGAACGGCGGGGTTTCACCTTGATTGAATTGTTGGTGGTTATAGCCATCATTGCGATCCTGGCCGGCATGTTGCTTCCCGCGCTTTCCAAAGCAAAAACCAAGGCGCAGGGAATTGCCTGCATGAACAATCTGAAGCAGCTCGGTTTGGCGTGGTATATGTACCCGAGTGACAACGATGACAAACTGGTGCCCAACGGGACCGGTTCACAAAAGGGATGGGTGGAGGGCTGGTTAAAGAATCCGACGGATGCAACCAATGTCAATCTCCTGATGGCGCCCCGTGGCATGCTTTGGGATTACAATCAATCGCTCAAAATATATAAATGTCCGGCGGATAAGAGCACAGTGAAATTCGGTAATGTCGTTCATCCCAGAGTGCGAAGTATGTCCATTAACGGATGCATCAATGGTGACAGTTGGTACACAGCTGAAATAGACAGGGATTACTACACCTGGCGAAAACAGTCATCCATTATCAATCCGGCCAACAAGTATGTATTCCTGGATGAACATCCGGATGCGATTGATGACGGATATCATTTGACTCTCGTCAATCGCACTCATCAGTGGGGAAACATGCCGGCTAATTATCACAACGGAGCCTGCGGGTTTTCCTTTGCAGATGGGCATTCCGAAATCAAAAAGTGGGTGGATCCTGACACCTTGTCCAAAGAGATTGTGAACAATCCGATGGGGCCAAACGATGTTCCCTGGCTGCAGGTGCGTACGACGGAACCCAAGAATCCTGGTACTGTTTGGCCGCCTCGGCCTAATTGATTTTAACGGGATGGACAGGATTTGACTGGGTGTGTTTTCGTGGGAGTTCACGGCATGGTTGTCTGGATGTTTAAGGGTGGGTAGATCGGGACGTCCCGTCCCGTTCCTTGTGGTTTTTGCTTTTCTGTTTGATCGTCCGTTTGGGAAGCCAAGGATGATTCGATTTCCTGTTGCTTGACCGTTTGTATACGATGCCACGCACCTTCTGGCGAAGGCGCCTACGTGCGAAATTGGGGCGTCGCGTGTCTGGTGGTGCGTTCGGATGGCCTTTTGGACATTCATGAACTGGTTGCGCGTTCGTGGCCGCGCGGCAGCGCGGCCCTACCGGAAAGGGGCTTTCCTTTTTCCTGATGGGGTAGCAGGTTTTGTGGTTCTGTTTTTAATCGTTACTGGACGTTTTTGTTTTTTGGCTTAGGGTTTGGGGCGCATGACCGAATCCAAAGAGTCATTTCTTCAAATAGCTGATCGACGTTTTCAGTCCAGACTTCTGGCTGGAACCGGAAAATTTGCGTCGCCTGAAACGATGCGCGATGCATTGGCCGCTAGCGGCACCGAAATCGTGACCGTTGCGCTGCGACGCGCTGACTTGACCGGTAGCGGTGATCCATTTGCCAATATTCTGGAATTCATCGATCCTGATAAATACCTGTTGTTGCCCAATACCAGTGGCGCGATGAATGCTGAGGAAGCGGTTCGTCTGGCTCGACTGGCGGTTGCAGCGGGTTTGCCCAAATGGGTGAAGTTGGAAATCCATCCGGACCCACGTTATTTACTGCCCGATCCCATTGAAACGTTGAAGGCTGCGGAGGTGTTGGTGAAGGAGGGATTCACCGTGTTGCCTTACATCAATGCCGATCCGGTGCTTGCCAAACGATTGCAGGAAGTGGGAACAGCGACGGTGATGCCGTTGGGATCGCCGATCGGTTCCAATCAAGGAGTGGCGACACGAGATCAGATCAGGATCATTATCGAGCAAGCCGAGGTTCCCGTGGTGGTGGATGCCGGATTGGGCGCGCCCAGTCATGCGGCGGAAGCGATGGAGTTGGGGGCCGATGCGGTATTGATCAATACAGCCATGGCGGTCTGTGAGGACCCGGTCCGTATGGCGCGCGCCTTTTGCAAAGCGGTTGAAGCCGGGCGGGAGGCCTATGAAGTCGGTGTGGGCACTATCTCCAAAACAGCACGTGCCACCAGCCCGTTGACTGCATTCCTGGAAGCCTCTTGAAACGATGAAAACCCTTCTAAAACGCGATCGCGTCGGGGAGATTCTGACGCAGGCCCGAAAGCAGCGTGTCTTGGTGATTGGTGACGTGATGCTGGATCAGTTCATCTGGGGGAGCGTGTCACGTATTTCACCCGAAGCGCCCGTGCCGGTTCTTGATTTTCAGAGTGAAAACTACATGCCCGGGGGGGGCGCGAATGTGGCGCGCAATTTGACCGCCTGGGATATTCATACCTCAGCTTATTCAGTGATTGGGCGGGATCATGCCGGCGACCAACTGGAAGAGCAGCTTCGCAACTGGGGGGTGCATTGTTCCGGATTGATTCGTTCGGCGAAGCGGGCGACCGGATTGAAGACGCGCATTGTCGCCCAGCGGCAGCAGATTGTTCGTGTCGACCGGGAGCATAAGGATCTTTTGGATGAGGCCTTGACTGGTAAATTGATCGCCAAGATCGAAAAAGCTCTGAAACCCGATGTCGCCGCGGTGGTGCTGTGTGATTATGGCAAAGGAATGGTTACCCAGGCATTGCTGGATCGGCTGGCTGAACTTTGTCGCGAGCGTGGGATATGGTTGAGTATGGATCCCAAGCCGGTTCGTGCCTTGAGGTTACACGGATTGTCACTGATGACGCCCAACCGTAAAGAGGCCTTTGCACTGGCACAAAGGACCGAAACACCGGGGCCTTCGGACCCTTTGAAGGATGAGGCCCTTCTGGAAGTGGTCCGGCATTTGATGAAGCGATGCAAGCCTGCCATGATGCTGGTGACCTTGGGGGAGCACGGCATGCTTTTGTGCAGTCGAAAAGGCCAGCCCTTTCATATTCCCACCATGGCGCAGGAAGTCTATGACGTTTCAGGAGCGGGAGACACGGCCATTGCGGCCTTTACTCTGGCGGTCGCCGGTGGGGCTTCACCGGTGGAAGCTGCCACCATCGCGAATCATGCGGCAGGTGTGGTGGTGGGCAAAGTGGGGACCGCGATTACGACCACCGACGAATTATTAGCCACATTTCCGAAAGCATGAGTGGTTTGCGTAAGGCTGTGTTCCTGGATCGAGACGGAACCTTGAATATCGAGAAATCCTACCTGAGCGATCCGGATCAACTGGTGCTGTTTCCTGATGTCATTCCATCGCTGCAGCAACTCATACAGGATGAATTCCTGTTGTTTGTGGTGACGAATCAGTCCGGAATCGGACGGGGATATTATACAAAGGAAGACATGCACCGGGTGAATCAACGCCTTGTTGAAGTGTTGAAACCGGAAGGGATTACATTTCAAAAAATCTATTTCGCCCCGGAAGCTCCGGAGGCCCCCAGCTATGGACGTAAGCCTTCCCCCCAATTCCTTTTGGACGCAGCCATGGAGTTTGATCTGAACCTTGCTGATTCCTACATGATCGGAGACAAACTCAGCGATATTGAGTGTGGTTGGAATGCCGGGGTGCGTGCGTCCATTCTTGTCCGCACCGGGTATGGCTCCGAGACGGAGTCAAAAATCGATGACCAACGGTCCGATTGTTACATTGTGGATGATCTCTCAAGCGCAGTGAGTCGCATACGAGGAAATTGATGGGGCTATTTTGACTAAATATGGCTGTCCAACTTAAGCATACTCCCTTGTAATGTCACCAAGGCTTGAGTATGAATTTGATCACAAGAGCATGGTAGCATCAACACATTCACACACCACCGATCTTGCGGGGGAGACTCTGCATATGTCCAAGAAGGCAAAACCTCCTGTCGAGGATTTGGAAATCAAGGACGCTCATTTGATATTCAACTCCATTTGGGCGGAGTTGGAACAGGATTTTGGTCCTGAGAATCTTCGATTTCCCAAGGAAATCATCTTGTTGGGCGGGGCTCCCGGATCAGGTAAGGGCACTCACACCCGATTTATCCAGCAGGCGAGGGGATTGACCTGCTCTTCCATTGTTGTCAGTGCCTTGTTGAATAGTCCGGAGGCAAAAAAAATAAAGGACGCCGGCGGTATGGTGGGGGATCGTGAGGTCATTGGCATTATTTTCCGTAAGTTACTAGAAAAGGATTACCGTGACGGGGCCATTTTGGATGGGTTTCCAAGAACAAAAGTTCAAGTCGAATGCTTGAAAATGTTGGTGGATAAGATGAAGGAGTTGCGGGCCCGCTACTATGAAACTCCCTTGCGCATCCATTTCAGACAGGCAACGATCCATATCATGGTGTTGTTTGTGGATGAGAAAACCAGTATTGACCGGCAGATCAAACGGGGGAAGCAGATTGAGGAACACAATGAAGAAGTCAAGGCGACGGGTGTTGGTGAAGTAATCGAATTGAGAGCCACCGATCGTGATCCAGAGGCCGCCAGACGTCGGTATAGTGTCTTCAAGGAGCAGACATGGGACGCGTTGCAATCTCTCAAAAAGACGTTTTTCTATCATTTCATCAACGCTCAGGGATCCATTCAGGATGTGGAACAGAACATCTTGAACGAGGTTCGCTACCAAAGCTTGCTGGAACTGGACCCTGAAACGTTCGATTGCCTCCGTATCCTGCCCTTGGCCAGCGAGATCATTCTGCACGCTCGACAGGATCTTGTGAGGCGCCTGGATGCGTATGCAGTTGAGCACGGTGAGTTGTTTCATCAGGTCATTGAGTTTATTCAGACCAAAATCATGCCCATTGTGGTGCGTCATGCGATCTCTGGATTGGCCAGTGTGAACTCCGAGGACAAGTTGCTGCACAATGACTTGGCTCTGGCGATGTTGATTGATATTTTTTCCGAACGTGGATACCACGCGGTGGTCGACCTGCATCGAATTGAACTTCCGGAAAAATTTGACCTGACCACCGGGAAAATAACCTGTCGCGCCAAGAAAGTGTTTCGAATCTCGATCCGTTTTCAGGGGTCGGAAATTCGTCGTGGTTGATGCTTTTGTTCACGCTCGTCCCTGACGGGACTTGAGGCGCAGAGAAAAAGGGACGAAACCAAATGAAAAAGGATTTGAAAGTGGCGTGTCCGACTTGCCGGGAGAAGGGGGCTTGGTTTCAGGGTAATTTCGGTCCGTTTTGCAGTAAACGCTGTAAGTTGGTGGATCTCGGCAAATGGTTTGAAGAGGAAATGATCATTTCCGACGACCTGCGTCCTGACTTGTTCAGAGGCTACGGAGATCTACCTCCCGGCGGATACCTGGATGACCCCGATCTGGATCCGATGCAGGGCAGATGAAAAACCTCACTCCATGTCCAGCCATACTCCCGACTCATCAACTTCAATAGGAAGGGCAAACAAGCTGGCTCCTGTGCAGGGGCCTTGGACGCATAGTCCGGTGTCGGGTTCGTAGACGGCGCCGTGGGTTTGGCAGAACAAGTATTTGCCGTCCTGGGTGAAAAACTGGTTGTTGTCGAAATCGAGGCTGATGGCAATGTGCCTGCATCGGTTTTCATAGGCCACCCATTTGTCCTTCAAGCGGGCAAGGAATCCTTCCCTTGGAACACCATTTTGGGTGTAGTTGAATTTGAGGGTTTGTCCCGGTTGTAGGTCGTTTGCTGATGCCAGTTGAGTTTTTGCCATGATTTGAAATATGGATGAAGGGTTTATGACAGCCAATGATGGATGCCGGAGAAACGGCTCTTGGCCACTTTTCCAATCACTGCCAGATTAAGGTTGTTCGGTTGGAAATACTCGCGGGCCGCTGCTCTGATTTGTTCCGGAGTGGTCCGGGTCAGTCTGTCACGGATTGTTTCAACAGGAAAGCAAGTGCCATAACCCAGAATCTGCTCTCCGAGCCAGATCATGTGGTTTTCCGTGTTTTCCAGGTGAAGATCCAACTGACCGATCAAATAATCCCGCGACTGTCTCAGTTCCTTGCGGCTGGGTTTGTTCTCTTTGAATTCGTTGAGCGTTTGATGAATCAGCGTGAGAGCTTGTTCGATGTGCGATGCATCGATCCCTGCGGCAATGGTCAAAAAACCCGCGTCATGAAAATATCCCAGATTGCTGTAGACCGAATAAGCCAGACCGTGGTCTTCCCGAAGCCTTTGGAAAAGTCTCGAACTCATGTTTTCCCCCAGCATGGTGTTTAATATCCTGAGCGCGTACCGGTTTTCTCCATGACGAGAGCAGGTCTTGATACCGAATGCCAGTTGGACTTGCTCGGATCGTTGAGATCGGACCCTGACCTGGGGCTGAACCTGGCGATCCCGCATGGGAATATATTTTCGGGAATTTCCGGCGGGGAGGTGTTTGGTATGTTTTCTGAGTTTCCCCACAACTTTTTGATGCGGAATGGGGCCAACGACGACGATGATGGTATTCGACGCGTTGTAGTGGTTTTTCCAGAAACGTTTCAATGTGGAAACTTTTAATCCATCCAATGATGCCTCGGTTCCGGTGATGCATCGTCCGAGCGGGTGATTCGGCCAAAGAACCTCGTTCAGCACCTCGAGGACCCGTTGGCTGGGTTGGTCCATGTACATGGCGAGTTCCTCCTTGATGACTTCCCGTTCCTTTTCGAATTCGTCAGGATCAAATGCCGGGTTCAAATACATATCCATCAGGACATCTGCCAAAACACCGAAACGATCCGCGCTCGCCTTGGCGTAATAACAGGTGTTCTCCTCGGCGGTAAAGGCGTTGAGATAACCGCCGACACCTTCAACCGCTTCGGAAATTTCCTTGGCATTCCGGGTTTTGGTTCCTTTAAACAGCACGTGTTCAATGAAGTGAGAGACGCCGTTCTGCGCCAACGATTCATGACGACTTCCCGTGCCCGCCCAAACGCCCATGCACACGCTTGCCATGTGAGGCAGGTGCGCGGAAACAATACGTGCGCCATTCTTCAACTGTGTGATCTCGTACATCTTCGCAAAGGCCTTTTGTGCGATTCCACAGACGCTTCTGTCAATGGAATTCGAGCTGAAGTGAAAATGCGGGTATCTGCTTCATGAGTTGGCAACCATGACAAGATCCGTTACTGGCAATTGACAAAACAGCTCATTCCATAGTGAATGGGGTGGATGAATTGGAAGTTATGGAAGCATATGGGATGGTTGTGGCTGCTGGTTGTTATTACCGGGTGCGGGAAGGCGCCTGAGACAAGGTCGGCAACTCCTGACAAGGGGGATAGTAGTGACAATGCTGAGCAGGTGCTGCACCTGGATCACGCACAACCCAAACTGCGCACCGCCAAACTATACCTGGCCGACAAGACTGTTGTCGCAGAAATCGCCCAAAGCATTACCCAGATTGCCACGGGGATGATGTTTCGTGAGAGCATGGGGGAGAATGATGGGATGCTGTTTGTTTTCAGTTATCCGCACCAAACTTCGTTTTACATGAAGAATACCAAGGTGCCACTGTCCTGTGCTTACATTGATCGCGATGGGAAGATTCTCGAGATCTACGATATGGAGCCGCTGAGTCTGGATCCCATTCCTTCCGAATCGGATCAGATACAGTTCGTGCTCGAAATGAACCAGGGTTGGTTCGAGAAAAATGGGATCAAGGTCGGGACTCGCATTGTCTCCGAACGGGGAACACTTCTGCAGCATTTCTTCAGCCGCTAATTGATCGGGATTCACAAGATGAAGATTCTTCTGGCTCAGCTCAACGCCACGGTTGGTGATATCGAAAACAATGCCCGCCTTATTCGAGACGCTTATCAAAAGGGTGTCGAGCAGGGTGTCGATTTGGTGGTTTGCCCGGAGTTGATGCTGACGGGGTATCCACCCAGGGACCTACTTTTAAAGCCTCGCTTCATTGAGGAAAACCTGGCTGCTTTGGAGGCTCTCGCAAGGGGGACCGGTGAGGTCGGTTTGGTGGTTGGTTTTGTGGAGCGTAACACCTGTTCTGAAGGACGTGATCTTTTTAACTCAGTCGCACTGCTTCATCAGGGCAAGGTAAAGGATGTTCGGCATAAGACCTTGTTGCCGACTTATGATGTGTTTGACGAAGACCGTTACTTCGAACCCGCCACATCCAATGAACCGGTTGAGTTTCTCGGGAAAAAAATCGGGCTCACTATCTGTGAGGATGCCTGGAACGATGAGGAGTATGGCGTCCCGCGTCGTTACCGGCGCCGTCCGCTGGAGGATTTGGCGAGCCAGGGGTGTGAGGTGATCGTCAACATATCTGCCTCACCGTGGTTTCTTGGAAAGAACCGCACGCGTCAGGCCTTGCTCGCACGGCAATCCCAACGTCTGAATGTGCCCATTGTTTATTGCAACATGGTTGGCGGGAACGATGAATTGGTTTTTGATGGAGCTTCCTTGTGGGTGGATGCTGATGGCAATGCTCATGCCGTCGGACGTATGTTCGAATCCCAATGCATCGTGCTGGAAGTGACTTCAAACGCCATTCCACCGGTTGCCGCTCCCCAGCCTGACAGCGATGAGGCAAAGATCTTCAAAGCGCTGAGCTTGGGGGTGAGAGACTACTTGCATAAGTGTGGATTCAAATCCGCACTGATCGGTTTGTCCGGAGGCATTGATTCTGCCTTGACCGCGGCGGTGGCGGTCGATGCTTTGGGAGCGGAAAATGTTCGGGGTGTGGGAATGCCTTCTGTTTACTCTTCACAGGGAAGTAAAGACGATGCACGGGATCTGGCTGAAAAACTGGGGATCCGATACGATCAGATATCCATTCAACCTCCCTTTGAATCTCTCAAAACACAATTGGAACCGGTGTTTGAGGGACTGAAAGAGGATGTGACGGAAGAAAATATTCAGGCCCGCATGCGGGGTGTGTTGATGATGGGGATGTCGAACAAGTTTGGATCCCTGTTGTTGACGACCGGCAATAAAAGCGAACTCGCAGTCGGGTATTGCACGCTCTACGGAGATATGTGTGGTGGCTTGGCTGTGCTGAGTGATTTGCCAAAGACCATGGTCTATCGAGTATCCAAATGGGTCAACCGGGAGCGTGAATTGATTCCCAACAGCACCATCGTCAAACCTCCGTCGGCAGAATTAAGGCCCGATCAAAAGGATCAGGACAGTTTGCCTGACTATGATACCCTTGATGCGATTCTGGAGGCCTACGTCGTGGAACTTCGATCGGCAAAAGAGATTGTGGACATGGGCTATGACCAGGAAGTGGTGGAGCGAATGATCCGCTTGATCGACATCAACGAATACAAACGTCGCCAGGCCGCCCCCGGATTAAAAGTCACGACACGTGCCTTCGGCATGGGCCGACGCATCCCGATCGCCCAGCGATTTCGTGATCGGGCTTGATGTTTTGAACCGCAGATTGCGCAGATTTTCGCAGATTTTTGGCTAAAATTTAAGGAAACTACGTCGAAAAATGTGAATTTCTATGGGTGGAATCAGGCCTCTAAAAAAGCTTTACTCCTTGAATGAAAGTACGACCGCAACCGTGATTAGAATCCCCGTAGTATAGCCTGTCAAAACATTCAATAATCTGCGGCATCTCGAAGATCCCGCGACTGCGGTGGTGCGGATAAAAAAAGGAACCCTGCAGAGGGCTCCTTCCTGTTTGAAATGATGGTAAGTTGAACTTACTTGGCGATGGCTTCTTTGACCATGGCGACGTATTTGGCGGGGTCTTTTTCTACATCCGGCAGGCAATGATCGCAGCAAAGTTTGATCAGGGTGCCTTCATGCACAAAGTTGACCGCGTCACCCATGCTACCCAGGTCTTCGCCACTGACGACACACTTCTTGAGGGGGTAGGTGGCTGATTGAGCTTTGATGATCGCTTCATCCGTCAAGTCTTCGACTTCTTTGGCTGCCTGATTGACCGCATCCTTGGCGGCATCCGCGGTGGCATTGATGGCACCCGAAAGCGCTCCGGCGAGCTGATCGCCTGCATTGCCGGTTGAGCTACTGTCGGCGGTTTGGGTGGTTTCTCCGCCATGGTCGTGTCCTGCGTGATCACCTTCTCCACAACCGGTCAGCCAGAGGCTGCAAGAGATTCCAACAATTAAAGTTCCAATAAATTGAGCTGTTTTTTTCATAATGATTGATCTAACGCGCGAGAATCTAGCGCAATTACATCATATATCAAGGTTCCGTTTTGTGGTTTGCTGGGGACTGTTTTACGATAATCGCTGCTTGCCAAAACAAGAGGGGAAAGCTTGAATGCCGCCCATGAGTGCCAAAAAAAATACAATGACCATCGTTTTCATTTTGGTGCTGATGGTCATTGGCGGCGTAATGTCCTGGTTCTTACGCTCCGATTTGGTTGAAGTGGGACTTGATTCCTCGCTTTCCCACGAAGCGAAGCGCACTTTATTCCAAAAATACAGCCACGAGACAACTTATCCGGAGGGTGCTACGGAGGTTTGCTTCCGTTTGGAGCCTGGCCTTTATCAAGATGGTGACGTGTATGGGGAATATGTTCGTTTCAAGGCGGATGATACCATGATTGATTCTTTCGTTGAATCCACCCTGGGGCTGGATTCCAAAACCGAGACGCCAACGGACTATATGGCTTGGCATCAGGGGGTAGGGGATTATCCATGGTGGCGTCCCATGTCCGTGGAAAATCCTGAGTTTTATGAGGACCAACGCAAGTTTATCACCGTGGATCGTTCAGAGGGAATCGTTTATTACAGTTATGTGCGGTCCTATAGTGTTCTGAAGGGAGTTCCCAGTAGTCCCGTCAACTAAAGTTTCAACGTTACACACTTGAAACAAAAGCTCCCTAAAACCGTTTCATATCAGTTCTAGAAATGTCTGTGTTGACGGTGTTGGACGTTCTGGTGTTTGTAAGTTTGAGATTGTCATCTCAATTTTATGCTGTAACAATTCCGTAACAATTCTAACGCTCACAAAATACTGTCAAGAGACTCAAATTGTATGAACCTGAAACCCGTTCTGAAACTCCCTGCCAAAACCTACAGGCGTGAAACATCCATTGCCCTTCGAGGCTTCACACTGATTGAACTATTGGTGGTGATCGCTATTATTGCCATCCTTGCCGGAATGCTTCTTCCGGCCTTGAGTCAGGCCAAAGAAAAAGCCAAGCAGACAAAATGCATCAACAACCTGAAGCAGATCGGTTTGGCTGCCATCATGTATGCCGACGACAATAACGATGAGTATTGGAACATCAACGGAAGTTTTCCCAACCACGGTATGTGGACGATCAACCCAAGATCCTCCGTGCAGCTTGAGAAAACACACGGTAATGCTTATTGGGGAATCGGTTATCAGGATTACGTTGGGAATGCTCGAACGATTTTCAATTGTCCCAGCGCCAAACATGTCGATGAATGGCGTGAGACAGGACTTAAATTTCCTGCTTCGTTCTGGCTGGACTCGGCTTTCGGGATCAATGGCAAACTCACAGCAGGTAATAAAAAACCAAAGGTATCATCCTACGTCAGTCCAAATACCACCATCTTTTGTCAGGACGCAGCTGAACAAAAAATGGAGGGTGAGTCCGATTCCATTGGATTATTTCCCGGTCAGAGCGAGATCCTGACCCAGTGGAGAAACGATCTGCAGGGATTGTATCCTGAAAGAGAAATGTGGTTGGAATGGTATCGCCACAACGAGCGTAACAATATCTTGTGGCTTCCAGGTCACGTCAGCACCGTGAGCTTTACCGGATTCGATGTTGGGGTGGATTATCGTTGGTATACCGGCGAGCAACCTGTGAGACAGCCGTAATTGGACATCATCTTTCCGTAAATTTCTATTGTCATGATGAATCGCATGAATTTTCTGGGGCACTTTGCATCCCTCTTGGCTGTCCTTTTTCTTCTGTCGGCCTGCGGTGAGGAAAAATATACAGGGCCGGAATCATTCGGGCCTGATGAAGTCAATCCCGCCATGAATGAAGCCTTTGCCGATGCATCGGGCGAGGTGAAGAAAATGGTGCAGGATGCACTCCTCGCATATTCCAAGGAAGATTTCATCAAGTCTTCCTCCATCATCCAGGCCTTGTGCTCGCGTTCCGACCTCACCGATACGGAACGTCAAACGGCCAGCCGATGTTTGATGACTGTCAACGACGAGCTTCAACGTGCTGCGTCGGAAAAAGGGGATAAGCGTGCGGAGCAATTATTGCGTCAACGCATGATGACCAAATAATTGAGCACGGTCCATTCCCGATCATTTTTCAGATACACATCCTTAGTTAGATAACTGAAACAACAACCATGATAACCATAAAACGACCTATTCAAGCGTTGGGGGCCCTGTTTGTGGCCGCCGGTGTAGGGTTGAGTGCCCAGGCCCAGAGTGTGGGGCTTTGGCAATTCGACGGAAACTACAACAGCGCCAATGGCGGTGAAGCCATCACCGAATACTTCGCCAAAGGCGAATTCGGCACAACCGAATCATTCGGTATCGGAGCAATCGACGGAGCATCAGCACAAGTTCTGAAATTCCCTGAAATCACGGAGCCTGAATCAGGATTCACGCTTCCTGTTCTTCAGGATTTGTCAGATCCCAATACCTACACATTGATCATGGATGTCTACTATCCTCTGACATCCAACTCCAAGGTCAGGAATCTTGCTGATTTAAACACGGACTACACCGACGCTGAGTTTTCTATCGGAGCAAACAACGCATTGATCGCCGGTAATGCAGGGGGAGAAATCCAACCTGATACCTGGCACCGTGTGATCCTGGTTGTTGATACCTCTACCGATGTGGCCTATCGCTATCTGGATGGTCAATCAGTCGGAACTTGGGCCATTCCGCCGGATCTACAGGACTTCGGACCACAATCCATCGATCCTCAGTTGGATGCTCTTTTGTTCAGCGTGGACCAAAGTGGCACCACAGCTGAAGGTTATGTGAACAGTGTTCAACTGCGTGACGAAGCGATCAGTGCCGGCCAGGCGCTTGCTTTGGGAAAACCGACCGCAGATGGTATCCCATTGGTGCTTCCTGATGTGCCTTCCTTCATCGCAGGGTGGACGCCTCCCCGTAATGTCGCATCACGTGACACGGATGTGGGTGTTGTGTTGAATCAGGGGAGTACCAATATCGATCAGGACAGCATTGTTCTGACTTTGGATGGCGTAGTGCAAAGCCCATCGATCGACAAGTCAGGGGATGCCTTTTCCGTCCTAGTCGATCGAGATAATCCTTTCGCTCCCGGAACCAAGCACACCATTGTGGTGACTTACACCGACGACAAAGCTGGTGAGCAGACTGCCGAATTCACCTTTGATGCAGCCATTTATTTTGAAGATTTTGAAAGCGTGGTGCTTGGGCCAAATGAAGATGAAAACTTGGAATCCGAAAGTGCCTGGACCCGACAAGGACCCGAAGGTTGGAGTGAAGTGGATGACTCCGGTGTGCCCGGAGCGGGTGATCCAGCCGAAGATGGTGTCACCGAGTGGGCAGGTTGGAGCTTTGCTAATAAAGAATGGTGGGTAACAGCTGCCGACGACCAGCGTCGCAGTGAATTCGTTCTGGCTGAGGGGAACGTGATGGTGGCGGATCCGGACGAATGGGATGACGCGCCTCACGCTGATTCGGAGGAGAACGGTTGGTATAACACCTATGTCTCCACACCTGCCATCTCCCTTGAAGGTGTGGCCCCTGGTAGCGCATTTTTACAATTTGCTTCCAGCTGGAGAGATGAATTCGACAGCAACTACCATCAAAGTGCCAACATTGTTGCCACTTACGATAACGGTGATTCAGTTGAAATCCTTCGTTGGCTCTCGGATCCCGCCAGCCCGAATTTCCATGATGATGCCCCGAATGAAACCATCATCATTCAATTGGATAACCCGGAAGGTGCCAAATCTGTTACTTTCAAATTTGGTTTGTTTGATGCCGGTAATGACTGGTGGTGGGCCATTGACAACCTCGTTTTGAATGCAGGCGCTGCTCCTCCTACCTTGGTATCTTCACCTAGCGGAGTTGAAGTGGTCGAAGGCTCAGATGCTACATTTACTGTCAGCGTGGAAGGATCTGGTCCTTTCAATTATGAATGGTTCTTCAAAGGTGAGTCTATCTTGAAAGAATCCTCGGCCGAAAATTCCCACACCTTGACAGTTGCCGGAGCCAAGGATGCCAATGTTGGTAACTACTCAGTGGTTGTGAGCAATGCGGGTGGCTCTACCCCTCAATCCGGTGGAGCATTGCTGGAAGTGAAAGCGAAACTTCCCGGTTCACTCATCTTCTTCGAAGATTTTGAAGGTTTGCCACTGGGTCCCAACGTGGATGAAGGTGTGGCTGGAGAAACGGTCTGGACCGATACTCTTCCCCAGGGATGGGATCGCGTGAATGATCTCCCCGGCCTTGATGATGATGAAGTTGGTGTGCGTGAATGGGAAGGCTGGGCTTTTGCCAACCGCGTATGGTGGGCTGATACAGCCGGCGATCAACGTCGCACGGAATTTGTCAAAGGAACGGGAACCGTGGCCATTGCTGATGGTGACGAGTGGGATGATAAAGGTGGCCCTTCCGGGTTCGGAACCATGGATACCAAAATCATGACTCCGGCGATTTCAATTGCTGAAGTGGAGCAGGGATCTTTGATGCTGCGATTCAATAGCAGCTGGCGTCCTGAAGTGATTCAGACAGGTGTGATTGAAGCTTCCTTTGATGGAGCCGATCCCGTTCAAGTGCTGGAATTCCGCTCGGAAAGCGATGATCCCAACTACAAGGATCATGCTCCGAATGACACCGTGACGGTTGCCATTGATGCTCCCGAAGGAGCCAGCACCATGAGCTTGTCGTTCCGCTATTATGATGCCGGAAACAACTGGTGGTGGGCCATCGATAACATCGAAGTTTATGGTGTTTTGCCTCAAGCTCCATCTTTCGCTTCACAGGATTTCGAGGGATTGACCCTTGGTTCCAGTGTGAACGAAGAAGTGGCCGCGGACAACGTCTGGACCAAGACCGCTCCTGAAGGTTGGAGCATCGATGATTCTGGTGTCCCCGGAGTGGGCAATGACGCCACCGATGGTGTGACCGAATGGGCCGGATGGAGTTTCGCAGACAAAGACTGGTGGGCTCAAACAGCCGATGACCAACGTCGCAGCGAATTCAAAAAAGCTTCCGGAACAATTGCCATCGCTGATGGTGACGAATGGGATGATCAAGCTCACGCCGAAGGTTTCATGGATACCTTCATGAGCTGGACGGTGGATGTTTCTTCCGCCTCTGCCCGTTCATTGGCCCTTTACTTCGACTCCAGCTGGCGTCCTGAATATGACAGCAACTATCATCAGACCGCGAACGTGACCGTTTCCTATGATGGTGGAGAACCTGTTCAAGTGATGCTTTGGGAATCCAATGAAGACAGCCCGAACTACAAGCCCAATGCAACCAACGACAGTGTGATGGTTCCTCTCGGCAATCCTGAAGGTGCCAAGAGCATGGTGGTGACCTTCGGTTACTTCGACGCCGGCAATGACTGGTGGTGGGCAATTGATAACGTTCGTGTTGAAGAAGGCGCTTATCAGCACGTGCTTGAGCCCGGTGTTTATGGTTTCGAGAACTTCGAACGCCTGACCTTGGGGAGCAGCGTGAATGAAGAAGTGGCTGCTGATAATGTCTGGACAAAATCAGCACCGTTTAACATGAGTATCGATGATTCGGCTACAGCCGGTATTGGCGACGATGCCACTGATGGTGTCACCGAATGGGCAGGCTGGAGTTTTGCGAACAAAGACTGGTGGGTTCAAACCGCAGGTGACCAGGATCGAAGTTTGTTTGTTAATGGCGTCGGGACAGTTGCGATCGCCGATGGTGATGAATGGGCTGATGCGACCCACGAGGGTTATCTCAGCACTTTCCTTTCCTGGGATGTGAACATTACGGGCGCAACCGCCGGAGCCTTGGAATTGCAGTTTGATTCCTCATGGCGCCCAGAGTATGACAGCGATTATCACCAGACAGGTAATATCACTGCTTCATATGACGGTGGCGATCCTGTCCAGGTGATGTTGTGGGAATCAAATTCCGACAGTCCGAACTACAAGGATCATACCACGAATGAAACGGTAACCCTGGCACTCGACAATCCTGCCGGCGCGAAAAACGTGACCTTGACCTTTGGTTACTTCGACGCAGGTAACGACTGGTGGTGGGCGATCGATAATTTGATCGTGCACGAAGCCATGCCTAGTGCGATCGCCATTGCCGCTGATGGTGGTCAGGTGACCATCACCTACGAAGGTGCCGTATTGGAGACAGCCGAATCGATCACTGGTCCCTGGACTCCAGTCGATGGTGCCACCAGTCCTCACACTGTGGCAGCCGATCAAGGTCAGGCTTATTTCAGAGCCCGATAATGATGAACAAAGTGTTGGCTTTCCAAC
>Ga0181578_10001649_pt1 | contig 21394 bp, 9 predicted proteins | sample 071ome_21_FD_148659 | JGI IMG/M metagenome (GOLD analysis project Ga0181578, IMG submission 148659) | Coastal salt marsh microbial communities from the Groves Creek Marsh, Skidaway Island, Georgia - 071401CT metaG (spades assembly) | ecosystem: Environmental > Aquatic > Marine > Intertidal zone... | reverse complement strand
GTCCTTTTATGCCCAAAGCTAAACCACTTTCAATCATCCATTGGACGTACGGTCCCCAAACCTTTCGATCACAACGCAACGTGTTCTCGTGCCCGATCACAACCAACCCTCTTCTCGCTCTCGTGAGCGTCACATTACATCTTCTTGGATCAGAAACGAAACCCAAACTTCTGTTCATATTTGCTCGAACCGTGGATACTATCATGACTTCTTTTTCGCGTCCTTGGAAACCATCGACCGAGGAGACCTCGATGCCGCACTCGCCCGTATTCCTATCCACGCCGGTTTGAATCCCGGCGCGACGAATCATTTGCCTGAGTAAACGAACCTGCGCGGCGTACGGAGTGACTATTCCAATGTCTTTCGGTCGCAGCTCTTGAGCGGATAAAAAACCGCGTAAATATGCCAATACTAGCTCTGCTTCTGCTCTATTGGAATACGAATTCGAGTCGTTGTTTTCCATTGCGTTTGTCGGGTGCGTCGGGACGTAACAAATAGGAACGTTTGGTTGAGGCCAATTGAAACCAATCGGTGTCGGTCGCATAGCTCGAGGCGTTCCGTTTTTCAACTGTTTGTCATAAAACGCGTCCGATGGGAATTTCCCTAAAGCAGGGTGCATGCGAAATTGCGTGTCGAGCATGTACGGCATAACCCCTAAGGATACGAGTCGATCGAACAAGGAGAGTGTCAAACCACCGAGCTCGGCTTCTCGAGATAAAATAGTTGGCGGCAACTGTTTGTGGTCTCCAACTAAAACAAGCTGCTGACATCCTCTTGAGATTGGTACTAAACTCATCGGTTCCGTGACTTGAGAGGCTTCATCTAACATCACCGCGGAGAAACTAATCCGATCCAAGAAGTCGCTTCCAGAACCGGCGCATGTGCAACACACCGCCTGCGCATATCTTACCGCTCTGATTTGAGCTTCGTATGCTTCGTGTTTTGTACATCCAGGTGGAACCATGTTTTCAAGTTGATACATCGCGAGATCTTGGCGAACAGCTTCTGTACGACCAATTCGAACGACTCGAACGCCAGCGCGGGCCAAGCCTTCCACTAAGTTATCTACCGCTGTGTTACTATCAGAAGTACAAAGTACTGGTCCTCTACCTATATCTATCAGTCCACGAACGATGGCAACGGACGTGTGTGTTTTACCCGTACCCGGAGGGCCTTGGATTAAACTCAATCGTCGCTCTAAAGTCGCCGATACCGCTCGTTGTTGTGACTCGTTCAAGTTGAATTGTCTAGTGACATTTCGTACAACGTGTTCGTATCTTCCGCCGTTCACCTCCGCACAAAGGTTTGCCACTCCCTCTTCTTCGATGGACTCTAAACCTTCCGCAAAAGATGAACTGCGCTTCATTTCGTTCAAGTGCGTTATGCCTCCTTTGTTCGCATCGATTTCTTCAGGTTCCGCGTGTTCGGAGTATTGGAATCCAGCGGTCAAGATTTTTCGAAACGCTGGGTTTGTCGTGCACTTTGCTTTCTTCGTCGGATCGACGATTTCAAGCAAATCGCGCATCGCTCCAACTTGTCTAGAAAACGAAACTCTGTTTGCTAACTTGTCTACGCTCCAACCTTCACCGATGATATCTTTTACTTCGCCGTGGTCTAAGTTGATGTGAATTTCAGTTTGTTCGTAATTTACAAATTCAATAACGCCTTCAAACTCTTCGAATTCCATCTCAGGCGCATCGAGTGGTCTCGGAGCGACTGGTAATGGCGGTGCCTTTGGAACGAATGCTGTCGCGGAAGCTTTTAGCGAAGAATCCGGCGCAGGTGGCGGTGGTGGAGGTTGCTGTTCGGCTAAGGCATTGCCTTCCATTGTTTTTGTCTCTTTATACATTTCCGCAGCTTCTGGGGATAAATCCGGTAAGGATTCGAACGACCGCACTTGCGGTATAGCTTTTGTCGGTGGCACGTATTTGCGAACCAACACGGAATCTCCACCGGATAAGATGCGCTTTCCGTCTAAATTTATTTGGCCTTGCAAACACGACATTGGTGTTGGAATCTTCGTGACGCCGTCTGGCCCAATCTGCGGCTTTGTTGATAGGCATAACCTTCCGCCTTTCCACGTCGACGCCGTGGCGACGAGGTCTGTGGCAGCTGGCGGCCTTTTCGCTATCCTCTCCAATATTTGCGTGGACTCTTCGCAAAATTCTGTCAATAATAACCGCGCATTCTTCGTGAAATACCCCGCCGTCGCGGCGTCCGAGTGCTCGACGACTTTCGTCAAAGGACACAAGGCGTTGACGAGCTTCTTTGCGTCATCCACATCGCATCTACACGGCACAGACATTAAAATCTCACAAAATTTCTTTAGCGACATTTTAAAGTTATCTTTTGACATGCTCTCGGCAACAAACGCCGCATGTTTCGCGTGATTCGCCTGTAACAATCTCAAAATCAACTTTGTGTGCGTATCCTCGTCCACGGTTCCAGATTTGGCGGTTTGTAAAATGTTCCCCATGTTCGGTTTGATTTTCTCCGTGGTGTACTTTGCAAACCACACGAACGCTTGGGAGATCTTCCCCGTATCCATCTCTCGTCGTATTTGTTTCCCGTACGCTATTTTCTTCTCCGGTATGACTTTTACTTTTTTCTGCTTTTGGCCGAAGAAGCCTCTGCCTCCACGGCCGCCGCCTCCTCCTCCTCTGCCGCCATATCCTCCTCCTCCTCTGCCGCCGTATCCTCCGCCGTATCCTCCACCATATCCACCGTTATATCCATATCCACCGTTATAACCTCCGTTATTGTATCCACCGTATCCTCCTCCTCCTCCGTAATAGCCTCCGCCACCGCCACCGCCATAGTAATTATTATAACTCATTTTCTTCTTATTGTTGTCGAACTTCTTCTTCTTCGCGACGTTTCCACCGGCAGGTTTACCCAAGGAGGAGGAGAGTTGCTGTTTGTTTCTGTTAAAATCGCTCGTTTCTTGCTGTTGGGAACTGTCGTTATTATTCGTTGATTTCTTCTTTGACTTCTTCTTTGACATCTGTGTGATGTGTTCTAAGAAAGCTGTGCGCGAAGAACGCAACAATAATATAATTTGTGATGCGTCAATTTACAAAGTAGTTTTCGTTGCCGTGGATAAAACAGAACGCGCGGAAGGAAATTTTTTTTTTCGTCGTGTGTGTGTTATAAATAAAACCGAGTCCATTGTCCGCGCACAACTCTTACACTAAACCGGCCAAAAGCATGCCTATAATCAAAGCTTTCTCGCCGTGGGAAGAATTACACGCCGGTAAGATTCTGTGCGCGGCAGACCAGAACGCTTTGGTGTATTTTTCTGACATCGTATCCGCGCCGTGGAGGAAAGCGAAGTTGTCTTTCTGAAACTCTCTCGGTAAATACGGTCGAACCCAACTCTCGTACATTTCTATCGGTCCAAACGGCAGAACTTTCATGTTGTGCAAAACAAACATGGTAAAAGAAAACAACGCTACTGGAGCGAACAAGCTTTTCAGCGCCATTTTTACGCCAAAGAAAATGACGAAACCATAAAGCATCGCGGTGAAGAAGTCTCTCGCTTTCGTCGGCAACGACTGAAACGCCTTTTCAGTTTGCGCTTTCATTTTATTCGCGGTGGCGTTCGCAGAACTTTTTGCGTTCGCGAGAGGCACGACGGTGAGTGCAGACGTGACCGTCGCGAGAAGCAGAAACCGCGTCGCCATCGACGAGCTCTGGAAAAACTGTTCGTCTTCGTCTTCGTTATTGTTATTATTATTGTTGTTCCAACCACCTCCTCCATCACCACCACCACCAAAATTTCCTCCTCCACCAAACTCGTCGGTAAGCATCTCGCGCGGAGTGCTACTGCTATTATTGCTGCTGCTGCTGCTGCTTCTACTACTTCTACTACCACTGAATTTTCCTCTTCCGCTATCCTCTAGAAATATGCCGCCTCCTCTCCCGCTCGTAGCTTTCAACATTGTTGTCGTCGGTTTCTTTCTTTCTTTCTTTTCCGTTTTTAAAAATGTTGACTTCGACTTCTTCTCGTTCCAGGCGCAACGACGACGTGCGCTGCTCGTCGTTATTGTTCTCGCGCGAAGTTGTTGTTGCGACTCTTGGGAAGAAGATATCGCGTGGCAGTGGAGCGCACCGCGAGTGGTGTTGAGCGATATTAACATGTTATTTTTGTTATATTTATTTCGAAACGCGCGCGTGTGCCGTAATAGAGGTTTTTTCTGTGAGGATTCTAAAAAAAGTATTTACAACTCAAACTTAAACAGATGATACACCCCCAAAGTCCTCGGATACAATGCGGGAGGAGAAAACGCCTCAAAAAAGTATTTACACTCTCACATCAAAACCGGGGACTCGACGAATACAAAACTCTCTTCTCATTTACTGTTCTTGTTTCGCGTCGCCCGGGCGGTTGAATCGTCTCTGCGGTCTTTGTCCTTCCTCTCGCCCCGCCTCTTTATCCGCTAACGCCTGCGCCATGGTTCTCGGCTTCGGCCCTTTCAACTTTCTCGGCGTGGATTGTTTTCGCTTCAAAATGTCTTGTTTGTTCTCAAAGTATCGTCGTCTTCTGACCTCGTTGATGTGACCAGAGTTCATGACTTGTTTACGAAAACGTCTCAACGCAGCCTCTCCGTTTTCACCTTCGCCGACGTTGATTTCTGTTTGGTACGCGCCTTTGAACGCAAAGGCAACGCCCGGGGCCGATTTTTGTTTCGGTTGTTGCGCGACTGTAACAATTGTGGAGAGAGAGAGTAATGGTGAGCGACTCGCTCCGATGCGCGCGCTGAAAGAGCGATAAAAAAGAGAGAAAGAATGCTCCGAACATTTTCAGAGAGATGAGGAGGAGGAAAAGAAGATAGAATGTTGAGGTTTTTACGCCTCCCAAAATTTCACGTTTCGCGCGCTCGATCTCACACGCGACCGCGGAATCGTCGATCTAACGGCGTTTCCAGCTACATAAATACCATCTGTACGCGTGAAAGACGTTCCCGAGCTCGAAATCGCATCCGGATGTGCGTTTAATGTCGCGATATTTACACTCCCACTCTCTCCGATTGGTGTACGCGAGAGGTAAAATCTGCACACACACAAAAACAAAAAAAATCGCGCAAATTTTTACGCGAACTTGAACGCGCAAAAGAAAGCACGCGCGCGAAGCGACGATATCAATTACCTCTGTTGTTCGCAGACGTGGAAGAAACCGAGGTTCCAACTAAAGATGCCGTTCGCATGGTTAAGCCTAACATGTTTGCAGAACTATAGTTTTTCTTTTTCTATTTTTTTTTGTTGTGACGACGCCGTGTGCACAACCACGTGCTTTTGCTTTTGCTTCCTTTTTTGGCCAAAGAGGCCACTTTCTTGGAAGGCTGAGCGAGGAGGAGCCAGCCGGGTGCTTTTTTGCAAAGAACCAAAGGCAACACGAAAAAAAAAGTCAATTCAAATGCGTCACCCAAGTCACTTCTCGTTCTTTTTTTCTCTTTCAAACGCTAAAGAAGAAGAAACATGAATCCAGGCTATGGAGGAGGCCCGGGTGCGGGTCAAAACCCGCAGGACAAGAAGCGCATTCGCGAGGCGGAGATGCGTAAGCTGTACGCGAATTCCTGGGCGGTGGAGTTGATGAAAGCGCCGTGCGCTCGTCCAGGATTTTGTCTCTATGCGTCGCTTTGTTCGCCTTGCGTTGCCTGGCAACAGAGGAAGAAACAAATGTACGGGTCGTTGCAAGGGTACACATGTTGCAACGGAGGAAGCTGCATTTCTGGCAGGTGCGGAGAGCAGAATAATCCAGAGTTATGCTTGGCGTGCGAAGTGTTTTGGTGCTTTCCGAGTAGCGTTGCGACGACGAGGTACTTAATCCAAGACGAGCAACGTGTGATGAACACTCAGTGCGATAACGGCATCATTGGATTCATGTTGTTGATGAACCAACTCGCGTGCATCTTTAGAGTGGCGGCAATGGTGTCAAACGACGATTCTATAGAGCAAGCTGCGGACATTTTGGATTGTATTTCCGATATGACGTATTGCTCCGTGTGTGCGTGCATGCAAACGCAACAGGAGGCGCAAATTGACTTCAGGAACGAGAGCATGACGCCGCAGCAACAAGTGTTCCAAGCTCCGCAAGTCCAACGAATGGCGGCATACGAAACGCAACCGGGAATGTATGGTGCCGCGCCGCCTCAGCAACCACAGCAACCACAACCACAATTCCCAAAGGTTTAATTAATACATTTTTGTAATGTGAGAAACATTTATACTTTTACATGTGCTAAAAATTTTACGCTACTTTACACTTGGTCTTCTTCGTGTCTATTTTCCCAGTCGTGACTATTCCGTTCATTAGTTTCTCGCTATCTGTATACCACGCGAATCTAGGTTTTCCGTCTGCTCCTACGTCACCTTTGTAAAACGCCAATCGGTCTTTGATATTATTAATCACTCCCGCGTGCCATTTGAAGTGATGGACGGCAACCTTTGCGTCGCTAAAGCGCGATTGAGACCATAATTTGGTGCTTTGGTGACTATCGTTCGGTGTAGAACACTGCGCGCCGGCTGGGAGAAATGATAAATTATCGTGCGCGGCGCACTGATACTTGTATTTCTCCGGGTACTTTGCATAAGGCGTCAAATGATAGACGTCTTCTAAATCGCCATCGCCTCTCCCGGGCCCGCTCAAATACGCTTTCGCTCTCGCCGCTCGCAACACTTGATGATTCCCTCTGTCCGTTCTCCAGTACCCTTTATACGCCATAGTCTTGAAATCTCTTCCGCCGGCGACAGTTTTAATAACCGAGCAGCGCAAAGGAAACTGCTGAAACATCCCGGGCTCTTCTTTCAACTTGCTCAACTCGCCGCTTTTGGAGACTCGATCGACGTACGTCCCTCTCACTTCGTTGTACCCTTTCTTGTCCATCTCTTTCAAGAAGTCGATGACTGACTTCCCACCGTACGAGTGGAACTCGTCGTTATCTGCGTGGACGATCCAATCCGTTGGCGGTACTTTTTCTAACAACTGCATCCGGTGCTTATACATCACTTCGCTCGAGTATTGCGTCAACCACTCGTGGTAAGGAATTCCCAGATTGTCTAAAATCTGCGCGCACGCGTCGAACTCTCTCGTTCGAAACCCAGATTTCGAGTTAATCACGACTAAGAAGTTTTCCGGTTTAATCCCTAAATCGGTGTAGTGATGGACAAATTGTTTTAAGAGGACGGCGCCGTCGTAATCGGCAGCCACGGAGGTGAAAATCCAAACTCGGTTCGAATAGTCTTGTCTCGATGACGATGGTGCGGCTTCCACGGCGTTAAAGTGAACAATCTCGTTCTTCTCTGCTCCACCCCCTTTATTATTATTATTATTATTATTATTAATATTCGCATGCGGTGACGACGATGATGATTTCATGTACGCGAGAGCAAACGCACAGACGATGAGGAGTTGCAGACATCTTCGTGTGGCTCCTCGTCGTCCTTTTCGTCTAGACATGATTATTAGTTCTTCGTCGTCGCGTTTCATTTGTGAGGACGAGGAAAAAGCTGAAAAAAAAATACAAAAAGCGAAAAAGGACTAAGGACAAGACGACCAAGTCGACAAGAGATTAAAAGGAAAGGACGATGCAACCAACCGGAAAGTAAGAGGGTAACGACGAGGATTGTGATAATAAGAACGTACAATTCGTTAATAGTATGTCGTAATTAATATTAATAGTACAGAGTTTTTCTTTAGATCAACACGCCGCAGCTTCGACTGTGGTACCAGTCGTCCCGTTTATGTCGTTCTTAACTGTGTTATCAGAAACCGGCGAAGGTAATTCGTCTTCTTTCTTGTCATGGTCTGTTTCTGTTTTTACGTTCACAGCGGCGTCGGTAGCGGCGGCGTCTTTCGTGGTGGCGGCGGCGGCAGCTTCTTTCGGAGCGCCTTCTTCGTCTTCGCCATTTTCAATCGGTTGAAATTTTTCGTGCGCCTCTTTGGCGTCTTTTTGTTGTATGTCTTCTTGCTCTTGCATTGGAAGAACGTCCAATGGAAAGTGGTTGCGCCATCCCAAATTCTCAAGCATTCTTCCGTACCAGGAAGAAGCGAGGTTTGGCGTAATGGTGACTGGAGTCGAGAGTGCACTCGTGCCTGCGCGCGGATCATTCAGCTCGTTTGCATTCGGATGTTGTTCTCCTCCTCCTCCTCCTCCACTCTTTTGGCTCGCAATATTCAGCATCGACGGACGACGGACGAGCTGATTATTCAAGCTATGGAACGCAGGAAGGCCAATCACCGGGGAGTTTGCGCGCCAATCGTAAGAGTCGCTTGGGATTCCGGGCATGGATAATCCAGCTCTCGCTCTGTTCAAATTTTCCATGCTCAAGGACGACACCATTCCTCTCGAGTCGTTCATAGTGCGGTCACTCATATTGCTCATGGTAGCGTTGTTATGCGTAGGGTTATTGCTGTTATTGTTGTTGTTGTTGTTGTTGTTGTTATTATTGTTGTTATGGCTACTACCGAATCCGCCATGCGCGCTCGATTGATCGTTGTTCATTGTGTAGTATTCCTTGTCGAATCCGCTCGCGCTCTTACCACTCTTAATTCTTTGTAATTCCATTAAACTCGCCTGAATGAGCGTTTCCAAACCAACGGATTCGGACCCTCCCGAATCTTCTCGATCTTGACTTGGTCCTCGACTTGGTCCGCGCACGCTCTTCCCAAGTTTCGTTTTCGTTGGAGACTTTTTTGGTCGTTTAATCGCATTTTTGTTTGTCATTTCTTTTCCCGTGTTGTTTTTCATGTTGTTATTGTTGTTATTAATGTTGTTCATCTTGTCCTTGTTATCTTGCGAGGATTCCATGGATTCATCGCAGCTCATGGTTTCTAACACCTGACTCGCCACTCTCTTCAAGTTTGCTTGCTTCGCTAACTGATTTGACGATTGTTTTCTCGATCCCATGGGCGAAGATAAGTTTTGCGCAGCGGCGACTGGACTCGACGCCTTCTTCGGCGGCGACGACGCCGGCGGCGCTTTCCCATTTTGAGCTAAAGTTCTTCGTAACGTTGAATTAAATCGGTTTTTTACTTGGTTATCGGTTCTTCCAGGCATCGAGCGCGAAATCACCGCCCATTTATTTCCATGAATAGCGTGCGCGGCTAATATCTGCGCGTCTTCCTCAGGAGTGAACGGTCCTCGCTTCACGGTTGGATTCAACTGGTTACACCATCGCAAACGGCACGATTTCGAGCTTCTTCCTGGTAATCGTTCGGCAATTGCCGTCCAGTTTCCTGGTCCTCCTAATCGTTGGATTTGTTCGCGCAGTAACGTGTCCTCCTGCGTTGATGTAGATGAGAATATACGGAAGTGTTGTCAGTATTTTTTTTCTCTTTTTGGCTCTCCTTTTTTGTCCTCTCGTCGCTTCGAAACTGAGTAGCGAACACAAAGATAACAAAAACGATAAGGCCGAAAAGGGGAGGAAATTTTGAAACAGTTACGGCCTCCGCGTAGGAATTTTCACGCGCGCGATAGAGGTCTTTGCAAACGACAAAATCTAAATCGCGCGCAAAAATATCACGCCAAAACGTTTGAACCGCACGAAAATGAAACTCGCTCGGCAAAACTCGCTTCGCGCGATGCTAAACGAGCGCACAAACGATTCGCAAAAACTCGTTAGAAAGAAAAAAATTTCCAAAGCGCGACGCGACGGTTGTTGGCCTTGAAACTAACAAAAAAAATGGCGAGGAAAACGTACCTCGAGCGTCCACGCAGACTTGACGTTCTTCTCCTCTTCCATACTTTCGTCCGGATGAATGTGTGTTTCAATGCGTGAGTGGTGTTTCAAGGTGAATTAATCCTCGCGTCGCAGGTGAAAAGGCGTTTTTCAAACGTGCGCGCGCGAAAGAAAAATTTGTGAGGAAATCTCTGGAATAACGAACTTCCTGTGGCTGTGAGAGCTTCTTGCCTTCTTCTTTTGGGACCGCGAGCATTTTTTCGAAGTCATTAGGCCTTTTTAAAGTATTTAGGGTTTGCATACTTTTTTTTTTTTGCTTGCCGCCTTTGAAAATTCAAAAATCAAAAGTGTGTTTTTGTGTGTGTAAGCGTTCTCGTTCGCGATACAAAAGCGCGCGCGCACGCACGCACGCTGCACCGCGAGCTTTTTACGCGCACGCGCTATAGACGCGAATAGGTTGAAAGCAAGAACAGAAGCACGTTCGACGACGTGATTTTCCAACCGTAAAAAATGGGTCGACGACGATCAAACTCTTCCGCACAGAAGAAGAAGAAGAAAGACGAAGATTTCAACGAAGACGACGCCGAAGAAGAGAAGAAAGGACGACGCGATGATGACGCGAAGAACAAGAAAGGAAAAGAAGAGGACGTTTCTGACACAGACGAGGAGGAATTAACGCGAGGGCGTCGTTCTGGTCGTCCGCAACGAAGCACGAGGAACGCAAACAGAGGGAGACGTGCTTGGTTAGGCGAAGATTCAGACGACGACGAGGACGACGACGAACAAGGAGAAGAAGCTGAAGAAAAAGCAACGCGCGGAAAAGGTCGTCCGAAGAAAAAAGTCTCGTATAAAGAAGATAACGACGACGACGACGAATTCATCGTCGACGAAGACGAAGAGGAGGACGACGATGACGATTTCATCTCTTCCGAAGAGGAGTTGGAGTCAGACGACGGCGAGTTTGCAAATATTCGAAGGAGCACCCGAGACCGCCAAAAAATTCAAAGGTTGAGTCCCGGTAGAGTAGAAGCGATGAAACGACGACGACGCGGGGAAGACGATCGTGCGAACGCTAAAGTAATAAACTACAATGAAGACGACGACGACGATGATTTCGATGATTTCATCGACGACGACGACGTAGAGGAAGAAAAGAAGAAAAAGAAGGACGGCAGAGGTCGCCCGCGAAAAGATGGTGGGGGAAACGACAACAACGCGAAGAAGAGCGGCGCGTTCTTTAGCGCAGGAACGCCACCGTCAGCACCAAAAAATGGCAGAAGACAGTCGGGTCGATGGCTCGATGATACCGACGATTCTGACGCGGATGGGTTCGATGCGTTGCACCCGACTGCCGCTCCTCAAAGAGGAGGAGGTGTTGGAAATACGAATAACATCGACATCTCGCGATTCGATGCGTTGTTGGGTGCTCCAGGATATACCGCCGATGGGGCAGGTCCAAAGAAGATTGGCGAGACCAAGGATGCAGAAATTACTCCATTGACGGTAGATCCTTCGTTGACGTTCAATGCCGTAGGAGGCTTGGATAAATACGTCGACGCTCTGAAAGAAATGGTGTTTCTTCCGTTGCTCTATCCCGAAATCTTTGAACGTTTTAAAATGACGCCGCCTCGCGGAGTGCTCTTATACGGCGCTCCGGGAACTGGTAAGACGTTAATCGCTAGAGCGTTAGCAGCATCGTGCTCTCGCGCCGGGAGCGAAGTTTCGTTCTTCATGAGAAAGGGCGCCGATGTTCTTTCAAAATGGGTCGGTGAATCCGAGAGACAGTTGAGATTGTTGTTCGAGGAAGCTTCCAAACGCCAACCATCGATTATTTTCTTTGACGAAATCGACGGTTTAGCGCCAGTGAGAAGCTCTAAATCCGACCAGATTCACAATTCGCTTGTTGCGACACTTTTAGCGCTGATGGATGGTTTAGATAATCGCGGTCGTGTTGTTGTATTAGGAGCGACGAATAGGGTAGACTCCATTGATGGTGCGCTCAGAAGACCGGGAAGGTTTGATAGAGAGCTTGCATTCCCTCTACCAGGCTTGTCGGCGCGGGCCGAGATTTTGAAAATTCACACTCGAGGTTGGAAAAAGCCTCCTTCGATGAATTTAATCAATTATTTGGCACAGAAATGCGTCGGATACTGCGGTGCTGATTTGAAAGCGCTCTGCACGGAGTCCGCTATCGCCGCTTTACGACGACGATACCCACAAATTTACGCCACGGACAATCGATTGAATCTCGATCCTTCGCAAGTCGTTCCCGGACGTGTAGATTTTGAAACAGCATTAAAACAAATCGTTCCTGCCGCACATCGAAGCGCAAAGACATATTCTGCTCCACTGTCTTCATTGATTAGTCCGCTTTTAGGTAACACGCTGACGGAAATCTTAGAAATCGTTCGAGACGTTTACCCACCAGCGGCGTACATTTCCAGTGACGCATCTTCAAACGATGAAGACGCGAACAACGCGAACAGCGATATCTTGAAATCGACGACGGATCAGTTAGAAATCGCGTATTACGACGACTCGGACGACGAAGGCAACAACCTTCTCCTCACCGAAGCAGCTACCGCGGGTAATAACGTCGACGACAAGATTACTACAGGTAAAACGAAGAAAAATGCGTTGAAAATCGCAGCTTCTGAGTTTATTCGCTCGCCGCCTTCACAAAATCCACGATTGCTCGTCTGCGGTGAATCTGGTTCCGGTCAAGCGCACATTGCTCCAGCGCTCTTGCACGCGTTAGAACAGTTTGCCGTACACGCGATTTCCTTACCTGCGCTCTTATCGGATGGCGGTAGATTACCTGAAGAAGCTTTGGTTGCGGCGGTGACAGAGGCAAGAAGAGCGGCGCCTTCGATTTTGTACCTTCCACATATTCGCTTGTGGTGGGAAAGTGCCAACGCGACGTTGCGCGCGACATTATTGACTTTGTTAGACGACATTCCTCCAAATTTACCCGTCATGCTCTTGGCAACCGCGGATTGCGAGCGAAACGAGTTGGACGAAGAGTTGGCCGAAGCCTTTGCGGGTGAGCAGCGCTCGTACGCGTTGACGAAACCAAAAGATGCGGAAAGAAAGGAATACTTCGAAGCTATCGTATCAGCGGCATTGAAAACGGCTCAGAAACGAGACGAACAAATGAAGAAGAACGACGGCAAAACCCTGGCTTCTGCGAAAATTGGCTCGAAGAATGTCGACGCGGCCGCGGTGGAAGAGCAGCTAGAAGTCTTAGAAAAGGCGAAAGATGCCGATGCAGGTGCGAACGCCACTTCTGCTGCGAACAAAGACGAGGCCGTGGAAATGAGTCCAGAAATCATTCAAGCTGAGGAACAGATGTTGAGGAAACAACGCATGTTCTTGCGGGACATTGTGACGCGTTTACTCTTTAAGAAGCAGTGGTCTAAATTAGCGGCTCCTATTACTGATGCCGAGCTCGACGGATACTCAAAGACTGTGCAATCTCCGATGGATTTATCCACGCTACTTTGGAGAATTGATTCGAGTGCGTATTTAACCATAGAGTCGTTTCTCAAAGATGTGCACTTGATTGTCGTAGCAGCCATACAGTATTGGGGAGAGGATTGCGAAGATTCCAAAGGACGCCAGTTTGTCAGTCGAGCGTACGCGTTGGAAGATACCATCACGGAAATGTGCCAACAGTTGGATAATCGAGTGATTGAACGGTGTGTAGCGATTGCAAAGCGTCGCTTGGGCGAAGTTGAAAATTTTGAAGATGCTCAAAAGTTGACGGGCCGGAAACGCCAGAGATCCCCATCTCCGCTCCCGGCGGTTCCCGAGGAAGACGTGGAAATGAAAGAAGAAGAAGAAGAAGAAAAAGAAGCGCCGTCGAACTCGAAAGAGAAGGAAAATGAAGTAATTATCGCGGCAACTTTTGATTTAGTGGACGAATCCACGATTGCATCCGCGAAAGAGAATGCAGTTACCGCACTCGTCGCGAAATCGAACTCTCAGACATGTTCTTTCTGTGAAAATTTAGCTGGCGTGGTGGGAAGAAAAGTCCAAGGCGAATTCGCGAAAATCAAAACGCGCGATAACGCGAGCTGGGCAAAAGCCGTAGTGAAAATATTCAAAGAATCGAAATTTTAATAAAGCTAGTAGATGGACATTATTATTCATATCAACTTTCACATCGCTTCTCTCTCTCTCTCTCTCTCTCTCTCTCTCTCTCTCTCTCTCTCTTCTTCTTCTTCTCTATAAATCTACGCACGAGTACTTTTTTATTCTATTCTTTGCTCAACTCTTTGCTTCTCTCTGCGGCGGCTTTTACCGCGTTGATGAACGAGTTTCTCACGCCCCCTTTTTCCAATTCGTGCACTGCCGCAATCGTTGTCCCACCTGGCGACGTCACGTTATCCTTCAACTGACCTGGATGCGTCCCTTTCTCCAAAACCATCTTCGCCGCACCCATAACGGTTTGCGCGGCTAACTTCGTAGAAACATCTCTCGGCAACCCGCACAAGACGCCTCCGTCGCTCATCGCTTCGATGACTTGGTAGATGTACGCCGGTCCCGATCCGCTCACTCCAGTCACCGCATCTAACAACTTCTCTTGCACCATGACACATATTCCAACCGATTGCATCAACTTCAGCGCCAAATCCGCTTGTTCGTCCGTCACAAATTTGCCTCTCGCCATCGCTGCTGCGCACGCGCCGACTAAACACGGAGTATTCGGCATCACTCTCACCACGGGAACATCTCTGCCAATTATCGCCCCTTCCAACGTTTCTAAAGTCACCCCGGCGCAGATGGAAATCACGATTTTATCCTTCGTCAACTCCTTACTGATTTCATTCAACACAGCGGCTGCTCCATACGGTTTCACCGCGATAAATATCACGTCCGAGTTCTTCGCCAGTTCGCAGTTATCTTTACACGCCGTCGCGCCGAACGATTGGAACAAATCCAAACGAGGTTGCCACGGATCCGTGCAATAAATGTTCGACCACGGAACAATTCCGGCGCTGGAGAGGCCTCCTCCTAAAGCCTCTGCCATCATTCCCGATCCAATAAATCCAACTTTTGTGTTGTTTGCGCTCATCGTTGCTATAAAAAAGAGAGAGCTTTTTGCTGCGTTTTTTTTGAGCGATGTTTTTTGTTTTCTTTCTTCTCGCTCAATTTTTGATGTTTAGGGTTTCAATGTCGGTTGGCTTGTTGAAAACATTTTCTCTCCTTTCGGGTCTTCAGTTTTAAGACAAAGAACAAAATATGGCGGATACTTCGATGGACTACTCGGAGTATTCCGAGAACGAGAACAGCCCGATGGTGGCACCAAAGGTAAATATTGCATCGACACGCGACGCGCATCGTTCTTCTTTTTCGTTTGTGAATTACTATTATTAGTATTATTGTTATCGTTTTGGTTTATCGTAACATCGCGCGCGCGCGCAAGAGAGAGAGAGAGAGAGATTTCTCTCGGTTTTTTTCTTTCTTCCCCCCCAACAGAAAAAAAAGATTTGCGCGCGTTCATCTCTTGGGCGCGCGCGCGCGCGCGATAAATTGTGTTCACGAGACGTTCTTTCGCATCCCCTCTCGCATGAGATGAGCGCATTCGTCGAGTCTTTGAGCGCTGTTCATAAATAACACGTATTCTTCATCGAGGGATACGACGCGCATTCGAAAAAACAGGTACTGACAACAGACTCGTCTGATTTTTCCTCTTCTTCTTTCAAAACTCAATATAGGGGAAGAAAGCTGCGGGCGCGAAGAAAGCGCCGCTGGCGGACGGCAACGCCGGGACTGGTAAAAAAGTCGCCATCGAGGACATTTACCAGAAAAAAACACAACTGGAACACATCTTGTTAAGACCGGACACGTACGTCGGATCGTGTGAGAAAGCGGAAGAGATGGCGTGGGTGTACGACGCCGCTTCTAACAAGTTGGTGCAGAAAACTGTCGCGTTTACGCCGGGTTTGTATAAAATCTTTGACGAGATTTTGGTCAATGCGACGGATAATAAAGTCAGAGATCCGACGATGAAAGAGTTGCGAGTGGATATTGACAAGGAGAAAGGGACAATTTCCGTCATGAACGGTGGGAAAGGGATCCCGGTGGAGATGCACAAAGAGGAAGGCGTGTACGTACCGGAGCTTATTTTTGGACATCTTTTGACGTCGTCCAACTACAACGACAACGAAAAGAAAGTCACCGGTGGTCGTAACGGTTACGGTGCAAAGTTGGCGAACATTTTCTCGCACGAGTTTATCGTGGAAACGTGCGATGGTAGTCGCGAGCGACAGTATAAGCAAGTGTTCAAGAACAACATGAGCGAGAAAGGGGAACCGATAATTACCAAGTGTAAGAAATCCGACAACTGGACTCGAATTACGTTCAGACCAGACTTTGAGAAGTTTGGGATGACTGATTTGGAAGATGACTCCATCGCGTTGATGTCGAAGAGAGTGTACGACGCCGCGGGTATCATCGGGAAGAATACGAAGATCTTTTTGAACGGCGAACAGATCAAAGTCAAGAGCTTTTCGGATTACGTCGATTTGTATCTGCAAGACACGGAGAACGCGCCAAAAGTTTACGAAGCGCAAGGCGATCGTTGGCAAGTGTGCGTGACGGTGTCGAACACGCAACAGTTCCAGCAGTGCTCGTTCGTGAACGGTATTTGCACCATGAAGGGTGGGACACACGTCGCCAACATCGCCGACGGCATTGCGGGCGAATTATTGAAGAAGATCCAAAAGAAGGAAAAGTCGTGCAAGAACTTGAAGGCGTTTCAAGTGAAGAACCACTTGTGGGTTTTCGTGAACTCGCAAATCGAGAACCCGGCGTTTGATTCGCAAACGAAGGAGACGCTCATTACCAGAGCTTCGAACTTTGGTTCCAAGTTCACCGTTTCCGACAAACTCATCAAGCAGTTGATGAATACGCCGTTGGTTGAGAACATCATGTCGTGGGCACAGTTCAAGCAATCCAAAGACTTGAAGAAGTCCGACGGTGTCAAGCGATTGCGATTGACTGGTATTCCGAAGTTGGATGACGCGAACAACGCCGGAGGACGCAACTCGAAAGACTGCACGCTGATTTTAACCGAAGGGGATTCCGCCAAAGCGTTGGCAGTTTCTGGTTTATCCATTGTCGGAAGAGACAACTACGGGGTGTTCCCTTTGAGAGGGAAGTTGTTGAACGTTCGCGACGCTTCGTTTGATCAGGTGAAGAACAACGTGGAAATCACCCACATCAAACAGATTTTGGGTTTGCAACACGGCAAAACGTACGACGAAGATACCATCAAGACGTTGAGGTATGGGAAGTTGATGATCATGACGGATCAAGATCACGATGGTTCGCACATCAAAGGTTTGCTGATCAACTTTCTTCACGCGCACTTCCCGTCTTTGTTGAAAATACCGGGTTTCTTGTTGGAATTCATCACGCCCATCATCAAGGCTACGAAGGGCCAACAAACGCGTGTATTTTACACGATGCCGGAGTACGAAAACTGGAAGCTCGCCAACAACGACGGTAAAGGCTGGGCCATCAAATACTACAAAGGTCTCGGTACATCCACGGCAAAAGAAGCAAAGGAGTATTTTGCTTCGATTGAGTTGCACCGCAAGACGTTTTGCTGGGAATCCGACGGTGACGGAGATTTGATCGACATGTCCTTCTCCAAGAAGAGAGTCGAAGATCGCAAAAAGTGGTTGTCCGCATACGAAGAAGGGACGTTCTTGGATCAAAGCGGCGAGACCGTTCGATACGATGAATTTATCAATAAGGAGTTAATTCTCTTCTCCTTGGCGGATTTAATGCGTTCAATTCCATCCGCCATCGATGGTTTAAAACCTTCGCAACGGAAAGTTATGTTCGCGTGCTTCAAGAGAAAGTTGAAGTCGGATATCAAAGTTGCACAATTGAGCGGTTATGTCTCCGAACATTCCGCCTATCACCACGGTGAAGCGTCTCTTGCGTCTACAATCGTCAACCTCGCGCAAGATTTCGTTGGGACGAACAACATTAACTTCTTAGTCCCGAGCGGTCAGTTTGGTACGCGCTTGCAAGGCGGAAAGGACCACGCGTCGCCGCGTTATATTTTTACGCGTTTGGCGCAGTTGGCCAGAGTTGTATTCCCGGAATGCGACGATGCGTTGTTAAATTACAATGACGAAGACGGTCAAAAGATTGAACCGACGTATTACATGCCGGTTATTCCAACCGTTTTGATTAACGGCGCCGAAGGTATCGGAACTGGATGGTCTACTTCGATTCCAAACTACAACGCACGAGACGTCATCAACAACGTTCGCGCGATTTTGAACGAAGAAGAGCCAACGCAAATGATGCCGTGGTACAGACACTTCAAAGGTGAAATCACCGAAGAAATCTTCAAGGGTGAGCGAAGATTCATCGCCACTGGCTCGTATCACATCCGAGACGAGTGCACGTTGGAAATCACCGAGTTGCCGTTGCGCACCTGGACGCAAGATTACAAGGAGTTCTTGGAAGAGCTCATCGCGCCGAAGGATAAGAAAGCTCCGTTCATTACCGATTACAAAGAGTACCACACGGACACTTCGGTGCACTTTGTCATCACCATGCCTCCGGCGAACTTGGCCAAGGCTGAAGAAGAAGGCATCGTGAAGAAGTTCAAGTTGGCGACGAAAATTTCGTGCTCCAACATGCACGCGTTCAACGAGAACTCGATCATCACCAAATACGACTCCGCGGAAGACATCATGAAAGCATTCGTACCCTTGCGATTGAAAGCGTACGGAGAGAGACGTCAAATGCTCATCAAAGTTGCCGAGTCTGAACTCAAACGTTTGGCGAATAAGACGCGTTTCATCTTGGCGGTTGTCGAAGGCTCCTTGGTTGTCAACAGAAAGAAGAAAGCTGAGTTGGTTGAAGAGCTCGAGATGATGATGTACGATAAGTTACCAAAGACAAAGACGTCCGCATCTGCTGCGGCGGCTATCGTCCAAACGGACGAGAACGATATCGCGGCGGATGAATCTGATGATGCCAACGCGTCCTACGATTACTTGCTCTCCATGCCTTTATGGAACTTGACTTTAGAGAAGGTTGAAGAGTTGGTCAAGGAAAAGGAAGAGAAGGAAGCTGAAGTCGCGTCGTTGAGAGAAACGACAGAGAAAGACTTGTGGTTCAAAGATTTGGACGCGTTGGAAGAGAATTTGGATCAACTTGAAGACGACGACGCCGCGGCTGAGGAAGAGATGCAAAAGCAAGTGCGAGCGGCGGCAAGAAACAACACCAAGGCTGGACAAAAAGCGCTCGCGAAGAAGAAGAAAGCGATCAAGAAAAAGGCGATGGACTGGGACTCGGATGCTTCAGAGTCTGAGTTCGACGACGACTTCTCGGACGACGACTTTGAAATTACTAAGCCGAAGAAACGCGCTCCGGCGAAACCGAAAGCCGCAGCGGCGTCGAAAGCGGCTCCCGTTGCGGCAGCGCCGAAAGCAGCTCCTGTTGCTGCTGCCCCTGCACCAGCGGTTGCTCCTTCCGCAGATTCAGACGACGATGATGTTCCGCAGTTATCCTTGGCGGAGCGATTGTTACAGAAATCTTCTTCCGGTTCCGTACAAGCCAAGCGTCAAGACTCGTTCAACTTTGATGCCGTTTCAAAGATGGTCAACGAGGTTGCCAACGAGAAACCTGTGGCGTCTGCGGCGGCAGCGGCAGATAAGCCAGTTGCGACAAAGAAAGCCGCTGCGCCGAAAAAACCAGCCGCAGTTACTAAGAAACCCGCTCCGGCGAAGAAGAAGAAAGCCGCGGACTCGGATTCGGACGTGTCATTTGATGACGATGAGGATGTCGTCGCGGATGTCGCGCCAAAACCGGCGCGCGCGGGGAGAAACGTCCAACGCAAATCTTACAAGGTCGACGATTCCAGCGACGAGGAAGAAGAGAGCGATTTTGAAGACGGCGACGACGACGACGACGATGATTTCGACGACAGTGACTTTGAGTAAAGAGAGAAAGAAGTGAGGAGGAGGGAGAAAGTTGAAAAAAACAATTTGTAAAGAGAGAGAGAGAGAGAGAAAGTGTACCACGACGACCACAACATTTTATTTTAACACACACCCATCAAAATTGTGAAATAACAAACTATATCATCACACGTAAATATATCGACACGCGCGGAGAGCATGCGCATCGCCTCTACTCCTTCCGTCTCCTACTCCATCCTTTCTTCTTCTTCTACTTCTCATCGCCGTTCTCCCTGTCGATCGACATCGCAAAGAAGAAGAAGAAGACGACAAAGAACGACAGCTCCTCGTTGCGGTGGCGACGGCGACGACAAGAAGGACGGACAGAAAAAAATTTTCTTCGCGTTTGGTTTCGGCTATTGCGCCATTGGCGTCGCCAATCAACTCGTGAAGAAGGAGAACACCAAAGAATGGGTCATCGTCGGCACGACGCGTTCGGAAGAGAAAGCAGAGGCGTTGAATCGTCGCTCCGACGGTACTTGGTGCGAAGAAGTTTTCGCGTGGAAATCAGACGACGGGGAACCGTTAAATGAAGAGTGCGCGAATTGGTTGAAGAAAGCAGACGTTGTCTTAATTTCCACTCCACCGAACGGAGATTTAGATCTAGACCCGATATTATCGACGAAAAAAGTTAGAGAAGTGTTAGAGAACGCGGAGAAGCGACAGATGTTTATTTATTTGAGCTCGACGGGCGTGTACGGAGGCCATCGCGGAGAGTGGGTGGACGAAACGACCGAACCGAATCCAGATTCTATAGTAGCTCAACGAAGATTAAACGCCGAAAAGGCGTGGACAGAATGGATCGTAAATGGCGAGAAAAAGAACAATTATAAGTCAACGTTGCGAATATTTCGTCTTGGTGGGATTTACGGCCCAGGACGGAGCGCTATCGATATCGCCATAAAACGTAAAAGAGAGCGACAGTTCCACGAGAAGACCGCCGGTAAGAAAGAAGCGGTTGCACAAAGCGAGGATAATAGCGGTAGCAGCAGGAGCACGACCACCAGCGATGATAGCACTGACGCGAAATCGCTATCGCCGACACAAATATCTCGGAGGAAGAAGATGTACACGTCTCGGATCCACGTGGCGGATGTTGCCAACGCGCTCGTTCGATGCATCGAAAACGAAATTTTCAGAGAGGAAGAGGAGAATGCCGAAGTGGACAACGAAAGTCATCGCGTCTCCATATACAACGTCGTCGACGATTACCCTTCCTCTCGCGACGAAGCCGTCGATTTTGCCGCAAGTATTCTCGGTTACGACGAAGACTTCGTCAAGAAGAAGAAGAAGAAGAAGAACACTTTTACAAGTTCGAGTGAAACGACAGATACAAATCTCCTCCTGCCGAGTAACGGCGAAAAGCGAGTCAAGAACGAAAAGCTCAAACGCGAAGTGTTGTTAGCATCGTCATCATCATCATCACCGCAATCATCCGCGTCGTTACTTTTTCCCTCGTACAAAGAGGGTCTGTTAGCCATTCGCGATGGGAATCAAATCCCGTTCGATTGATTGCACTTATAGGTTTGCGTGCGTGTGTTTGTGTATGTGCGCGTGTTTAGGAAGTAAAGTTTAGTGTACAGCTCACAAAAAACAAACGCATCCATTTCTTCGCCTCAATCCCTCAACAACTCAAAAAACTCAAAATTCGCCCACAACACACGCGAGCCACAAAAAAACTCCAAAATAAGAAGAGGAGAGAGATAAAAAAAACTCTC
>Ga0181578_10001648_pt1 | contig 21402 bp, 20 predicted proteins | sample 071ome_21_FD_148659 | JGI IMG/M metagenome (GOLD analysis project Ga0181578, IMG submission 148659) | Coastal salt marsh microbial communities from the Groves Creek Marsh, Skidaway Island, Georgia - 071401CT metaG (spades assembly) | ecosystem: Environmental > Aquatic > Marine > Intertidal zone... | reverse complement strand
AGAAGGCCCGCTCCGCCTTTTCCGGCCGCGGGTTCCATGATCTACCGCAAACAAACCCCTGGTACGGACACCACTCATCCGGGTGAGCAGGTAGGATGAATCCTGTTTTTGAACTGAGCATCTAATCCAAGGAGTCTTGAATGCGCCCGATTGCAGTCCCGGTTGCCAGCCGTTCTGAATGTGCCTTAGCCCTGGATGTGGCCTTTGTCTGGGAGCCACCCTGGGCTCCGATGTGATTGGTTATCACATTCGCCCCAACCGTCGTGAGAGCAAGGCACTGGATCGGCACTCACTGATCGAGGGCGCCGGCGCCTGGCCCGCTGAAAGCGAGGCCCAGATTTAAAAGGCCGCCATTTCCGCCAATGAGCTGTTCTCTGAGATGGCGCAGGGCTCTTCCATGGAGCTGGCGGGCTAACTTGGCACCCCTGCAGCACCGGAAGCCGTATTCCGCCAAAAGCTGGGCTTCCCGAATAAACTTTTTCTCATCATCGGCTCGGTCAGCGACCTGATGGTGGTGTCGCGGCCCGCGAAGGGGAGGTGGCAAGAAAGCCGCTATTATCATGATGGGAGCCCTGATAAACCCCTCTCAACCGGTGCTGATCCTGCCCCAGAAGTGGGTCATGATAGGTTTCGAGCGGATCGCCATTGCCTGGAAAAATGGCCAGACCGAGAGCCTGCTGGTGCACAGCCTGTTGCCCTTGCTGAAAGCCGCCAAGGATGTGGTATTGATCACCGAAGGCAAGTATCACCAGTTTGGGGCTTGCGCCAGTGACATGACCCAGTACTTGAATGCCCACGGCGTGAAAGCCCGGCGCAAGCAGGTGACGGCGTCCAAGACTGCCGACGCCCTGGTCAAGACCACCAAAGCTGAAAAGGCCGGCATGCTGGTCTGTGGGGCCTTTAACCGCCGAAGCCTGACCAGCCAGCGCCTGCTTGGGGGGGCACCCAGCAGTTACTGAACGGCTCGGATTTTCCGGTCATCATGATGCATGGGTAAGCAGGGCCGAAGAGGCATTTTGGGGACAGTTTACTTAATAGGTTAAACGCAGATTCCAGTCACTGGGTGCAACAAGGCATTAAGTTAACTGTTCCCTAATTACGCTGAAGCGTTTCTGAAATGACACGGCCGCCCCTGCCAGAGCCCCTCTTGCCAAAAAACGTTTATTTGTCAGCAGTCTACCCAGCATCTTATCCACGGTAGGCTGACAAAATCCGGACAGCAGGCTAGAGCAAGGTGTTTCAATTGGGTCCCGGGGTCTCTTGAGTAGCCCCGGGAATCCTGATCCTGGCGACTGGTGGCCCTGATCTACTGGACTACCGGGGCCCGGGCTATTATGCTTCGCGTTCATGTTTGATGCCTCTGTGTATCCGTATACACAGTTCCTTTCCAACATAACTTTTTGTTTCTTACCTATGACCAGCTTTTGGAGATTTTTATGGTAGTCCCCGGACAGCAATCACTTTCAATGCGGATGTTTCTGGGGCATACCCCGGTATGGTACAAAAAGGCAGTTCTGATCTGCCTCGTCCTGAACGTCATCGCCTACTTCACCTTAGGGCCGCTTCTCACCTCCTGGTTGATGCTGGCCGAGTTCATAGCCACGCTGGCCATGGCCCTGAAGTGCTTCCCGCTGCAGACCGGTGGCTTGTTGGCCTTGCAGATTCTGATCCTGCACTTGACCGATACCCATCATCTTTATGAAGAAGTTGAACTCGGTCTGCCGGTGATCCTGCTGGTGATTTTCATGGTGGCGGGTGTGCATTTCCTGCGTGATGTCCTGTTTGCCCTGATCAATCGCGTGTTGCTGGGGATCAAGTCCCGGGTGGTGATGAACGTGGTGACAATCATCTTTGTCGCGGTGTTGTCTGCTTTCCTGGATGCCCTGACTATCCTGGCGGTGCTGGTGGCTATTGCGACCGGTTTCTACGATGTCTATGAAAAGGTGGTTTCCCGGGTTGGTTATCATGATGACCCTGATCCGAATGATGGTCATATTGACGAACTGCACCGTGAAGACCTGGACAAGTTCCGTGCCTTCCTGCGTGGCTTGCTGATGCATGGTGCGGTAGGTACGGCCATCGGCGGAGTCTGTACCATCGTGGGTGAACCCGAAAATATCGTGATCGGTAACGCCGCCGGCTGGACGTTTGTTGAATTCATCAGGCAGGTATCACCAACCACTATCCCGACGCTGTTTGCCGGTTTCTTCACCTGTTTCGTGATCGAAAAAATGGGCTGGTTCAGTTACGGTGCCGAAATGCCGCCCGCGGTACGCCAGATCCTGACCGATGAAGACCAGAAACTGAAAGACAAACTGACCCAGCAAGACAAGATTGTCATGGTCATCCAGGGGGTTGTGGCTATCCTGATGATCGCGGCGCTGGCCCTGCATCTGGCAGAAATCGGGCTGATTGGTTTGGGCGTCATCGTGCTGACGTCAGCGATGACCGGTGTTACTGACGAGCACAAGCTGGCCGAGGCTTTTACGCCGGGCCTGCCGTTTGCCTCGCTGTTGATTGTGTTTTACGTGGTGGTGGCCATGATCAACACTCAGCACATGTTTACCCCGGTGATGGAGTGGGTGCTGACCCTGGAAGGGCCCCAGCAGGTATTCATGGTATTCCTGTCTAGCGGCTTCCTGTCAGCGATCAGTGACAACGTGTTTGTGGCAACGATTTACATGGACCTGATCAAGGAGCTGTACGATGCCGGTGACATGGCAAAAGCCGCCTTTGAATCCCAGTCTGTGGCGGTCGTGATGGGTACCGGTATTCCGAGTATGTCCACTCCGAACGGCCAGGCGGCCTTCCTGTTTCTGCTGATGTCAGGTATCGCTCCGCGCATACGCCTGGGCTATGGCCGCATGGTCTGGATGGCTCTGCCATATTTCATTGTCTGTACGGCAGTCGCAGCACTGACTATCGATCTGTACATTGCCCACTGAAGATAAACAGTGAATAGAAAAAAACCGGCGCTTGCGCCGGTTTTTTATGGATGAACGAACAACAAAAATCCCTGTCGCCACAGGGTCATGGCGTATTGCTGGCGTCGACAGTTTGCTGGACCGGCGGCCATTGGCTGGTTATTCTTCCTGTCCGTTTTGCTGTTGATTGATAACCGTTGGAGGTGATTTTGACTAACCAGAAAGGTGAATTCCTGAACCAGTCCGTCTGGACGGGCAAGATATTTAATGGTGACTGGGTGGATGCCACGGGTGGCACCATTGACGTCATAGAGCCGGGCACCGGCGAGACGATGGCAACGGTGGGCTTTGCCAATCAGGAGGACGTCAACCAGGCCTGCATCATGGCTGATGCGGCCCAACAGGCATGGGCCAACCTGGGCGCCCGGGAAAGGGCGGATATTTTTTACCGGGCCGCTACCATTCTGCAGGAAAATTTTGAAGAGATTGCCACCTACGTGGCGCTTGAATCCGGCGGCATCATTCCCAAGGGCCAGCACGAAGTGAAGGAGGCCATCGCCATCCTGCACAATGCGGCCCATATTGCCATCGCACCGCGTGGCGAAATTCTGCAAAGCCTCAAAGGCCCTGGCTGCATCAGCCTGGCCAAGCGCGTACCCAGAGGGGTCGTTGGCATCATCTCCCCATTCAACTTCCCGCTGGTGCTCTCCATGCGCGCGGTTGCCCCGGCCCTGGCCTGCGGCAATACTGTGGTGATCAAACCCGACCCCCAGACCCCGGTGGGTGGCGGCTTCGCCATCGCGCGCGCGCTTGAGGACGCCGGCTTGCCCAAGGGCGTCTTCCATGTCCTGCCGGGTGCCGCGGAAGCCGGTGAAGCGCTGTGCACCAATTCCCAGGTGCAGATGATCCAGTTCACCGGTTCCACCGCGGTTGGCCGACGCGTTGGCGAACTTGCCGGTTATCACCTGAAAAAAGTCTCGCTGGAGCTTGGTGGCAACAACGCACTGATCATCCTCGATGATGCCGACCTGGATGCGGCGGTCAACAATGCTGCTTTCGGGGCCTTTTTCCACCAGGGACAGATCTGTATGGCCTCCAGCCGTATTTTTGTGCAGAAAGGCATCCATGATCAGTTTGTTGCCAAACTGGCAGAAAAAGCCTCGCATATGCCTGTAGGCAATCCCGCGACAGGGCAGGTTGCCCTGGGTCCCGTCATCAACCAGAAGCAACTAGAGCGGGTGAAATCCATTCTTTCAACGTCTGTCGAAGCGGGCGCTAAAATTGAGGTCGGTGGTGAAAACGACGGTCTCTTCCACCAGGCGACCGTGCTGTCCGGTGTCAAACCCGGCATGCCGGCCTTTGACGTAGAAACCTTTGGCCCGATCGCCAACATCATTTGTTTCGAGACCGATGATGAAGCGGTCGCCCTGGCCAACCGGCATGAGGGATCACTGTCCAGTGCCGTGATCTCCCAGTCGGTGGGTCGCGCCAACCGCGTGGCCAGCCAGTTGAAATCGGGACTGGTGCATGTCAATGACCAGACGGTCAATGATGACGCCAACAACCCGTTCGGCGCGCCCGGCGTTGCCGGCAGCGGTGCCTCGGTGGGTGGTCCTGCCGACCTGGAGGAATATACCCGGTGGCAGTGGCTGACGATCAAGGACACACCGCCCCAGTATCCGTTTTAACCGGCCACTGCTTATCTAGAATCATCCCGAACTGCCTTCAAAGCGGATTTGAAGGCAGTTAAATTGTCCGAACTGCAAGCTAATAAAAACCGGTCATAAAAGGCATCAGAGTTGCTTGAATACCAAGCAACTCTGATCTTTTTGAAATAACCCTGGGGAGTGTCTTAACGTTTTACGGCAATGGTGGTCTGTGCCAACAGGCGTCCAACCGGTTCAAGCACAGGACCCGGATAGTGGACGTCAGACACTACCAGCTTGACCCATACGGTATCGCCTTCCTTGTACCAGGAGGTCAGGCTGGCATTGCGGAGCGCTGCCATGCTGTGCTGCTCGAACCCGCTGATGGCATGGTCATAACCCGGCAGTTCAAAGATCACCCAGGCGCCCTGGTTCAATTCCCTCACCCCGAGATGCAGCACATCCCTGTCGGTATTCACGCGCACCTCGGTCCCGGCGCGCACGTTACTCTGGTTGGACGTGATCCTGTGATCCTTGCCATTGCGGGTCACGGTGATGGGGGCACCGGCCGCCAGGCCAGGGAAACCGCTGTTGGGTTCATTGAAAAACAGGCGCCCGATATCGCCCTGGCACACGGCGGCGTTCCAGGTGGGATGGACTTCACAGGTGTCGTCAGTGGCGATGCTGTCGTTCTCGCCGTCATGGATCAGAATATAGGCATCAGGCATGCCGCCAACCGAACCGTCTAGGTCGTGAATCACGGCAGTGCGCCAGGCGACGCCACCTCTCTGGTCATTGTCGTATTCATAGACGTAGTCGGGGAAATGCACGGGTTTGGCATTGACGAATTTAGCGCCCATGATGGTATTTTCAGTATGGACCCCGGAACTCGTGTACAGGAGCCAGGAAAGAGCGCCGGTCTCGCGTGTGTCGTTGTCCTGGTAATTCACAAAGGTGGTGTCCACCACGTCATCGCGATAGTCGTAGTACTCGTAGCCGCGGATCGGAAAACCCGGCAAGCCAGGCTTTGGCAGGCTGCGGCCATAGGCAAGTTCTGTGGGTGCGCGGGGGTTGCCGACGTTGTCGGTTTCGCCGACAAACAGTGAGTCAACGACCAGTGAAGAGAAGGGATCCTTGCCGGCCGAACCGGATGAATGGGTATACCCGATGGCGTTGTCGGCAAGCTTCAGGTTGCGGAAGATGTGGTTTTCACCCCGGCCCCAGATACCACCGTTGCGGTTCTTGTAGCTGGTGAGGTCCTCGAAGGTCGAGATCACCCCCATGCTATCGGGATCTGCCGGATCTTCCTTGGGCATGTGCGAGTTGCCGGTCAGGCCGAAAGTATTGTCCTCATTGATGTTGCGGTCGAACATGAAGCCGTCAAAATTGGAATGGGCGACATTGCCCCTGAATTCGCGGATCGGAGTGCGACGCGGCCAGGTGTTGAGGCTGTCTTCCGAGCCCAGGAAAGCACCGTTCGGGTGCTCCGGCAGCGACAGCCAGAAACCATTTTCATCAGCGCCTGCCGCCACGTTGTCGATATAGGAATTGTCCGGATTGGTGATCCAGTATGACGCCACCGTGTTGTCCGACGGCAGCAGGGTATCTTTGGCGGAAAAGCTGATCTGCCTGAGCGCGCGGCGATTTTCATAATCAAACTCACCTGCGGCGGCGAGGTTGGTCGGCACACAGGCCATGGTGGGATGACACTTGGTCTGGATCGCCAGGTTGTGAATGAATTCGTTGCCGGTCTCGATGCCATCTTCCATGAAGAAGCAGTGACCGACCGTGTTGTAGGTGACATTGTTCTCGATGCGCAGGTCGTTGGAGCCATGCACGGTCACGCAGCGGTTGAAGGTATCGTGGATGGCCGCATTCCTGAGGTACTGGCCCTTGCCGCCGTCGCCCACCAGGTGCCAGTGGATCGGGTAGCGCGCCAGTTCCAGATGCTGGCCCATGCGGTTCAGCTCAACGCCCTCGACATACATCTTGCTGGTGACCATGGCCATGATGTGACCGCCAAAGTAGGACTCGGCAGCATCTTCAGAGGCCTGGATCCTGATATTGCGGGACAGCAGACCGACCTCGCCACGTTCATCTATGTCATAAGTAATCTCGCCGAAGTGCATGTACTCGAGTGGTTCATCCAGCGTGATGGTGTTGCCGCGAATAGCCGTGATATAGCGCGTTTCTGCCTGTCGCGGATTGTAGTCGGTGGAGGCCAGCACAATCTGGTCGCCCACCTGCCATTGCTCGGCATTGAGTACCTCGATGGTGGTGCTGCCGGCCTCGGCAGTCGCCGCCAGCTTGGTCCAGGCGTTGGTGATGTTGCCATGCAGGTTCAGGGTGCCGCCCGAGAGCATGATGCCGCGATCACCCATGCCCATGAGCTGCTCGCCTTTGACATTGTCGGTGAGCGTAATCGTGGCTTTGTGCTCGAAAGGATTGGATTCGGTGCCGATCTGAAGCTCGCCGAACACCAGGATCCATTCGGTGGACAGGGCCAGATCGGCTTCGTCAGCAAAGCTGAGCTTGCCATTGATGGTGATACTGCCCAGTTCTGGCGGGCTGACATCGAGGATCACATCATGCCCGCCGCCAATCACAACCTTGCCGCCAGCGGCTGGTACCGCCCCACCTGACCAGGTGGACGCTTCGGACCATAACCCGCCTCTGGCCGATTCCTGGGCTTCGGCATTGAACGTGAAACTGGCAATGATCAGTAATGCAGGATGGAATAAACGACGGTTAATGCGCATGGGACTGTCCCCTGGTCTTGGTTTTCTGATTGTTGTTATGCAGCCAAGGAGAATAGCAAAATCAAGGGTGTGAAAGTAACTTGAAAATCACACCCCTTGGCGCCGATGCGTTAACGAGGCAGGGAACGGCGGCAAACACATCAAGTGGCGTAAAAGCACGGCTTAAAACGGGACGCCCACTTCTGTCCGCGATACCAGGGCGGGTGTCCTCGGAATGCCTCGGCAGACGAGGTGTTACCCGTCACCCTGGAAGGCCCCTGTTAGTTATTGAACGCGGTCAAACACCCAGCGCCCCGACACCTGGACTTCCACGACCGAGGTGGCCGCATTGTTACCGATACTGCGGAATTCGTAGGGCTGGCTCCAGGTGCAGGTGGCACAGATGAAAGTGGTCTCCGATTGCGGAATAAGCTCCTCCTTCGGTTCCCCGTTACGGCTCAGGTAGAGTGCGCCGTCTTGCAGGGTGACATCTACAGTGGTCAGGTATTCCAGCCAGATGCCTTCGTAGGTGCCCACATAACGGGACAATGTCTCGATATCGAGTTCCACGGCTGACGCCCGCGCATCTGACAGTTTGTCCCCTACCCAGTGCTTGGTGCCGCCTTCACTGGCCTCGTTGCAGACAATTTCGAGAATGACATCGTCCGCGGCGTAAACCAGGTCAATGACCGTGTGTAGAGGTTCGATAAATGCGCCGGGATCCGTGTAGGTCACGTCAACTTCCATATGGCCGAAGTCCAGGCGGCGGTAGCGTTCAGTAATTCGCAACTGCTCGGTGTGTTCAAGCCCCCAGGCGTGCATCCAGGTTTTGTCGTTAAAACCGTTGCTTTCAACCACCAGGGTGTCGCCTTCCCAGTGACCCACCGAATACCCGGTCCAGATGGGCAGGGGATCGGATTCGAGTTCCCGGCCGTCGGTGAACACCTGGCGATAGGTGAGATCCGCAAAGAGCATGGCAATGACCTGCGGACTTTGCACGATCTGTCGCAAGCTGCCGCCGCCGGCAGGACCACCGGCAATATAGGCCGGGCCGCCAGGCATGCATTGCATCATCGGGCCGTCCCGGTAGTAATTGCGTTCATGGGTGGCCATGGTCTCGCGTGCCCAGGGTTGTACCTTCGAATCATCGTCCAGGCCACCGGTCACCGCGCTGGCACGCCAAAGGCCGGTCAGGTCCGGAAGGCCGTCAGCGGTTCGCGGAACCGGTGCCGACAGGTCTGGTGCGCCATCGGCGGTACGTGGGATACCGGGTGTTGGTTGCCCCAGCCATTGCGCGGCAAGCGGCGCGGTTACCAGGACCAGTAGCAGCGATACAATCAATTGTTTCATGGCATTCCCCTCAAGTGATTAGTGGGTGGTCAGGCCGGATCACAGCGGTGTGCGGCGCCGTTCACGGCCTTCCCGGGCCCCGTTGGCCACGCTTTCCCAAAGCAGCTCACCGGATTCGGTGATGCTTACCGATGCCGCGTTGGCAGTGTTGGTGCCATTCCTGGCGCCGTATCCCTGCACACTGAGTACATCGCCGACCTGCACCCGGCCGCGGCCCCAGCCCAGGCGTAACAAATCATTGATGCCGACCAGCTCGATCGCCCATTCCTGGGCTGGGCCGTCGTCACCTTCGGTTTCGATGAACAGCCAGGCATGGGGATTGGTCCATTCCATGCGGGTCACCGGTCCGGTCAGGGAGACGGGCTTGTTGATATCGAATTCAGAGGCAAAAGCGTGGTGGGACAAGGCTGGTGTTGTTGCCAGAAGCCAGGCAACACCAACACCTGTCAGGATGAAGGCTTTCATAGTGGATTCCCCTTTTAGTGTATAGGCCAGATCGTCGTTTTTGTACTGATCATGGTCTGGCCTGTGACCATAATAAACCGACTTTCATTGTCAGAAATAGCCTTATGATGGCCATGGGGCGGAAATAGGAGGCAGGATCAGGCTTTCGGGCAGGGGGTGTATCAGGCTGATCAGCGAGTGGGAGGACGAGCTTTCCCGGTATACCTACCAGGATCTGCGCCGCTCCAGTGAAGCAAGCCTGTGTGATACCCGGGTTCGCGACCAGCAACTGATCAGTGCCATGCACTCTGCTAAACCCAAGATGATACCGGCCATCAATGCCTTCAGGGATCAGGTGCTGTTCCTGAAACACAATCTCAATGTCAGGGCTATCGCCTCATTGCGGTTGGAACTGGTGACTATTGAGGACGACATTTCCCTGCTGATTTCGGATATGGAAGCCTCCATTGCCCAATCCGACCAGATTCTCACGGAAATGGAATTACTCTGAATCCTGCCTAAACAACGGCAAACCCGCTATCGCACCATAGGCTGCCTGAATAACCGCCTGTCAGTAAGCATCCTCATGCGCTTTTGGCGTGAAGGCCGGCAATGGGGCGGGTGTCTTCAGGCCCTGTTCCGGTCATTCGATAACTGATTGATACGTTTCCCGTGCCGTATAGGCCGTGATGGCGACCAGCACGGTAATGGCAAAGGCAAAACCGCCGACTTTCAGGGGAATGTTGTCGGCACCCGGTGGTGCGATGGCGACGAACACAGCCGGAAAGAAGGCGGTGATCATGGTACCCAGGTTCTGGGAAATTGCCATGGCCGACACCCTGACCCTGGCAGGAAACAGCTCCGGGTAAAAACTGGGGAAGACGGCGTTATAACCCTGGTAGATAACCCCCCACATCAACAGCGACAGGATGATGGCCAGCGGGACATGGTGAATGCTGATCGCATAAAGATAGGCAAAAGACAGCAGGCCGGCTCCCAGCGAGCCCAGCATGACCGGTTTGCGTCTGCCGATCCTGTCAGACAGGTTGCCGACCACCGGAATTACCGCCACAGCGACGATATTTCCCAGCACGGGTATCCAAAGGTAGATCGCTGTTGAGAAACCAATGCCATAACTTTCCTGAACGGCATAGGCGGCGCCAAACACCGTCGTCACCACCGGAATCACATTCATCAGCGCCATAATCACGACACGCAACATATCCGGCCAGTGATGGCGGATGGCCTCCAGGGCGGGGATGTGTGTTTCTGCGTCCTTTTCTACCCTGTCATGGAAGACAGGGGTCTCGTCGACATTGTTGCGAATGATGAAGGCCGCGATGATGACAAAAAAGCTGAGCAGAAACGGTATACGCCAGCCCCAGCTCTCGAACCCCTGGGGAGACAGGTAGTACGCCAGTGGCAGGAAGATGGCTGCCGCGAGGATCTGCCCGGCCTGCACACCCTGTAACGTGAAGCTGGCATAGAAACCGCGCCGGCCTGGCGGAGCATGCTCGAGAATCATGGTGCTGGCACCGGAGATTTCACCGGCCACGGCAAAGCCCTGGACCAGTCGCAAAATCACCAGGATCAGGGGAGCAAGCCAGCCAATCTGGTCATAGGTGGGCAGCAGGCCAACGCCCATGGTGGAGCCACCCATCAGGAACATGCACAACAGGAGCACTTTTTTGCGCCCGTGCGTGTCACCCCAGTGCCCGAGAAAGACGGCGCCGATGGGTCTGGCGACATAGCCCACCCCGTAGGTCGCCAGAGATGCGACCAGGGCTACCCGGGGATCATCCGAGGGAAAAAACAGTTGGGGAAAGACGAGCGCAGAGGCCGTGGCGTAGATGAAAAAATCATAGTACTCGAGTACGGAGCCGATCCAGCCGCTGGCTGTTGCCTTGCGCGTTTGGTGATCTGTGGGGGAGGTGCCATTGAGCAGGTTTTTTATCATTCTTGTTATCCAGCTGTGGTTTATTAGTGGGCACTATTACCAGGTTGCCAAACCCGGCAGCGTTGCCCCTTTTTTAGTATTAGTCCGTCTGCTGCAGCCAGCTTCGCGTGGTGTTTAACAGGTGTTCATCCGCCGCAAGGGCCACGCCGGTGAAGATCCGGAACGCATCCAGGCCCTGGTTGATCCAGAGGTCATAGCCGGTCATGCACTGCAGTCCCTGTTCCCGGCACCGGGTCATGAATGCCGTTGCCAAGGGGGTGTAGACGGCATCAAATGCCCATGTTTGCCCGCCAATCAGGGCAAGATCAATGGCAGAACCGGGATGATGGTGCATGCCCATTTCCGTACAGTTCACCAGGGCGTCCGCAGACCGGATGGCGTCTGCCAGCGCGTCCTGGTCTACCGCGCGGGCATCAACACCCTGCTGTGATAACACGGCAGCCAGCGCGTCAGCCTGGGCCGGTACGTGATCATGCAGGGTAATGGCGCGACAGCCCAGTTTTACCAGGGCGAAGGCGATGGCCTTGCCGACCCCCCCGGCACCCACCAGGCAAAGGCTGCCCGGTGGTTCATCCCCCCGGCACAGGGTATATGCCCTCAGAAAACCGCTGAAGTCGGTATTGGCGCCAAGCAGGTCACCGTGTTCAAACTTGATCGTGTTATAGGAGCCAATTCTGCCGTGGTCAGCCACATACGGTCTGGTCACCCGGTTCACGATGCGGCTTTTGTAGGGGTGGGTGATATTCAGGCCCGTGTACCCGGCCGCCTGGGCCTTGTTAACCTGCGCCACCGGATCGAAATCGGGATCGTCAGCACCATCAATAATGTCGTAACGAATGTCGATCCCGGCCAGCTGCCCCAGATACTCCTGCAGTCTCGGCATGCGGGATTGCCTGATGCCCGCACCGATCAGCCCCATTTTCAGCGCCATAAGATGTCATGCAACGTAGTCATTAAAGACGCTATTAAATGGCATAACTGTACCGAATGTAAAATCTCAAAATGCCTGTAATGCCGGTCAGCGCCTATCTATAATGGCCGCTACCCACGGTGTAAGACGATGCCCTCCAGAGAAATGCGAAAATGCCTGCTATGCGGGCTGGAAACCCCATCGGCGATGACGGAATTCCGTGATCGCCACGTCTGCTGTCCCTGTCTCAAGTGTGATGATGACCTACTGAGACAGAGCGATGGTTCGATCATCACGCGCGATATTGCCCATCACCAGGAAACGCTGGAGCAGGCCCTGGATAAAATGGACGATGTTCTGCAGCAAGCCTGGGCGGGTTATGCCCGGGGTATTCGCCTGATTGTGGGCGGAGGTCGCATACGCGAAGCGGTGCTCAGCCAGTGCCGGTACTATCACGATCAGGACTACATCGAGTCATACGCCGTTGAGGGCGCCAACCAGGGGGCCATCCTGGTTTACCTGCGCTGAGCCTTAAAAGCAGTGTCCATGCATCATCCCTAACCCGCAGGGTCAGGACCACAGCGATGGCACAGTCGGCTATCATGCGTACCGCGTGTCATCCAGGAGTTTGTCTATGCCCGAAAGTACTGCCCAATGGGGACTGCCCGTGCGCATCATGCATGCGGCAGGCCTGGTACTGATCTTTATCCTCATCGGTCACGGCTGGTGGATCACGTGGCTGGCGGCGGGTGATGAGCGGCTGGCGCACATCGTCTGGCATGCCTCATTCGGTTATGCGGTGCTGGTGCTGACCGTCTTGCGCATGGCATGGCGCGGCAATGCCGAAGCACCGCCGTCTCCGGCTGGTTCCTTGAAATGGGAACGAAACCTGGCCGCGCTGGGGCACATGGGGCTGTACCTGCTTACCCTGGGCACCTCGGTACAGGGCTGGGCGCTTGCAGGCACCTTTGCGGATCCCCTGAACGCCAGGCTGTTGGGCATCATTCCCATGCCGATGATCATGTCCGGTACGTCCCTCCACGATCCGCTGCTGGAGATGCACAGCCTGTTTGCCTGGCTGCTGGTGGGCCTGGTGTTACTGCATATTATGGCGGTGGTTTATCACCAGTATCACAAGCGCGACGGCCTGTTGCAGCGCATGTTCTGGTCGTCCGGGCAGTCAGTTCAGTCGCAGGATGAGTAAGGTCAACGCTACCGGTGTGCCAGGGTGTTGGCGCTCCAGTGCAAAAATTGATGCCGCGTGGTTGATATGATGGCTGGTAAACTGGCGATCCAGTAAGACGGTAGTGAAATGCCAGGTGTCCCATCCTGTGGGATGAGTTTATACGGGAAATAAAACCATGAAGAACACGACAAATCTGCTTTTTACCGCGCTGGCCGTTTTGCTGTTGGCTGCGCCCGTTGCCCGGGCACACCATGCGTTTTCCGCCGAGTACGATGTCAATCAGGTCATGGAAGTGACCGGCACAGTTACCCTGGTGGAGTGGACCAACCCGCATGTGCGTTTCTACGTGGATGTAACCGGTGATGATGGTGAGGTGGTCAACTGGGATTTCGAATTACAGAGTGTGAATACCCTGGTTCGGGCTGGCTGGTCACGCGATGCCCTGAAGGCCGGCGATGTGGTGACGGTCGTGGCGTACAAGGCGCGCAACGGCAGTAAACGGGCCAATGCCCGGGGCAGTGTCGTGAAAGCCGATGGGACACAGCTTTTTGCCGGTGATCCCACCGCCCAGTAAGCTGGCTGCGTGCTTTACTGAACCCTTGATGGAATGAAAGCAGGAATATCAGGAGCCAACACATGCCTGGAAATATTTTAAAACACCAAGCAGTCATCCTTGCCGCCTGCCTGCTGTTGCCTGGCCTGGGCAGTGCGGCAGATGCGGCGCTGCGCTTGCCCGACGGCAGGCCGGATTTTTCCGGGCTCTGGCTGGGCGGGGGTGGCATTCGCGGTATCAAGCCCGGCGATGAAATGATCATGACACCGTGGGCCCGGGAAATTTACGATTACCGCACCGATCCTGACGGCAATGCGGCAAACGAAGATCCCAACCTGATGTGCCTGCCTTCCGGTGTGCCGCGTATGTCGCCTTATCCGTGGCGGATTGTGCAGACCCCGATGAACCCGGATGAATCGCATATCTTTATTCTGTTCGAGGGCAATATTCACAGCTACCGCCAGATATTCATGGACGGCAGGGCGCATACGGAAAACCCGGATCCGACCTGGTACGGCGAATCGATCGGCTGGTATGAAGGCGATACCCTGGTGGTGGATACCATTGGTTACAACGACAAGACCTGGTTTTCCTTCCAGGGCCATCCCCATTCCGAGGCGCTGCACACGGTCGAGCGTTTCACCAGGGTTGATGCCAGTACCCTGAGCTGGGAGATCACGATAGAAGATCCCGTTGCCTATGAAAAACCGTTTACGGTGCAAACCGAGGCCAAAATACTGGCTGGTGAGCTGATGGAATACATCTGTACCGAAAACAACACCAACATCGGCAACATGCGCGGACCGGCACGTAATCCCGGTAACTGATTCGAACCTATCAGCATAATAAGCCTGCGCATCACTGGGATCAGGTTGCCTTGACCCCTTTGCTGCCTGGACAAGCGCAAACCACTTTGCCTTCGCCAGGGTTCACCTTGATCAGGCATGGCCACCAGTGTGCCGCCATCGGCAATCCGCTGCCTGCCCGATGCCGTAGATACAGGCAACGTCCTATCTCCGCCTCATCATGGAAGCCAGTTCATGCGAACAAGCAACTGCCTGCCCATTCCTGTCATCTGCCTGCTACTGATTTTTCCAGGCACGGCTGTCGAACCCGCGCTGGCACAGGCCGGACGCGCACCGATCATGGTGGAAACAGAATTCGGTCCCGGTTGGCAGTCACGCAACGATGTCAAAATACCCAATGACACTTTCGGCACCCGGTTCGCGCTGGATGCCGTTACAGGCAGTGGTCCCTGGCTGACAGCTCGCGTCAACCTGATCTGGGATGCCAACGAGAAACATGGCATGCGTGTTCTGTTGGCGCCGCTCAATCTTTCAGAAACCGGCAGGCTGCAGGTGAATACGGATTTTGCCGACAGTACTTTCCAGGCAGGCCAGCCGGTCGAGGCACGCTACAGGTTCAATTCCTGGCGGGTGTCATACCGTTACCACCTGGTGGAAAAAGCGCGCTGGAATCTCTGGATTGGTGGCACCCTCAAGGTGCGAGATGCCGAAATTAAATTACACCAGGGCACCACCACGGCTAATGACGATGATGTCGGGCTGGTGCCGCTCTTTTACCTGGCCGGCACCTACCAGCTTGACCAACACTGGACCCTGAAAGCGGATATGGATGCACTTGCCGGTGGTCCCGGACGCGCCATCGACCTGGGTCTGCGGCTGGATTACACCCTCAATGACCGCTGGTCGATCGGCGCAGGCTACCGGGGGCTCGAAGGGGGTGCTAATACCGACAATGTCTACAACTTTGCCTGGTTCAACAGCCTGGTGTTCGCCACGTCCTACCGGTTTTGATGCCCGCGATCCTTTAACCGGGTCAGAGCCACTTTAAACCGGCCTTGGCTGATTGGTGGCCAGCAGATTCAGCGCCGGAACTTGGTTGCCAGGGTCCAGTCCGGGTCCTGACACAGCCGGCAGTCTTCTCCCAGAAAAGTCCCCGCAGCGTCGACATCATGCCGCAGCTGCCACTGCAGCCAGTCGACAACGACCTGGGCGGCACGTCCGCCGTTGGGGTCCTGGAATGTGCCGCCATGACCGACCGGCAGGTTGGCTACGGCCACCGGCACGTGATTGATGTTGGCAAAATCGTCCATGCCGTTGCCGTAGGCGACATCGGTTTCCCCGCCCAGGACATAGAGGGTGGGGACATGGATGGCATCGGTGATATCTGGGGAATTGTCCATGCCCGACAGTATGTTCGGGCTGTTGTTGAATTGTCCCGAATGCATGATCACCAGCGTGTCGATGCGGGGGTCAGATGCCACGTTCAATACCTGGAGTCCACCGCAACTGTATCCGGCAACCGCGATCTGGTCCGGATCGATCAGGCCGTAATAGGGACTTCCCGGGCGCGTGTTTTCCGCCATGGCCCAGTCAATGGCCTCGATCAGTTGCCCTGGCGTGGTTTGCGGTGGCGGGAACTGGCCTGGCGGTGGTGGCGGGGGTTCGGTATACGGGTGCGCACCGGGGCCGCTGTAGATGCTGCCGCTGGCGATGACCAGATACCCGTGCGAGGCAATCTCCAGCAAATGAAAGCGACTGCTGGCGGCATCATTGGTACAACTGCCGTTGCCCCAGGCCATCACCCCCAGCTTTTGTGAGCCCAGGGCGGCCAGATTCTGTGGCCGGTAGATGACATGGTCGGGCAGGGTGCTCACTTCTTCTTTCATGGCCGGAAATGCGCCGGTGCCGACGGTGTCGGGACGATCATCATCCCGGGGCTGCGCTGATGCGCCCATGCACAGGAGGATCGTTGCTGCGCTTAAAAACATGGCCGACGCGGTTCGGCGATGAGGTAAGGTTGCCCACATGCTGTTAATCCCCTGTTGAATGACGGTTGCTGGCTCTGGTTGTACCGCGACAATATTACATCATGTCAAACGCCTGTCAGTGCCCGTTAATACGCATTTTTTCATGCGCGAGTAGGGCCGCCCTGTGTGACGGGCTGATAACACGACAAGGCGGCTCTGTCATTTTCCGGAGAGGGCAGGACAGGCATGGCCTGCGGGGTTTTTTGCCGCCAAAACATGCTATTCTTTCAGGCCCTTCTTTGGGGTTAGTCATCGAATTATCTAAAGCACAATCAGGGGGATAACTGGTTCCATGCGCACATCTATTCGTTTGTTTTTTCTGTCGTTTCTCGTTTTGGCGGGTTTCACCGCCCAGGCACAGTCCATGCGCTGGTCTGATCCGGCCACTTGGCCCAACAGCCAGGTCCCGGTAGCCGGTGACAAGGTGACCATTGCCAGTGACCAAGAGGTCTTGCTGGATGTCAGCCCACCGGCCCTGAGCGGTCTGACCATCAACGGCAAGCTCGTGTTTGCCGATGAGGCCGATCTGGCCCTGACCACCGAGTGGATCATGGTGTTCGGCGAGCTGCAGATCGGCACCGAAGCCAACCCTTTCCAGCACAAGGCCACTATTACGCTCACGGATAATGTGGAAGGTGAGCAGCTGATGGGCATGGGCGACCGCGGCATCATGCTCTCGGGCGGCACCCTGAACCTGCACGGCAACCGCACCCGCACCTGGACCAAGCTGGCCAGCACCGCGGAAGCCGGTGCCACCACTATCAATGTCCTGGACGCCAGCCAGTGGCAGGCCGGTGACGAAATCGTGCTCGCCTCTACCGATTACGATCCACGCCAGGCCGAGCGTCGCACTCTTGCTTCAGTAAATGGCAACACCATCACCCTGACCGAGCCGCTGGAATACATGCACTTTGGCAAGATCACCTATGGCGTGGACGAACGCGGCGAAGTCGGTTTGCTGACCCGCAACATCAAGATCCAGGCGTCCGAGGATGCCGCTGAATCGCACTTCGGTGGCCACATCATGGCCATGGTCACCAGCAAGATGTATGTCGAAGGCGTTGAGCTGAACCGCATGGGCCAGCACCTGGAACTGGCGCGCTACCCGATCCACTGGCACCTGGTGGGTGACGGCGGCAAAGGGCAGTACATCAGGAACGCGGCTATCCACGACACCTTCAATCGTTGCGTGACCGTACACGGTACCAATGACCTGCGCATCGAGAACAACGTCACCTATAACACCGTCGGCCACTGCTTCTTCATGGAAGACGGCATCGAGCACGGCAACGAGTACCTCAACAACCTGGCCATCCAGGTGAAGTGCCACCCAAGCAACCCCTGCCAGCCCACCAATCTGGCTGCTACAGGCGAATACACTGAAGAGCGTCAGGCCATCGGACCGAGAGGGCAGAATTCGCCGGATGTGCTGCTGCCGTCGGACAACACGGTGGCCGCTTTCTGGATCACCAATCCGGATAACAGTTATATCGGTAATGTGGCGGCAGGCACCGATGCCAACGGTTTCTGGCTGTCGCTGCCGGAGCATCCCAACGGCGCTTTCCTGGATTCCGATGACAGCATGAATACCTGGCCGCGGCGTACCCCGTTCCGTGAATTTCGTGGCAACGTGGCTCACTCCAATTACGACGGCTTCATGTTCGACCGCAACATCAACGTCGACAACACCTTTGGTGTCACCGGCCCGTCACATACCGGGCATGCCGATCCGGCTGATCCGGAAAGCGAGGCGCTGGTCACCGTGTTTGAAGACCTGACCACCTATAAGAACCGCAATGGCGGTATCTGGGGCCGCGGCAGTCTGCATCTGTTCAGAAATGTGAAATTTGCCGACAACGCCATGGGCTTCACCCATGCCGCCGGTGGCGGACCGCACGAGTATTCCTCACGCGTCATCGACTCGCTGTTTGTCGGCGAAACTGAGAATGTCGGTAACCCGAGCACGCCGGAAGAGATGGCCTATGGCCGCACGTTTCCCAAGCCGACCATGCCGGACTTTCCGATTCGCGGCTATGAGTACTACGACTACCGGCATGACGTTATGGACACCACATTCCGTAACTATGAGGACAATGCCACCCGCAAGACGGGCGCGATTTCTCACCTGCTGTACACCAGCTTCGGTGCCAGCTCCAACAATGCGGTCGAGGGTCTGACCTTCGAGAACGCCAAGCCGGTGTATTACCCGCCGTTGGAGCGCAAATGGGGCAATGATGTGAATACCGGCTCCCTGGCCTACAAGACCGCCGTCTTCAGGGACCTGGATGGTTCGCTGGGCCTAGGCAAACCGTCCTTTGTAGTCATCCATGACGGCGTGAATAACAGTATTGCCGTTGACGATAGTTCCTGTGAGATCAACCCTGACTGGAACGCGGCCTTGTGCACGGGCGATGTCGGACGCATGAGCTTTGTGAACGGTCGTGGCCTGGCCTTTGGCCGCATCAGCGCCGGCATGGGCAACAACAGGGACCTGCCACCGGTGATCCTTAGCCGCGCGGGTGTAGAAGAAGAAATCAGCATCCAGGTGGGTACCAATATTCTGGCCAACACGGAGTTCAAGGTCACCACCGAGCGCGAGGACATGGAGCTGCATGCCATTGAATTGGACAAAGGTTCTTGGGTAATGCTGGAGATTCCGGGGTTCAAGCAGGCCGATGCTGGTATGGAAGTGGCAAGCCTGGATGCGCTGCGCAAAGCGGATGACACGGCGTACTACCAGGCCGGCGATGCGCTGTGGGTGAAACTGGTGTCACCGGGTGACAGCGGCATTGGCGGGCACAGCGGTGGTGTCATGGTGAATGTCAGCCGATGACGCCAGGGATTAAAAGGGGCAGGGTAATTTGACTGCCCCTTGGTCTGTTTGACAGCTATGCAAGTGAACTGAAAACCCTATAGGGCAAATGTCAATGAAAAGAAAACATACACTTAAATCGATCACGACCTGTTCAATCGCCCTGGTTGGCATGGCCTTTGGGGCCGATGCTTCAGCGGCATGCACCCGTGACTCGCTTGAAGCCTTGACCGAAAACTATGTCGAAGCTCAGACGACCGGCAATGCGACCTTGCTGCCCATGGCCGATGGCGCCTATTACGGCGAAAACGATCTGCCCCGGAATATCACGGAAGGGATGTTGTCCCAGGCCATCACGCCTGACTTTACCCGCAGCATTGTCGATACCACCCTGTGCGCCACCTTCACCGAGTTTGTTGCTGCCAGCCACGATCACCCGTATGTCATCCACACACGCATGGAAGTGAATGATGACAACGCGGTGAGCATCATGGAGTCCGTGGTCACCGATGAGGGGGACTGGGTATTCGGCGCAGATGCTTTTCTGGGCTACACGCAGGCAGAAGACTGGGGGGTGATCCCCGAAGACCAGCGCGACATGCGCGGCGTGCTCAAGGCAGCGGCCGAGGCCTATATCAACAACTGGGGCGATCCCTATCTGCCGGTGCCGCACGGTACGCCCTGTACCCGGCTGGAAGGCCGCATTTACACCGGCGCCAAGGATCCTGAGGGCCAGACCTGCACCATGGGCGCGTTCCCGCAACCGATCAGCACCGGCAATCGCCGCTTCGTGATTGATGAGACGATGGGTGCCGTCAGTATTTTTCACAGCTTTTCCTGGCTTGATGCCGGGCTTGGCCCTTATCACCCCGGCACACCGGCCAGCCAGGTTTTCAGGATTGAAGACGGGATGAACCGTTACATTCACGAGGTGACGGTGTGCACAACGCCCGGCTGCGGAAGAGGCAGGCCGCCTGGACCGTGAAATCAAAATAGGGCATCTCTCCAGAGACCAAGGGAGCTAAACCAAACAAAGGGTCAGAGTAATATAAAATTTTAACTACTCTGGCCTGTTTGACTCCGATTGCAGATGTCACATGCAGGGAAGCCATAAACAATGTACCAATTGCAGTGAATATATCCGCAAGGGTCCTTATTGTGAAAATTGTGGTCAACGCAACGTGCACACCCGGCTCGTGTTCGGCAGTTTGCTCGAGGATTTCAGTAAACAATTATTTGAACTGAACCTGCCTTGAATTTACACCATTAAAGAACTGACTCTCAGGCCAGGAAAGGTATGCCGGGACTATGTGGAAGAGAAAAGGGTCCGATACGTAAATCCAATCAAATACCTTGTCTATGTTTCGGCGTTATTTTTTTTCCTTTCCAGCTTCCTGCCCATTCAATATCAGGTTTTCAGAAGTACACAGGGTTTTGCGTACCAGCAATACAACTGGTTCCAACGCCTTCTCCATGACAACCCGATTATCCTGTACCTGTTTACATCACTGTTTGCCGCTTATTACATCCGTATCTTGTATCCCCGGACATCATTCAACAAGACCGAGATCAATACCGTGGTGATGTACATCCTGGGACAGATATTTCATATGTTCTTTATCTTGTCCCTGGTTGTAAATCTGGTCATGGAGAAGGTCATGTTACGGCTTGATGAGTCAGTATTTGCAATAGCCATGCCGGCCATGATTCTGGTTATCTTTGCCCTGTTTCTTGGTTATCTGACATATGCCAGTAAAACTTTGTTTCCCCAGTCTTCCCTGTTGGCCGGCATCAGGTCGTTTATCCTGATGCTTCTGGCAGCAGCTACCTATAATTTGAGTCGTTTTCTGGTGCTTTCTCTTTGATTTCAAATCAAGTTACTCTGACCCCTTGATGTTTTAATTTAACTCTTTAGGCGCTAATTAAAGCTGGCCAGCCCCGCTGCAGAGCAATGCACAGCGACATTCATATAGTCGACCGTCCTGTCGTGACCAAGCACGTAGGGGTTCGGGTCACCAGGTTGGCGGTTCGCCAGAATTTCGTTTTTCT